>OHAI01001180.1_pt1 | contig 20605 bp, 13 predicted proteins | sample 1577091 | NCBI WGS metagenome assembly OHAI01 (sample SAMEA3541548, study PRJEB24748) | human gut metagenome | biome: human gut; feature: human-associated habitat; material: faeces | place: China | collected 2012
ACTTTGAAAAAGTTTTTACCAGACTGGTACTTCCGATTTTTCCTTCAACACCTACACTGGATGTATATTCGAACCGGCTGTTGTGTCATATTCCGGTTTCCGAGATTTTCTATATCGAAAGTATCGGAAGAAAATGCCTGATACATACCGCTGCAAAAACATTCGAAACCAACATGGCGTTAAATCACATCGAAAGCATGTTAAATGACACTTCATTTATCCGTTGTTATCGCAGCTATCTTGTAAATATGAATTATATTCAGGATATCAGGGACACTGAGATCCAACTGACTAACAATGACAAGATTCCTCTGACCTTACGTAAGCGAAGTTCCATTGTCAAATTATTCAACAAATTCCTGATATCACGTTCAACTTAAAAGAGATAAAAAATATAAGGGATCCGTCGAGGTCCCTTACATTTTATCTCTTTTTATTTTTCTATCTCTTTCCGGTTCTCTATACTCCGTTCAGGATTCCACCGATGATCTGTATATTACTCTCTGCCAGATGTTCCATTCCGTCCATAATATAATCCACTCTTGCGAAATCCTTTCTGACAACGAACACTGCTCCGTCTGCATATTGTGCCAGCACGACTGCATCCGTCAAAAGACCGGCCGGTGCGCTGTCCAGGATCACGTAGTCCGATACCTCTTCCAGCCTCTTAATGATTCGTCCCATCAATTCTGTTCCAAGAAGGTCTGAACCGTCACCGATTGTCTTGCCTCCCGGAAGAAATCTGATACGCATCGTTGATTCAAGTCCGAGTTCCTTCGCTCCCATCAGACAATTTTTCATCCTTGCCTTACGTTCCAATATCTCTCTAAGTCCATCTCCATCCTCTTGCACGCCAAGTATCTGACGGTCCGTCGGATGCCTCAAGTCACAGTCTACAAGCGTGACTCTCTGACCTGCCTGCGCAAGTGAAAGTGCCAGATTCACCGCCGCAGTACTTTTTCCTTCTCCTGCCAGCGCACTTGTGACAAGAAATGTCTTCATATGATATTCCTGTGCATTATACTCAATCTTATTCCGGATGATTCGGAAAGACTCCTGCATCTTCTCCTCTATCTTCGGATCCGTCAGGATCATACGCATAGCCGTTGACTTTGATCTTCGCTTCTCATGCACTTCCGGAATCGTTCCAAGACATCTTGTGTTCATCCATCTATGGATGTCCGATTCCTTTCGGATCGTTCTCCTTGTCACCACCAGAATCCCCGTCCAGAGCATGACGAGCAAACATCCTGCCAGCGCACCTTTGACCGCGTTCTTCTTGAACGCTTTCGGATTATCCGGCTGAGCCGGAATCCCTGTCTCATCCAGCATTTCCATATTCACCTTACCAACGATTACTTCCGAGATCGCCGGATAATTTTCTTCAACAGATTTTAACGTAGCATACGCCCTTCCCGCATCCTGATCCGTCACCGAAATCGTCAGAAGATTCGTATTCTCCGCAACCGTCGCCTTGATGACTCCCGGTACGGCCGCAACATCCATATCCTTCGCGACCTTCCTTTTCAACACGCCGCTTGTCAGGATGTATGGAAATGTCTTCGCCATCTGCTCTGCTGCCGAGTTATTAAAGAATGACGTAGAACCCGTATCCGCGATTCCCTGCTGTTCTCTCTGTATATTAACTGTAAATGTTGCCGATGCCGTATAGACCGGCTGATACTGAACCCTCGCCCGTATATAAAAGAATCCCGATCCGAGAATCGTAAAGATCAGCACCCACGCCCACATTCTGCGGAAAATGCGCAAATAATCCGACAGGATCTCTGTAATATCTATCAGCCCTGCTTCCTGGCTTTTTTCCTTCTCCTGATCTGCCATTATCTGGTCTCCTCTTCCTTCTGTGATACTTTTTCCTGTTCCTCATCTGCCCGGTTATAATAATAAGAATGATACTTTCCATAGCCATGATATCTGCCATAGCGATATTTTCCATAGCCATATCCGTAACCATATCCATAACCGTAGCCGGAACTTAATACCGCACCGCCTACGAGCACATCGTTAAATACACATCCTGCCAGTCCGTGTCCATAGCGGTCCAGCATATCGATCGTATCATTGATATATGGTACTTTCGTATAATTCTGCTTCACGACCAAAAGCGAAAAATCCGCTCTTCTTGCCAGAACCTCCGCATCTGCTCTTCCCTTAGCCGCAGGTCCGTCGATAATGATAAAATCCATTTTCTCCCGCATCCTCTGTAAGAACTCGTCAAATTTCTGCGATCCTAGAAATTCCGTTGAATGCTTATGTACCACATTATTCGGCAGTAAATATAATGACTTATCCGGCATTTTGAATATCAGAGACTCCAGATTATTACCGATCTGCTCCGAAAAACCGGCTCCCTCTGGTACATCAACATTTAAGAAGGCTGCAAGTGAGCTCTTACGCATATCTCCCTCAATCAAAAGTACTTTCTTGCCTCTCTGTGCCATAGCCAGCGCAAGATTGGCTGCGACGATCGTCTTGCCTTCTTTCTTCATCGTACTTGTTACAAGCAATACCTTATCCTGATTCTTGCTCCGGTAATACAAAAGCTTGGTACGCATCTTCTTGATCGTCTCTACAAACCCAAAACTTACCGCCGGTTCTGTAATCAGTATTTTCTTCTTCTGCCTCTTTAGACGGGCTTTTAAATTCCTGTATGACGCTTCATGATTCAATGTACCAAATACCGTTGTATCCAGCTTCTCCGTTACTTCTTCCTCACTCTTTACATTATCTTTCTGATAAGAAATCAATGCCAGCAGCACGATCATCAGTCCGACACCTGCCAGGAACCCTTTCTTCATCACACTGCCGCCCCGAAACGCAACATCAGCCGCCGACGGGAAATTTGGCTCCTCAAATACTTCCATGACCACTTCACCAAGCACATTTTTCGATACGTCCTGATAATGCTCCAGCATACTCTTCAACAGTTTAAATGATATCTCCGGCGAATCACTTGTCACAGACACCGTCAAAAGATTCGTCTCCGGCACAACTGCAATCGTCACCGTTCCCGGAAAACTCTCCATCTTCAGACTTTCAGATACTTTCTTTTTCAATATCTGGCTGTTCATGACTGACTGAAATGTATCCGTCAACTTCTCCGTCTGACTTTTATTCGCATACGCCCCCGTACTGGATCCCTTCGCTGATACTACAAATGTTGTACTGGATGTGTAGGTTGGATGATACATCCAGGCTGCTGCAATATAAGTAAGCAATGACGCTGATATCGCGATAAAAAGTATTACCCACCAGTTTTTCAACACATCACGGATCACATTATACATATCCTCGATCTGCTTTTTCTGTACTTCCTTTTCCATCTCGTTTTATCCTCTTTCTTTCGCTCTGCTTTCTCTACTGCACAATTACAACCAGCCTGCTTTTTCCACTGACTGCACCTGCATTCATAATATAATCCACATAATAAGATCCGGCCTCCGCAGTATTTACATTAGACTGAATCGCCAGTGTACCATCTTTATCCGCACCATCATAATATTCATTCGGATCAAATGACGCTCCAACCGGAAGATAGATCAGATAATCCTTTAACTTTACGTTAATTCCCGCATAGCTCTTATCGGAAATACTGATCTGCGTCTTCAGATACACCGTATTTCCGGCACTGTCCATCACACGGAACTCAATCGGATACTCTCCGGCCACCTGCGTATTTACCGTATTTTCCAATGTATACTTGATATTCGATGTCAGATCTCCATCCAGCACACTGTCTGCAGATATCTTCGATGACACATCTACTTTCTCCCCTGCCGCAAAGCAAAGAGAGCCTGTCATATGAAATGTCGGCGGCGTATAATCTTCATATACAATTGTTCTTTCCGCTCTTCCTACATTCATGCTCTTGTCAACCGCCGCATAAGTGATCGTCCGTTTCGCTTCATCCGTAAATTCAGACATACTCTCAACCACCAGAGATTCCGACACATCACCGGAACGATTGTCTTTTGCACTAACGCCTTTTAACAGATCTTCCTCTTTTGCGCCGACTGACACCGTAAGTTCCGAACTGTCACAAGAAATGACCGGCGGCTTTTTGTCCCGTATCATCCGCGTATATCCCTGAAATGCTGCAAATGCACTTACTGATACAAGCAGCAGGATTATGCTGAATATCTTTAATCTCTTCATCTGTATATCCCTCTCATCTATTCTTCTATCTGCATTCTTACTTCTTCACCTGAAGCACTGCAATCTCCGGACGGTTGTTCCATCTTGGAAGCATCTGTCTTTCACTGCTTAACCCACTTGTCACAAATATCTCCATCTTCCCGATCGGATAGATTCCATGTACGTAAGACGGAAACCAGCCCTGGTCTCCACCGTAAAGCCCTCCCAGAAATGGAAGGACGACCTGTCCGCCGTGGTCATGTCCACTGATCACCAGATCCACATTCCAATAATTCGATGCATCGCCAAATACAAAGCTGTCCGGTCTGTGACACAGCATGATCTTATAACGATCCGTATTCTGGAAATCCTCCAGAAAATCCCGCACATCACCGGTCAGATTCTCTGCACTGTTATCTCCGTCCAGCGCAAATGCATAGCTGTACATGCCGCCGATACGCACCTTACATCCGTCGATCTCTACATCCTGATAACCATTTTCCAGCACACAGACATCCGCATCTGTAAGTTTCCTTACAAATTCCGAATCCAGCGGATGATTCTTCATCTCCTTGCCCTCTGTGTTACCGATATAATCAAGCTCATGATTTCCAAGCGCATAGTAAACCGGCGCGATCTTGGTAAGGCTCTTCACCAATGTGACCGGCACCTGCGCACTCTTTGAATCTTCATTCAATATATCCCCGTCCAGAATGATCATCTGCGGCTTCTGCTTTTTGATATCCTGAACAAGCCGTTCATTATTGCTGCCAAATTCATGGTCATGAAGATCCGAAATCACTACCATTCGAAATCCCGAATCTGTAACCATATCCATTCCCGGCGAATCCTTCACCGTCACCGAATATTTTTCCACCTTGATCCAGTGGTAAGAAACCACCATCTCACCGATTATCCAGACCAGAATCACGATAATAACCAGAAATACGATAGCTGCCTTACACTTTATTAATCTAGATTCTCCTGTCTTCTTCATCACGAATCCTCCTTAGAGAATAACCCGTTATTACTATACCAAATACACCGGAAATGTACAAGAATCATTCTATCGCTATAATATCCAGATTCCCACAAGCACATTCGAGCACGTCCCACAAAAGCAATACCGCCATCCAGTTATTATCTGAATGACGGTATCCGTTCAAAGGACAAATGTCTCTGCCCCGATCATCTTATTTACTTTCTAGAATACATTTACTGTCAGAGTACCTGTAGTTCCATATTTCACCTTGGTTCCCCAAAGCTTGATTGTCCAGTATCCACTCGGAACTGCCTTCTTGATCTCAGAAGCACTGAATGAATACTTGCTTCCGGCTGAAGTCTGAACACCTGTCAGTGTTGCTGTTCCAACTGTCTTGCCAAATAACTTCTTGTAAGTTACTTTCAGTGTTGCAACCTTACCGATCTGTACATTCACATCTGTGCTCTCACCATACTTCACTGTCTGGTCTGCAATCTTGGAAGCATCCACAACTGCATATCCTTCCGGAAGTGCTGATGTCACTGCTGACTTGATCTGATCAGCTGTAAATGTTGCATCTGTGCCCTGCTCGCCGTTAGCTGTAAGGGATGTAGATGCGATCGTCTTGCCTGTGTAGTCTACCAGGTTGAGGTTGGCGGTAGCGTCAGCCATTGGAACCGGATCTGTGAAGCCTGTATTATGAAGCATATCCAATACAGTATCTTCGGATACAATTCCCAAAGCATTCGGATCATCACATACTTTTAATTTCGTAACAGCCAAAATTGATCCGCTAGTCTCTGGATTTGAAATGGTTACTGTTCCTGGTATTCTTTGATCCTTAATCTTATAAAACATATCTGTTGTAGAAACCCGCTGCGTAGTACCATTAATTGTACAATCAACACCTGTCTGCAGACCTCTTAATCCTAATTGTACTACTCTTGATGTTTTTAAGTTCAGTGTTAATGACATACCAGGATGCAAATATACTTCATTCTTTGGTCCATTATCAATAAGATCCTTCGTAACTTCAATATTTCCATTTGTATTACTTATAACTGCATTACAATTTTGAGCATCAGTAATTGTACTATATACTTGCTCATAAATATCAGAAGCATATTTGCTATCGTAGCCTTTCAAATCAATTGTTCCAAAGTTAAGATCTCGTACTTCAATAAATGAAGGTTTTTCTTCCAAATCTTTCTTATATTCGGAATATGCAACATCACCCTCACTCTTACTTAATAAAGTATTGTACACTTTATAACCATCCAGTGTAACTGGCTTCGTATCCGCATGTGTTACAGTAACCTTATGTACTCCATATGTTAAGTCCGTGCAAGAAATTACTGGAACATTATACAAATCTCCCTCTGGGTACTTTGTTAAATCTGATTCACCATCAAAGGATGCCGTATTTACCAGCATGAATTTCTCATTTTCATCATTAGCACCAGTAACTTTAACTAACAAATAGCCTGAATTCTTATCACATTTTGCATCAAGGTCAAAACCTGTACCTTTGAATGTAAAGCTTACATTATCTCCCTGTGTTACACTTGTTATTGCACTGTTATTTGAATTTGATGTTGCAGATGAATATGCATTATCATATCCATATTGTGCCTGTTCTCCAATTTTGGATGTTGCCTGTTTTTCATCTGCTGCACTTCCGACAATTTTCCATTTGCTACCATCGCCCATCGTAAACAGATTTTCTTCATAATAAACTGTTGTTGCCGGATAAATATAAATAGTATGTGGTATAGTGACTTCCTTATCCTCTTTATCTTTTCCAACCAAAGTCAATGTAAAGGAATCAATTCCCTGAAATGCCTGATTTGCAGTATAAGTTAATATATGATTCTTTGTATCTTGCTGAACCGTTCCATAGTGTGCTTTTCCTACAGTTGCTTTCTCCCACGATGTATCTGCCAAGCCAAGATTATCAGCATTAATCGTCAATGGTAAGCTAAAATCTGCAACAAACTTGTGTGTATTATTAAATGTATAATACAGCCAAACTTCTTTACCGTCCTCACTTCTTACAGCACTCGTAAAATCATAACCTCCATATCGATACTGAGCTCCTATTTCTGGCATGTTTTTCAAATCTGATTGTACTGTTTGTGTAATACCCAACTTATTCTGGACTGTATTATTAATTAATCCATTACCTTGTTTTTTGAAGTTCTTATCAAATACAGTTCCCTGTTTTACTATTATATTATAATTATAAAACGCTTGCTGTGTAGTCTGATCCACATAATGAACAGTTAATGAATCATCAGTTACTTTGGCACGAACATAAATTCTAAGAAGAATGGCTTCTTTATTTTCATCCCAACACAAATTTGCATATGCACCGTCTTTACTTGGATAGTTTGAGTTATTTTGAATAGCTACCGAATCGGAGCCTTCTCCTTCCCAGACAGCCTGCTCATTATCATCCCACTGAAACTTTGTTACTGTGGCTGCATTACTACCATCGAAACTAGCCGTTGTTTCACCTGTCTCGGCACTTACTTTATAAATCTCATAATTATCACTTCCCTCAAGCATAACTGTACCAATGCCACGACCATTCGGCCAATAACCATAAACCATTGTTTTAGTCTTTAAATCACTTGCTGATGTACTTGATGGATTCGTTGTTCCATCTTCATAAACGACCTGCATACTTAAAGTACAATAATTGCTTGAATCAAGCCATCCGCCTTTGGAACCATCACCTTTATTTCCCCAATCGGCCGCATATGATTCTACTTCATCTGTAACTTTAATATATTCTCGATAATATGCCACCAATTCATCTGTATTGTTTACTGATGTCCAACTATTATTTTCTGTAAAGATTTCCCATTCTCCGTTGTAATAGCGAATCTTGGTAAATCCCGTACCACTAAAGGTCTCATCATCTCCAGCATCGTTTGTCTGTCGTTCTGTCTTGGAAGAGCTGTTATTTTCTAACTCTGTATTTAATGCACGCGCTCTCCAATAGTAAATTGTACGCTCTTCATGCGCTGTTGTTTTTGGAGCTATAGATGTCACATCAACACCGTCAGCACTTGCAATATTTGGCGTACTAGCTAAAATATTTGAATAATACACACTATAATTATCGCCATTTGTATTTTGTCTTGTCTCTGATGAAGTCCCTTCTACTTTTACTCCAGCATTTGTAATCCAATACTCTAATTTCAACGGAGTAACATTTGTCAGATCTTCTCTTGCAATTGTGTAATTATAAGTGTATGTCCCATATACAGTTCCAGAAGCCGTTTTGACTGTTGCTATTACTGTAGCAGATCCTTCTTTTGAACCAGCTGTTACATTTCCATTATTGTCTACTGTTATAAGATTATTTCCATTTGTTATTGCATAACTTACTGTACATCCGTCTGGCACCTGTACATTCAAAGACTGACTTTGATTAAAGAATATTGTTTTATTCTCAGTTTTAGCAATTGGCTTAACTTCGATTTTATATGTAATATCTCCGACTTTATAATAAGTTGTACCTGGTGTTACTCCTTCAAACTTAATCTCAGTAGATGCATTAACACCTGGTGTTGTTGTTTTGCTATATAACGTCCAATTTTTCAAATTATACCTAGTACTATCCACCTCAGATACATCAATGCTACTGTCATTTACTGAGTATCCGTAATAATACGTTGAGATTCCTATAAATGATGTGGATTTTTTTGCATAAACCGGATAATAATTTCCATCTTTATTATAATAATACTCTGTCTTTGTCCATGAAGTATTTTTTGCAATATCACTGCATTTAACTTTTTTAGAAGTATACGTATCCTCACCTGCGGTTGCATCAGTTCCTTTTACCGTAACCTTTGCAATAGTCTCATCATAATTAGATATATCTGTATTATTCTGGTTATTTACATTTTCCTGAGTACGAGTATCTGTACCGCCAATTTCTAATGTAATATTCTCCTGATTCTCTACATCTGGCGTTGGATTCGGATTCGGTGTTGGTGTTGGTGTCGGATCGGTACCACCGGCTGTTACATTTTTATGCGAATCTCTCGCTGTTGTTTTCGGCAATGTACTTCCAAATGCAGAAATAACATTTTTCACACTGCTTGCTACATCTGAATCTGTTTGTGCTGTCGGAACATCACTCCATATGCAGAACATTGCTCCAGCCGGATTACTAATTGTTGCACCACCATTAAATGAATTAATATTGAACTGTTTTGCATCACTCTCAGTAACTTTTGTTCCACCTACAATCCAATAATAACCACCATGTGTATTAATCAGCTTAAAGCCCTGTTGACTGAGAAATCCTGCAGAAGCAACATCATATCCCTGCCAACCAGGCGACCAATAACATACAATAATACTATTATCTATTGTTCCATAATTTGTGTTACTGCTATAATAAATACCATCATTAAATGCCATTGGCTTCATACTGGCATTTTCAATTTTTTTAGCAACAGCATTCAGATACTCAATATATTTTTTATATTTATCTCCGCCATTGGCCTGCAAATCCGAAAAGTGTGGAGTACCATTAACATCATTACCGTACTCATCTGCTCCCATATTAAACAATGTACAGCCTTTAGAAGCAAAGTATCTAATATATTTCTGCAGTAATGCCTGCGTAAATGCTACAGCTTCACTATTCGTCACATCAATCGTTCTCTTAGATGTACTATAAGTCACATTCGTCATGCCAAGTTCTTTCATACAGGTGATAATAGCATCCATATGACCCGGGGTATTAATTAACGGAATAATCTCTACACCCTTGGTATAAGCATATGCCATAATCGTATTCATCTCTGATTCCTTAAGTTCTTTTTGGACAGCCTGCGAATTATAGGCTACATTTCCTTTATGAATTCCTGTGGAAACCTGCTCGCTTGTATAAGACTTACCATTGACTTCTAATGACATATCATCAAGCAAGAATCTCAGTCCATCATTTCCAACAGCCAACATTACATAATGCATACCTGCTTCTGAAGAACTATCGATAATACTTTTTAAACTTTCCACTGAATAATACTTACGCCCACAATCTACCATTGTAATGGAATAATCATATCCATTTACAGCAGTTGTACTTTGTGGTGCTACATCAGCCTCATTTTCTCCTTCTGCCTGTGCATCCGGTTCTGTCTGCATATTTCCTGACACATCATTATCTGCTGATGTTGTATTTTCTGTCTGTGCATCCGATTCCGTCTGCACTTTTTTTGACGTATCATTGTTTTCTGATGTTATATTTTCTGCCTGTGGTTCATCTGCAAAAGCTGTGACACTGATGCTTCCTACAAGCATGCACACAGTCAAAAACAATGACAACGTTTTTTTCAATTTCTTCATGTTTTCTCCTCCTTTTTTCGATATAATACATAAACTGCAACATTCTCTATTTATTACAATCTATTTCTCATATTAGGATTTCAACTCATCCCTGGCTATCTTTTTCATAGCCTTAACCATCTCACATAGATATTTGGGAACTTTCATTACATCTCCAGTTTCAGCAATTGCCATTGCTGCACATGCATGACACAACCGAATATTATCACATTTTTCGCATATACCTGATAAAGTTATTTCTTCACTCATCTTATTAATCTTCTTCCAGGCATCCGAAAAATTTGTCTTTCTATAATCAACTTTATATTCTGGCATCATTCCGCAAAGTGAAATGTACGCATCCCATGTTACCCAAAAAGCTGCCTTTCCTGCTCTGCATCGTAATTTACCATCTGCTTGATCCATACATTCTTCCTGCAACCCTATCGGAACTGTTTGCCCTTTCAAAATTTCTTCCAGCAAATGATGGTAAATTTTTTCATTTTTTAAACATCTCCGATTAATCTTCAATTGATAATAAGCTGCTTCTTCTGGAGTAAATCTTTTGTTTACACCTATTCTGTCTATTTCCCTGCGTATCGGTGGAAACATATACGTTGTTGGTCTAAACTCTATTTCATATTTTTCTGCAAAATCAAATATATCATCTATATCTTTTGCATTATCTGGTGTAAATGAACCATTAATCCTAACAAGGATTCCGGTCTTTTTTAATTTTAAAATTGCATTAACTACTTGCGCATACACACCATGTACTCCGCATAAGTTATAATATGTCTCCTCGCTCGCACCATATAATGTAATATTAACCCGGTTCGGCGGCATTTTACTCAAACGTTGAATCACTGTATCATCAATTAATGAACCATTTGTATTAATAGAGATAAGAAATCCCATTTGATGTAATTTTTCATATAATGTCCAAAAATCCGGCCACAGTAAAGGCTCTCCTCCCGTTAAAAGTAAATACAACGTTCCTTGCCGTTTCATTTCTTCTGCTAACGAAATCCACTCATCCAATTTCATCATTGGCCTTGGATGTTCTTTCACTTCTTTTACAGATTTGTGAATATAGCACATTCTACAATTCATATTACAGATAGGTGAAAGCTCCAAAGTTCCATTCAATGGGATTTTTTCTCTAGTCGCTTTCTGAAACAGTAATTCTGTTAATGGTGCATATCTCTGATCTAATTTATCCATCTTATCTTTCAATAATTACACCACCTTTCTTAACTCTGCTTCCAAAATCTTTACTGCATTTTCGTCTGGTGTGCATATCATTTGATATACTGGAACTTCTTGCACTATTAGCGATAATATGTTAATAATACGATTTACAAATTCTTTATCCCACGTATAGACTGTGCTCATTGGATATAAATAATAAAAGGCTTCTTTTTCACTCAACCTTTTTAAAGTATTATTTTCTCCTTGCCCCAACATAACAATTGCTCTTATCGGAGTTTTTTTATTCAAATGACAATTTGATGAACCTGCAAATGGTGATCCATATGCCTCCCATATAGTATTATTTTTATACAGAATGGTCCTATCACCATTAATTAATCTCGCTCCTCGATTTTTTATCCAAAGATCTGCCTGTGTCGATTTTCCTGCTCCTGAAACTCCCGAAAATAAAATTCCACCATATTCAGTTTGAATACATGATGCATGTAAAATTAATCTTTCATGCCAAGCCAACATTTGTTCCCACCCAATTAAATGAAAACATTGATTCATATCACAAAACACATCTTCATATTCTGGCAAATACCTAATTACTGATTCTTTTCCTTTTGTTACTTGCCTACTCATGGCATAATATTTTTTACCATTCACTTCTCGATACAGACGAACGTATCTCCCATCTTTCTCTCGAAATACTTCATTATCATAATCTTGAGCTATTAATTGTTCTTTCGGAATTGAAAATTCCATCTCATCTTTCTTTATATTACTTTTGCAATCTACAATTAATGAACATCCAGATTTTATGAAATCTTTAAAATTATGTGTAACACAAATTTCATTCTCTGTTTGTAATGCAAACACAAGTCCCGCCACATCAATATAATTAATATGATCCAAAAGTTAAGGCTCCTCCTCCAAAATAGTTGAGTTCCTCTAATGTCAGTGCACAGGCTCCTTTTGTTGCAAACCCGCCTTGATTTTTAACCGTTGTTCCCATTTGTTCAGGTGTGGTGTCCTTTTTTAACGATCCATCTTGTGCAATGATCCAATCACACGCAGCTACACTCACCGACATTTCAAATCTTTCCATTCGAACCTGCGGCTTCTCATATTTCTTCTTCATGCCCTTCTCCTTTCCTTAAGTATCTATAAAGTAACACCTGCCGCCATCAATAACTGATGCCGGCAACTGCTGCTTCCCCTATGTAACATTCTTCGGCCGTCACGGTGGTGCTTTCGCCCGCTGCCAATGATTCTACCGTCTTTTGGTAGCTTTTGCCTCCGAAATATTCGTCATCCATTACGTCGTGATAGAACACGGTCATGTTCTGGATGGCTTCCTGCGATATATTAGTAAGACCAATATTCGTATCTTCTACGGTGATTGTCAGTGCATCTTCATGCAGAGATACATCATCGGAATATTCAGTCTTTGCGTCGATTTTCTTTACGGCCAGCTTGTCCGGCAGCTCCTGATTCTTGATTTCAAATGCTGTGACAGTCTTGCCTGCCGGAAGATCTTCTACCTGATAAGTGAGTTTCGTTCCGTCTCCGACTGTGACTGTGATCTGCGCGGATGCGAGGTAGGTGTCTGAGCAGTTTGTCATCTGAATTGCTGCTATGTTGTCGCCTTCCTCTGCGTTGTTGTCCGGATTCGGGCCGGCATAGCTGAATATAGATTTCATTTCCAGTTTGCCGTCGTCGAACTGATACGGAAGCTCCAGACCTTTTTCTGCTTTCGCTTCTGCTTTCTTTGCTGCTTCCTGTTTTGCCAGGTTTCTTTTGTGACCTGCCAGAACTACCAGCAGGATTATCAATAATACCAATACTACGCCAAGCGTTATGGTAATCATGTTTCTTTTTTTTCTTTTTCCAGCGTTCATTGTTGTCCTTCTTTCATCCGGAAATGTAGTCATAATTCCCGAATATTTTTCAAAATCCATTTTATTATATCTCTTATGCGTATTTTCGCACCATACTAAAGTATTGTTTTTACGCATATTTTTTTCGGCATTTCTTATTTTTTCTCTTCGTTCCACTTCTTGACAGCCTGTACTCTGTTTTTTACATTCATTTTTTTATAAATGTTATAAATGTGTCCTTTTACTGTTGGAAGTTTGAGGTTCATTTCCTTGCAGATCTGGTCATTCGTAAGGCCTTGTGCGAGGTACTGAAGAATCACTGTCTCGGTCATTGTAAGGTGCTCTTCTTTCTGATATTCTGGATTTTTCTGCATGTTACGGACTTCCTTTTTGGTCTTGCGCAGGATCGTCTCCAGATAATCTGCCTCCGGCATATGTAATACATTTCCATAATTGTACTTTTTCTTGCGATGCCAGCCTTCCGGGAAATTATGCTGCATCCAGTCAATGTATGCTTCCAGCACTTCTCGTCCGTTCATGCCGTATTCTGTATAGAACATGATATATCGGCTCTTACCGTTGACAAGAAATGATTCTATCGCGCTTTTGAGTGCCTGTCCGTGCTGCCCCAGACTCCATTCCGCAACGGCCTTTTCGAACAAAACTTCCGCGTGGATTCTCGAACGCCGGTGTGTGTTCAGATACGGAAGCATTTTTTCCAGAATACGCTTTGCTTTCTCGTACTGATTCATCATCAGATATCCCTTTGCCTGACAGTAGAACAGAACAAGATTCTCTTGCGTGACCTCTTCATTTATAAGCGCAGACGTTCTTTTTAGCCAGTCCGCAAGATATTCCTGACCGCCATATGCATTTATGTTAAGACCGCCTACTGCCCTTGCATACTCTGCCAGCTCACGATTTTCCGAATAAACAAGCTTCGCTTCCAGACTTTCAAGTCGTTTTTGCCGCTCTTCATCATAAGCGAACCGCTGTATTCTGATCAGAAGCCACAAAGCACTCAGGCGAAATGCGAATGGCAAATCTTCCGTCTTTCTAAGAAGCTGTATATCTTCATCCGAAACGGCATTTAGACGGTCCGTTTCCAGATAATATTCGATCCGTGCAAGACGATAAAATATCCACGCATCATCATCCAGACACTCTTTCCATTTTTTTGCGAGCTGTTTCTCGCTTCGCTTTTCACAGGCGAAAAGTTCGGACAGATCTCGCATGTCGCACAGACAGCTTGCCTTTGTTCCTTGTAAGATAAGAAGTCTTCCGGTGTCCGGTTGGAGTTCTTCGACCCATTGTACCAGCGAAGTCTGTGGCTGCACAAAGTCCAGATTGAGACGTGCTTCCGGCGTCAGACTGTCATATTGTGAGGTGTCATATTGTGAGGCAGCATCCGCCTTTTTCGTAATCTGCTCCAGGCAATACTGCTTCAACGCCTCCGCATATGCCTTGACATTTTTCGAATGCTCCAGACACTGTAACTGCTCCAGTCTGTGACCATGGTTTTCATACCAGCTTCCCAGGCGGAACCATCTTCCACGTCCGAAGGCTTCCATTTCTCTCTCTTTATCGTCTGTAGACGCATCCTCGATATGACAGAATATCGGTGCCGTCGTCCATCTTTCATCCTGTTCTTCCTGCAACAGGATTCCTTTTCTCATCATCCGTCTAAGGATCTCTTCTGCATGAGAGATACCAAGAATCTCTTCGCACATCTCTTCATTGATCCACGGAGCATACTGTGCAAGATATAAAATGTCTGCTTCTTCCTGTGGCAAAGTATCCCATATCATTTCTTTTATGTAACAATTCACCTCATACCAGCAACTGCCCGGATTCCATGCACCGTATTTTGATTCCAGGCGTAATATCACATCTATAATACCTGCCCAGCCTCCGCTATATTGCCATAACTGTTCCGATGATACACTGCTTCCATAATGATTTGCCAGACATCCTATCTCATCCTGACTTAACAACATACTGTTCTGGGTAACGAGTCCCATCTCGCGGTTCCAGAATATGTCAAGCAGCTCTGACGGGATCTCGTCACGCCCGATCAAAATCACCCGGTCTTGTCCTCTCAATCCCCGAATACATTGCCGGATGATTCCGGCTGTATGTGCTGACAAATTCCCCGGTACATTTTCCAAAATCAGCCATTTTGAGTTGTCCACCTGCTTATCCACGTATTTATCCACGCATTTTGAGCACTTATCCACATACTTATCCACATAATGTGTATAACTTTTCTCATCTACTTCATCCAGCCAGAGTACAGTATAGTCTACTTCCGGATGCTTTTTGAGCAGCAACCGCATCATAGTCGTCTTTCCACATCCGGCAGATCCCTCTATATAAACAGAAGGAAATCTTTCGATTTCCTTCTGTAAGCATCCTGTCTTGTCTATGTAATTGTAACCACTCTCTAATTCTCTGTATTGGTTATACATGTCCTTCCCCATCTTTCTCTTCACAATCCGCTTCAAGGATACCTCCGGATATCAGATTATCCAGAAATTCCCGAATATCTTCCCTTGCAACCTGCTCTTCTACATCGTATTCATCCAAGATCCCTTTCACAAGATCATCGAATGTAACTTCCTTCTGAAGCATGTTCCAGATTGACACACCCACTTCATTCACAGTAATCAAACCGTTAAATTCCAATACCGTCTTTCCTGTCGGTATAATGATATAATCTCCGGCAATCTCCCGGAGCACAAATTCCTTATCGACCCTCATCTCTATTGTTCCTTAATACTAATTAATAACATCGCTACTTGTACTTCTTATCTGTCCGTACATTTCCTTCCAGTAGACATTATATCGTAATTGTGTCATTATTACAATCCATAATCTATGCAATTTCCTATTATATAGAAAAGCCCCCGGCATTCGCCGCGGGCATCTTACATGATATTATTTTGTAATCTTGAATCCACGTGTGATCGGTGCTGCCTGATAATTTCCACCAAATGTTACTACCGTCATCACATAACTTCCCGGCTCTGTCGGAGGAGTTGTTGTGCTGGAATAGATCTTCCATTTGCTTGTGAATCCTGAATACAGATAGTGTACATTATCCTGTGCGATCGTTACATCTCCGTCTGCTGAAAGTGTTGCTTTGAAATCAAAATTCTTTGCTTCTTCTGCAGTAATCTTTCCGTTTACGAATCTCTCATTCCAATTAAGCTTCACGCCCTTAGAACGCATCTTCACAAGAAGTGTTCCGATGCCTACACCTGTCTCGTAGTTCTTACTATCTGTAACTGCTGTTACTGTATAAAGACCTGCACGGTTCGGTGTACCGAATGATACTCTTACAGAATCTGCAACGGATGGCATCTTATTGATTATTGTAAGAATCTGTCCAAATGTACCTGTGTCAATATGAAGCTTCTCAAGAAGGTCTAACAGTTCCTGTGTACTGAGCAGTTGTCTCAGTTCTCCTACTGTCATTCCGTCGTTCATCATCTGTGTAAATGTCTTTCCATAGAGTTTCTCTACAATCGGATCTAACAACTTCAGAACCGCACTGTTCGTATATTTGTCCGGAAGATCCAGATAAAGTGACAGGTTCGCATTGCTTGTCAGTCCACCGTATACTGTGTATACATCGAATTTATCTGCTGGATTCATTGTTACAAAGTCTTCCGGCAGAGTTGCATCTGCATAAATGCTGGTTGATTTTACTTTTACTTTTACTTTAGCTTTATTAACTGTTACTGTGCTTTCTGTCTGTGCTGACGGGCGATACTGCGCATTTCCTTTATAAGTAATGCGGATCTTCTGCTCTCCTGCTCCCATCTGTGCATAGGTCAGAAATGTTACGGTACCACCTTCGATCGGTGCCCATTGTTTCACTCCGCCGTCGATATCACCGGCAAGTGTATTACTTCCATAGTATTCCATCGTGAAGTTGTCCACGGTCAATGTATCTTTTGCAGGAAGTGTACTGTTCTCCCAATCAATCACGTTGTCAAAGATTGCCTGCTTCATTACAGCTGCATCCATGTTATAAGTAAATGATGCGCCTTCTTTGCATACAATGGCACTTGCAAGACGATTGTCTGTTACATTAACCTTTACCTCTGTTGTTGCACCTTTGTATTCTTTATTACCTGCCCAAGAGAACTGAATCGTCCATTCTCCAGGTCCGAATTTCGTAAATGTGCTTGTCCAGTCTGTTGTATTCAGTGGCTGCCAGTTCTTAATCAGATCTGTTCCTGCGTTGTATCTGATTGTTACATCGTCTGCTGTCAGATTCTCCGGAACTGTAGATGCTACAACTGCATTGTAGATTGCTTTTGCTGTGGCATCATAATCATATGTCTGATCCTCGTTAAATGCCATCGGAACTTCATAAGAAGCAGCTCCTTCTGCCGGTTCATTCAGATTGAATGCTGACTGTTCACGATCCATTACCCTGATAGCTGTCTCTGCTGTTACGGCAGCATTCTCTTTGTCTCCTGCATATGTAACACGGATCTTCTGTGTTCCTTCCGGAATTCCAGGATAAGTAAGACCGTTAATCTTGCCGCCTTCGATCGGTGCCCATGCGTTTCCAAAACCCATTGCTGCTCCTGTTGTCGCTGTTGCATAGTACTCGATTGTCAGGTTATCAAGTGATAATCCTTCCGGTCTGCTGTTCTTAGCGTCGATGACATCATTCATGATCGCTTCTTTAACTGCCGCATAATCTACTGTAAGATCATCGTTATATACAAGCTTGATCGTCGGATTCTCTTTGAATGCGATCACTGACTGCTCTTTGCCGCTACCAATATTAACCATTACTTCTGCACTTGCTCCGGAATATATATCCGTTCCCGCATAAGAAATCTTAATCTTCTGGGCTCCTTCTCCCATTGCCGGGTAGGTCAGAGGAATTAGTGTTCCACTCGTTCCACCTTCTAACGGCATCCATGCTTTTCCTGCATCTCCAAGAGAACCTGTTGTTGCAGTTGCATAATATTCAATCGTTACATCATTGACCGTCAGCTCCGGAGTTGTAGACTCTACAACTGTATCGAAGATATTCTGACGTACTGCGTCATAATTGACACTTCCATCCTCGTTGTATACAAGGTTTACATTTGTACCTTCTTTTGTTGATATAGCTGAAGTTAATTTCTGCGCCTTTGTCAGAGTTACTTCCGTTGTTGTGCCTTTCAGACGTACCTGATAGTTTCCATCAGTATTTGCTGCCAGAGACGGATGTGTATAAGTCGTTACTATTCCTATCTTCTTCGTAGAACTTGTAAATCCTTCCACACTTCCCCATGCAGAATTCTTTGACAATCCACTCTTACCAGTACAATAATATTCCCACTCCAGACTATTGATATCTACCTGATCTGCATTCGCAACCAATGCTTTACCAAGAATCTGCTTCAATTGATCTGCATTCGTATCCGCCGGAATTACTGCCGTTCCATTCTTAAGAACTGCTCCCGTTGTCTCTGCCGCCGGGCTTACTGCCTGCTCCTGCTGCACTGCATCCGCATTACCTTCCGCGAACACCATCTGTGCACCTACCGGCTGCGCCAGCATTGCTGCTGTCAGCGCTACTGCCAGCAATTGTGTACTTTTCTTTCTTTTCATACTTTTTCCCTTTCTGTATTTCTCTCACATCAATGCACTTATACAATGCATATAACGTATATATTATATCCTATACATACCTGTTACGTCATCAACATTTTTTATCATTTTTTAATGATTCCATATTTCTTCATAAGTTCAATTCTCTGATTTCCAATCTTCACGGAATCTGCCGCAGCGTTATCCCCTCCTGCCACTGTCTCTTTACGGTATTTTAAGATACGGTCTGTCCACGCAATCGGAAGAAGAATCGGATGTTTCTTAAGATACGGATACCGCCCCTCGAGCTTTTTTGCCGATGGGAACAAAGACTTTAAGACCGTATTCCCGGCTTTCTTTCCATTCTTGTCTGCTGCCACCGCATCCAGCGTCATATTACTGCTGTGCTTCCGGCTCATATTCGCATTGCCATAGATACCACTGTCCAGAAGATCCATCAGCATATCCGTCTCATCCACACTGATCTCCTGCCATACTTTCGGATAATGCGCCTTCTCCGGATCAAACGTCAGATATTTCTCACCGATTGCAAATAATGCCGCAGCAAAAAGATCCGCATGTATCTCCCTACACTGTCTCAGAACCTTCTCCCAGTCAATCGCATCCCCGTATTCATTGGCAAATAATATGATGTCGCATACCTGCCGGATCCCGAATCCACTGTGCAGGAAATGCTTGAACGAATGACAGATCAGATAAAACAGATGATCCGTGTATCCCATTGTCCGGATATCCGTTCCATCGATCCTGATATCAATCGCATCTTCATGTACATTTGCAAAAAAGCGGTTCAGATCCCCGTATGCCTCTGATTCCGGCGGGAATAAGCTTTTGTGGAGCTCTATGTAGATAAGGCTTCCTTTCTTCCCGTATGGTACTTCGTAAACCGATTCCAGTTCTTCCGCATCCATATCCTGCTCCGATGTCTGCATTCCATATTCGTGCAACAGATCGTGGCATTTTCTAAAATCCTCCGGACGGATCAGTAGATCCTCATCTCCGGATATCCGATAATCCGGATTCGGATAAATGTTCCTGCACACGATCCCTTTCACCACTAACGGACAGATTCCGCGCTCTCTCAGATATCTGTAAAGCGGCTCGAACTCTCCCGTCTTCTGCGTCTGCATGATCACTGTGCGCACCATCTGCGCCTTCGCCGGAGCCAGTATCTGCGGATCCGCCTGTCCGGCCGCAGGACTTCGATATACGGCCTCATAGATCATCGGAAGGATCTGGTGCACTTCCGCCATGCGGAACAGGTCCATCCATTCCTGCGCTTCCAACTTGTTATTCCATTCTACCTGTTCATTTTTTAATGCGGCTTTTAATGCCTCTAAAAATAATTGCTGTGTGTGTTGCTGGTGCTAGAATATAAATAGTACAAGTCAAAATGAGAATTCCTAATCTAATATTT
>OHAI01001191.1_pt1 | contig 20425 bp, 12 predicted proteins | sample 1577091 | NCBI WGS metagenome assembly OHAI01 (sample SAMEA3541548, study PRJEB24748) | human gut metagenome | biome: human gut; feature: human-associated habitat; material: faeces | place: China | collected 2012
TGCTGCTTTCACTCGGCGGGGGGGCGCAGAAGCTGTTTCTCTCTGACCTGCTTTTTGTGGAGTCCGATAATCATTATCTGACGCTGCATACGGCCGCCGGCACGGAAACGTTTAAGAAAAGTCTGTCGGAGTTCCGCGAAGAGCTTTCCGCCGCATGGCAGGCTTCTGGTGGGACAGGAGAATGTTTTGCGGCCGCACACCGGAGTTATCTTGTGAATCTCGCTCATGTGGAGCGGATCACGCGGACGGAATGTCTCTTGTCGGACGGAACAAAAATTCCGGTCAGCCGCGGATGCTATGCATCACTCAACCATGCGTTCCTGCAGTTTTACCGGCCGAATGCGTTTTAAAGGTTTTGCATTTTTTAATTTCCAATTCCGAACGAACCGAGGTGATGTTTCATGGCGCACATTCCTTTTTTATCCCATTATCTGGAACGCAAAAATATCGAATACCAGAACCAGCTTCTCGCCCGCCAGGTCGAGGAAGTGCAGAATATCTATCTGACAATGCGCGGCTGGCGCCATGATTACCACAATCATCTGCAGTCAATGAAGGCATATGTTGAGATGGGACAGTATGATAAGCTGCAGGAATATCTCGGGCTGCTCGAAAATGATCTCGATCAGGTCAACCAGCTCTGCGACTCGGGGAATGTGAATCTCGATGCGATTTTAAATTCCAAAATTTCACTCGCCGAAAAGAACGGCATCCGCGTGGATTACAAGGCAGCCTGCCCGGCCAATCTTACGGTGAGTGATATTGATCTCTGCGCGCTGATCGGAAATCTGATTGACAATGCGGTGGAAGCATGCGAGGGCCTTGCGGATCCCTATATCCGGCTTTATATTGGTGTGCTGAAAAACCAGCTGTATATTTCCGTTACGAATGCAACAAAGGATACTGTGCGGAAGCTGGACAGCGAGTATATCACCACGAAGCGCGGAAATCACGGGCATGGGCTGAAACGGATCAATCTTGTTGTGGAAAAGTACGAAGGATATATCAACCGGCAGAACGAGCCCGGCGTTTTCGTGACGGAGATTATGCTGCCGCTGTAAAAAGCTCTTTCCAGAATTTTTTGATTTTGTCCGATGATTCTACAGAAAAATTTTGCAGAACGTGAACACTTTTTTTGCTGTTCGCGTTCTTTTTTGTTCCATTTACGTACTTTTCCCCCGTGTTTTGCATGAATATGGTAGGATAACTACAGTTCACGAAAGACATGTGACAGAGGAGGTCTTTATGTATTCATTATGGTCTAACTACATTTATATTCATCGGGAGCTGTGGCATTACAGCAAAAAGCCGTTTCTCTTTCAGGCACTCGAAATCGTCTCACAGGTGCTCACCGGCTTTTTCGGGATTCTGCTTCCTGCCGGGATTCTCCTGTTTCTGGAACAGAGCAGCGGCTTTTCCGGATTTGCACTTGGAACGCTCGTTCTCTTTCTTTGCTATGCCGTTGTTTTTGTCAGCCACACCTTTCTGCAATCGCGGAACGCCTGGCAGTATACCGAATTCCGGACCGGCTTTTTTACGCGCCGCCTTCTCTGTCATTTCATGCAGATAGATTATGCGGTTCTGACAGAACCAAAAACGCTGCAGCTCGCCGAAAAAGCCGTCGGAGCCACCTGCAGCAACTGGGTCGGCGTGGAAGGCATGTTCCGATACGATGTCACAATTTATTCTTCGTTTCTTGGGCTGATTCTCTACGCAGGACTGATCGGAACCGTCCATCCGGCTATCATTCTTCTGCTGCTTGTGCTCTCGGTTCTGCAGTTTCTCAGCTACCGCCGCGCGGCTTCTTACGAAGTCCGCCGCAGAGACGATCTGTCTGAAATTGAAGTATCGCAGCGCTATTTCCAGAAACAGTCGTACAACACATCCGCCGGAAAGGATATCCGTCTGTATCAGCTGAACGGATGGCTCGATGGTGTTTATCGCCAGCTCAACAAGCGGTATCAGAAAATTCTGTTCCGCATCCGCAGCGCCTACTTTGCAAATGATCTGCTGACACTTACACTACAGCTTCTGCGCGACGGAATCTGCTATGGCTTTCTGATTTACCGTCTATCCCACGGCACGATGACCGTATCCGGCTTTGTGCTTGCGCTCGGTGCCGTCTCCGGTTTTTCTTCATATTTTAACGAGATCACCGCCGCGCTCTCCAAATCCGTGCTCTGTCTCGAGCAGATCCGCTGGCTGCGGGAATTCTTCGATCTTCCGTTCCCTGCAGGCCACACGCTGCCGTTCCGGCCGGAACTTGCGGAAGAAAAACCGCTGGAAATCTGCTTTTCCCACGTCTCGTTTTCCCATCCGGGCAGCGATAAAAGGATCCTCGATGATGTCAGTTTTACGCTCCATGCGGGCGAGCATACGGCACTTGTCGGCATCAACGGCGCCGGAAAATCCACAATTGTCAGGCTGATCTGCGGACTATATCAGCCGACAGAAGGGAACATCACCATTAACGGCATTCCCCTTGGCAGTCTGAATCCGGCACAGTATTACAAAGCAATCGCAGCGGTTTTTCAGGACCCGTTTGCACTTTCGTTTTCGATTGCAGAAAATGTGAGCTGCTCCCCGCTGGAAGAGACCGATCGTAACCGTTGCCGAGAAGCACTCATCCGCGCCGGACTCTGGGAAAAAATTGCAAGTCTGCCGCAGAAAGAAGAAACCTATCTTGGCAAGGATATGGCGGACGACGGCATTACGCTTTCCGGCGGTGAAATGCAAAAACTGATGATGGCGCGGGCACTCTATAAAAATTGCCATCTGCTCCTGCTCGATGAGCCGACGGCTGCGCTCGATGCAATCTCGGAAAATAAAATGTACGAAACCTACAGCACACTGCTGAAAAATAAGACTGCGCTTTTCATCTCGCATCGTCTTGCATCGACACGCTTCTGCGATACGATCCTGTTTCTCGAAAACGGAAAGATCAAAGAATGCGGAACCCACGATGAGCTGATTGCCCTCGGCGGATCGTATGCGCATATGTTTGAGGTGCAGAGCCAGTATTATCAGGAAACGGAGGAAGATATCTGATGAAAATGAAAGAACGGTTTCATGCCATCTGCCGCTTTTTAACTATGGTGAGCCAGGGCAATCACCGCGTGCTGTTCTGGCTTCTCGGAAGCGCTTTTGCAGCTGCAACGCTGCCGTATCTCTCCTTGTTTTTCTCGGCGCGAATTTTGAATTTACTGCTTGCAAAGTCGTACCGCGCCTGTCTGTATACTGTTGTCGTCTTTCTGCTTACGCAGTATGGGCTGGGATTGTTTGAAAAAATCTGCCGTCAGTATCTCGACGGCCAAAAAGAACTCTGTCTTGCACGCACGGAACAGAAAATCACCGCAAAGGCGCTGGAGCTGGAGTTTGAGAAATTCGAAAAAACAGAGACGATGGATGCCATCCGGCGCACCAACGTCTCCTCCATGGGATCGGGAAATGTGGGTGACCAGCTCATTGTCATTCATACGCTGATCACTTCCCTGCTCTCGGTTCTCTATGCCCTGTTTTTCCTGCTCCGTCTGTTTCTTCTGTCCGCCAGCAGCAGGAAGAACTTTTTCACCTCGCCGTTTTCGATGCTTGCACTGCTCCTGCTCTGTGGTGTGCAGCTTGCACTTTCCTCCCGCATCAACCGCAAGAGTACACAGAAAAAGATAGAGCTGAACCAGGGCAACGACCATTCCAACTCGGTTGCCAATTATCTCGCCAATGCGACGCTGGAAGAACGGCGCGCGGACGATATCCGCATCGGTCATTTTGATCACTTTCTCGACACACAGTTTGGAAAGGCCATGGAACATTTCCTGCCGATGTACCTCGACTTCGCCCGCTTCTCCACCATCACAGACGGAAAAAACGCGCTGCTTTCGCTCCTTTCCAATTTCGCTGCGTACCTTGTGATCGGCGCCAGGGCTCTGTACGGCGTTCTCCCCATCGGGGATGTTCTTCTGTATGCCGGTTCCGTGACACGCGCCATGAGTGATCTTCAGACATTTCTCGCAACCGGATCGGAGTTCGACTATATCAATTCCTATCTCTCGACCTATGAGGATTTCATCGCGCAGCCGTCTATGGCCTACGACGGTACACTGCCGATTGAGAAACGCGACGACGGCCAATATGAATTTGCGTTCCACGATGTCTCATTCTCCTATCCCGGCACGGATCTTCCGGTGCTCGAGCATGTGACACTGTCCTTTGCCGTCGGCGACAAAACCGCCCTCGTTGGCCGCAATGGAGCCGGAAAAACGACACTCATCAAGCTGCTCTGCCGCCTGTATGAACCAACTTCAGGTTACATTACCCTAAATGGCATTGACATCCGCAAATACAATTACAAAGAGTACACCCAGGCCTTCTCCGTGGTTTTCCAGGATTTCCACCTGTTCTCCCTTCCGCTCGACGAAAACATCGCCGCAGGGACTACGATTGATGAAGCTGCTTTGCAATCCTCTCTTGCAAAAGTCGGTCTCACCGACCGTGTACAGCAACTCCCGCAGGGCGTCCGCACCCGCCTTTACAACAACAACGGCTCCGGTGTCGACCTCTCCGGCGGCGAGGCCCAGCGCACCGCCATCGCCCGCGCCCTCTACAAGGATGCCCCGTTCGTCATCCTCGACGAGCCGACCGCAGCCCTCGACCCGATCGCTGAGGCCGAAATCTATGAACAGTTCAGCCAGATGATCGCCGGTAAAACGGCTGTCTACATCTCCCACCGCATGAGCAGCTGCAAATTCTGCGACCGCATCATCGTCCTCGACCACGGCCGCATCGCCGAAGACGGAACCCACGACACCCTCCTCGCAAACCACGGCATCTACGCCAATCTTTACGAAACCCAGGCCCAATACTACACCTGAGTCCTCACCCTCCCGTCCCCCACAACGTAAATGGGAGTCAGAAAAACACAACCCCTGGCAGTTCGTGCTAAGAACTTCCAGGGGTTGTGTTTTTCTGGCTCCCCTCCACTTATTTCAGGAATGCAAACGGCTCCTCATCATGAATAAAATGCATCAGATGATAAGAACACATAATTGCTACATTTTCTTCCTTTAAGATTCTCTTTGCCTCCTCGCGGTCAGCAAGGACAACTTCGATCACTTCGCTCTCTTCGAGGTATTTGCGGCTGATCTCGCCCTCGCACCAGCCGTAAACGGCAGAGCATGCTTCATCAGTCAGGCCGATTGTGGTGAAGAACGGTTTCTCGTAGCAGGGATCTACTTTCAACGGGTGAAACGTAAGACCGGTCTCCTCATGCATCTCGCGCACGGCAGCCTCATGGAACTCCTCGCCCGGTTCCACCAGGCCTGCCGGGAATTCGTAGATGTAGTCATCAATGGAAACGCGGTACTGGCGCACCAGGACAATTTTGTCGCGTTTTTCCCCGTACAGACTGTACATCAGCACACCGTCCGGCGTATTTTTCCTTGTTTTAATCTTCATCTGCTCGATGGATTTTGCGCGGGAAGCCACGTAATAGCGGAAGTGATGGTTTACTTTGTTTGTCCCTTCCACCAGGTAAAGATTTACGAACGGATTTTCCGTCTGTTTTGTGATTTTTTCAACATTCGGCATAAGTAACAACCTCTTTCTTTTCTCTTTTACTGGTCAAAATCAGTCTCAAACACGCCCTCCGGGGTGCGCATCGTCAGCACGCCGAGGTTGAATTCATCATCCATCACCGTGATGTGGTACTCGAAAATCACATCATCATCAAATTTCGATAATACCACATAGGAACCGTTCTCTTTTCCCTCGATCTGGTCGCAGATGTCATTGTATACCTCTTCTCCGGAAATCGCTCTCGGATATCCGGAAGCTTTTATTTTCTGCTCAATGGCTTCATACAGTTCGTTCATATGCTCTTCCTCTCTTTCTATATTGGATGCCACGTAAAGCGGATATTCACAATCCGCTTCGCTACTTGCCGAGTAAGTGGTCGCTATGACAATTGTACCATCTTTCCATCTCATATGGTACTGTCATTTTTGTCCTTCTTCGTAAGAGTCTCTATGCAGCTTGATGATAATCCATCACTGCGATTTCCTGCATTTTATTCATCTCTATAAAAAGAGACACCGTGACAGAAACTTTACCGTCACGGTGCCCCTCTCTTTTATGACCAGTATTCTATGGAACACCTCATAATTTTATTTCTTATTTTGTGCGTACTTTCTTCTTTGCACTGTAAGCGGTGTAAACTTTCTCGTTATCCACAACTTTGTATGCTTTGACTCTTACATAGTACGTTTTCTTTGCGGAAAGTCTCTTGATCGTTTTTGCTTTCCTGGAAGCGGAAACAGTAACGGTCTTTTTACCTTTGAAGTTTGCTTTCTTAGCATATTCAATCACATAGCCGTCTGCTCCTTCTACGCTCTTCCAGTTGACTTTCACAGACTTCTTAACACCTTTGACAGCTTTTACTTTCACTTTCTTAGCTGCAAATTCTGTTTTTGCCAACTGGTTTTCAAGGCGTTTCTGCATTGCCTGCACTTCTTCTAACTGTTTCTGTGCTTCGGCTCTCTTTTCTTCCGCCTCTTTCTGGGCTTTTGCAAGGATCTCTTCTGCTTTCTTCTGTGCTTCTTCGGCTGCTTTCGCTGCGGCTTCTGCATTTGCCTGGGCTGCTTTCGCTGCTTCTGCACTTGCCTTCGCTGCGTTTGCTGCTGCCTCTGCAAGGTCTTTCTGTGCACTTACGGAGTCTTTGGCTGCTTCTGCTGCTTCTTTTGCCTGTACTGCATCGTTCTTTGCAGTTTCTGCTGTCGTTTTGGCTGTTTCGGCTGCTGTCTTCGCTGCGGCTGCATCGTTTGCATAATTCTTTGCTGCATCCTCTGCTTCTTTTGCGGCTGCCTGGGCTACATCTGCTTTTGTCTGTGCTGTCTCTGCTGCTGTCTGTGCTTTCTTTGCCTCTGCTTCTGCAGTTTCTGCTGCTTTCTGTGCAACTTCTGCTTTCGCCTGGGCTGCATCTGCTGCTGCTTTGTCAACATCGGCTGCTGCCTTTGCTTCTTCGGCTGCTTTTTTTGCCTCTTCTGCGGCTGCTTTTACTTCTTCTGCTTTTACCTTTGCTGCTTCTGCATCTGCTTTTGCTGCTTTTGCTGCTTTTGCTGCGGTCTCAGCATCGTTCTTTGCTGCGACTGCCTGGTTTTTGATCTTTTCCAGTTCGTCTTTGGATGGCTGATCCGGTGTATTATCGTCTTCTTTTACATAAACTTTTGCATCTGCGATATCCACGCAGTCATCGTTCTTTCCACCGACTTTATCAATGTAGATGATCAGTTTTTCTGCACCTGTCAGGTCAACATTCATAAGTTTTGCATTGTCCGGTTGAAGGATCACACCGCTCTCTGCCAGTTTATTCTCTTCGCTGATGCTGTCTTTATAGAAGATAAAGTTTGCACCGTCACGGTTTGTCTTGGTAGATTTTGTATAGTCAATACCCACATAACCTTCAAAGCGTTCTGCTTTGATGCCGCTTAAATCAAAGGTCAGGGTTGCATCGGTATTTGCACTTAATCCCTGTGCAAAGACTTTGCGTACACCGTCAACATTCATGCTCAGCTCGCCTTTGTTTGTGCTCTCTCCGCCATCGTATTCGTTGACATGGAAGCCGCCCCATCCGGATACAGAATTTGCCACATCCATATATAACAGACCATATTTATCAGATTCTTCGGTATCGGTTCCGTATACTCCGTTTGCTTCGTCTACTTTTGCGGTTAAGTATACATATTTCTGCCCGGTAACCGGTGTTGTATCTTTTCCGCCTGCCGGTGTTACTTTTACTTCTTCTGCGGAAGCATCGATCTGTGCATCTTTTCCGGCAATCGTCAGATTTTCAATGGAGAAACTTGTCTCTTTCTTTTCTGCATTTTCATTCAGGCTGAAGCTTGCTTTGAACAGATCTGCCTGTACTGCAACTGCTTTTGTCAGATCATAAACTACCTGCACACCGTCTTCTGTTTCTTTTACGGAAATATTTCCTTCCACACCGTCTGCCAGTGCAAGGCTGCTAATGTTATAAGTTACTGTATCATATTTCAGTGTGAAGCTTCCTGCTATCATTGCAGAGTTGCCGCTTTCGGATATCTGGGAAATGCTTCCTGTTACTTCTACGGTTCTTTTTTCTTCTGCTGTGTTATCTTTTGCGGTTAATTTTACGGTTGCTGCTTCTTTTGCACCGTCAATATCAGCCCCAATACCAGCCAGCACTTTCAGATCTGCCAGATCGAAAAGATCTGTTTTTCCGTCACCGTTTACATCTGCCGCATAAGTATTGACTGCATCAAATACTGCATTGCCAGCCAGCACTTCCCGAAGCATATTGATATCAGCGATGTCCAGTGTTCCGTTTGCACTTCCGTCCACATCTCCGTTTACTGCCATGGTTACGGTGTCTGCTACCGTTCCGTCTTTGCGAAGTTTTACAAGATATCCGGTTGCTACCGGTGCTCCATCCTCGTCAAAGGATGCGTTGTATGGATCTTCCATAGATAAGGTTTCACCCTCGCCAAGCTCAAACATTGCAAAGAGCTGTGCTTTTGTCATGCCTGCCGGAACATTATAAAGAATATTTGCAGAACGATCCATTCTGACTGCTGCATCTTCTTTTAAGGTCAGGGATGCTGTCGTCAGTTCTTCTGTGCTTAACTGAACCTTGGTATCGCACCAGCTCACCATATCGTGTCCGTCTTTGACATTTTTGTCTGCATACAGGCAGATTTCCTTTGTTCCTGCCGGGATCTCGATGTCGAAGTACTGTGCGTTCTGACCATGTTTCATCAGCTCGCCTTTCCATACTTCTTTGCCGTCCAGTTTGATGATCGGATACGCTCCATCCTGTGTTTTTGCTTTATGAGCATCGATTCCGACATAACCCTGAAGGCGTGTTGCATTCAGTTTGGAAACATCGAAATACAGTGCGGAATCGGCATTGACACCAAATCCTTTTTCAAATTTTGTACGTTTGCCTTCCACATAGAGGTCAAGTTCTGTACCTGCATTGTCCTCGTTTACATGGATTCCGTTGTATCCGGATGTACTTCTTGCAGTATCGTATCCAAGATCTGAGAGCTGAATGGAAGTATCATTCTTGATCTCGATCGTGTAAGTTCTGCTAAATCCGCTCTTTGCGGTTGCTTTTACGGTTGCTGTGCCCGGAAGACTTTCCGGTTTTGTGACCTCAACTTTTACATCTTCCGATATTGCTTCCACTGTGATCTCCGGAACTGTTCCGGACAGGGAAGAAACGTTTACACTGTAAGATGTGATGTCATTATCAAATCCATCCAGTTCCTGGTCACCGATCTTGATGCCGTTCAGCAGTGCTGTTTCATCTGCATAATTCTTTTTGCTCTCTGTCATCAGTTCTTCGCTTGTGGATTTGCTGATCGGTTTGAGGCGGTAAGTATAGCTGTATGTCTTACCTGTTCCGAGCAGATACTGAGACAGAGTTGCCTGTCCGCAGCTTGCAGTTCCAAGACCCATCTGTGCATAGTCAATCGTCAGAACCGTATTATCTGTGCGTTCGATCTGGTATGGATGTCCGGCTGCTTCCAGTGCTTCCTGTGTGCAGTTCAGTGCACTCATCTCCAGCAGGTGATCCTGTGCATCAACCAGCAGTCCGTCACCGTCTGCATCGGTCACTGCCATCCATCTGACGTCGGTCTTGTTGCCGGTTTCCTGAGCGTAAACATAATTGCTAAACTGTTCATCTACGGTGCTGCTCCACACACCGACATCGTATCCGGTCTTTCTGTCACTGTAGCTGTCCGATTCGCCGCGGCCATACCAGGTCAGGTTGTCCAGTCCGGCTGCCAGCTGCAGGCGTGTACCGACTCTCTGAAGGTTGCTCATGTTGGAGTTCGGAGCCATTGTTGCTTTTACAACAATTTCACCGTTTGCATAGACTGCATAGGTAAGACGGTCTTTGGAATCCGCACAGTTTTTCAGTGTACGTGCTACAGAAACATAGACTACTTTGTCTTCTTTTGCAACGCTCACTTCATCGATCTGAACATTCTCGTTTGCTGTTTTCCATTTTGCATCCACGGATTCCTTCTTATCATTATCGGTAGAAGCTCTCCAGTAGTTCGGCTCAATGCCTTCTGCAATCATTTCTTTTCCGTTTGACTGGTAAGAAGTCATCTCACCGGTTTTCTTGTCAAAGGAAACGGTCCAGTTGTCACCTGCTACTTTTACCTCACCATCGGTTTCTTCAAATGTCTTGATATCTTCCAGTTTGGAGGTATCCACTGCCTCCACTGCTGCATCCGTTCCTGCGAAATCCAGTTCAAACTGTGCTTCTGCCACTGCAAAATCTTTCTTGGCCCAGGTGAACTGATCGTCACTCTTTGTTACAAAAGATATATTCAGGAAATATTCATCACCTGCTGCTGCATCCGTCGGTGTGGTAAATGGAATGACAACCTCTTTGCTGCTTCCTGCCGGAATATCCACATCCATGGTTCCGTTTTCCACTGCGGTTCCGTTCTTTACCACTTCCCATTTCATGGTATATTCGTTTGCATTGGTAGCGATCCATTCGTTGCTGATCGTAACGGTCCTGGAATCCAGATCTTTGAGCTGCATCTGAAGTGCCTGATAAATACGTTTTACTTCATAAGCTTCCGGCTGGAGTGTACGATCCGGAGATACAATACCATTGACGCAGAAATCGGTGTTTCCAGACTTCCAGGAAGAATAGTCCTTCGTATTTCCGTCTGCATCGGTATAAGTTCCGTGATTCCAGTCTCCGTCATAGCCCCAGTAAGTGCTCTTTCCGTCCCATGTTCCGTCAGAATCAAGAAGCGGTGTATTGTAACTCTGATCTACGAAATCCCAGATAAATCCACCCTGCAGGATGCCATTTGCACGAATTTCTTCCCAATACTCTTTCATACCGCCACAGCTGTTTCCCATTGCATGCAGGTATTCACACATCAGGTACGGTTTTTTCTGGTTTTTTACCTGTTTTCCAACATTCGGGTACATATTGGACCATACATCCACACCGGCATTGTCATTCCATCCCTGATAATGAACAACTCTGGTATCATCGTTATTCTGGAAATAATCAATCTCTGCCTGAAGGGAATCACCGGTTCCGGTCTCATTTCCCGGTGACCACATGATAACACATGGATAGTTTTTATCACGCTCCAGCATATTGATGGCACGGTCTTCTGCTGCCTCCACATAGCCTGGCAGACTTCCCGGAACTTTATACTGGCTTCGTCCGTTGTGAGACTCTACGTTTGCCTCGTCCATGACATAAATCCCATACTCATCACAGAGTTTGTAGAAAGTCGGATCATTTGGATAATGAGAAGTACGGACCGCATTGATATTCAGCGATTTCATCAGCTCAATATCTTTTCTCATATCTTCTTCTGTCAGATACCATCCATCCTGTGGATCATTCTCATGACGGTTCACACCGGCAATCGTGATGACCTGACCGTTTACTCGAAGTCTTGCATTATCTGTATTTGCATCGGTGATCTCCACTTCACGGAAGCCGACATCAGTCTGTGTCGCTTCTTTTGTCACACCGTCTTTTTTCAGTTCCAAAACCAGGTTGTAGAGGTTCGGTTTCTCTGCACTCCATTTTTCCGGATCGATGATGTGCTGTGTCAGGTTTACTTTTGCTTCTTTTGTCTCGCTGTCAAAGGAAGTAACCGTTCCGGTAAGCGGTGTGGTTGTCACCCGTTTGCCATCACTGTCATAAAGGTTTCCTTCTACACTCCATCCGTTCACATCCTCTGCAGAAAGATTTCTCACATCTACATCAATATTCAGATCTGCGTCGGTATAAGTTTCATCCAGATCGGTAACTACCGTATAATCACGGATTTCCACGTCATCTTTGGATGTCAGGTATACATCACGGAAGATACCGGAAAGTCTTACCATATCCTGGTTTTCGATGTAACTTCCATCAGACCAGCGATAAACCTCTACGGTAATCACGTTCTTGTTTCCTTCTGAAAAATCAAGTGCATCGGTAATATTAAATTCATCTCTTGTAAAACTGTCTTCTGCATATCCGATGTATTTGCCGTTTACCCACAGATACATGGCAGAACCAACACCTTCAAAGTTAATAAAGACGTTGCGATCTTTCCAGGATGAATCGATCGTAAAGGTTTTTCGATAAGTTCCAACCGGATTGCATTCTGTCGGAGCATCTCCTACCTTATACTGGCTGTAATTTTTGCCCTCCGCATTCATCCACGGATAGTTCTGGTTGGAATAGATCACCGGATCGTATTTCCAGGAACCATCTTCTTTTACATAGGTCTGCCAGCTCTTCGGAACGGTAATGTCATCCCAGCTGCTGTCATCGTAATCTTTCTGGTTAAAGTTAGCATCTTTTACACCGATACGGTCTGACGGTTTCACTGCCCAGCTGAATTTCCAGTCATCTCCATTTAAAAGCTTGTAGAATGAAGATTTCGTCTGGTCTTTCGCTTTTGCCTTTTCTGCGGTGTCAAAGCTGTAAAAAGTCGCTCTTGCCGCCTCGCGGTTCACCTGGAATACCCCCGGCTGCCCGTTCCATTCTGTAGAAGATGCTGCCGCTGCAACTTCCGGTATAATCCCCTCCAGACCGGAAATGCTGCCACCGCTTACGACCATCGCTCCTGCAAGTAAAACAGATAACAGTTTTTTTTGTCTCATATCCTTTCTCCTCCTTTTGAATGAGTTTGACAGTTTTACATATAGTAAAATGTTTACCTTCATCATTATTATATCACTTCAAGTGTACTTGAAGTCAAGTGATTTTTGATTTTTCATTTATTTTACACACTTTTTTTCTCTGTTTTTTGTGCATTTTTACGGTTATTTTGAAATTTAGCTATATAATAGCATATCTTTTTTGTACATACAACGTTACATTTGATCCTAAATGTAACGTTTTTCCTTTTTTCAGCATCTTGTGCAAATTCCGTCATTTTTTTCAATTTCGCTCACTTTATGTGTTTTTTACAGTAAACATTTGTATTTTATTTACGTCCATTCACCTGACAGAATCGCTGTGCTTTCTACACTCCGTTCCGGACGGAGATTGTACTCTCACTGAGACAACTTTGTTGCTCGCTGCTTATAGAAGCAGAAGTTTTCTCCGACCAAGATAAAATATGCTCCCTCCTGAGTGACAAGTTTTTTATTATTTCACTTGTCTGCCCAGAAGGGAGCATATCATGATTCACTAACATAATTCCTGCTTTTTTTGTATTCGTTTATTTTACTTTCCTGCTCTTCACTGCAGAACAGCTGCCATATACTTTCTTTTTACCCACTTTGTGGTAAGCACATACTTTATAGTAGTACGTCTTCTTCTTTTTCAGTTTTTTATTGGTGAAGCTTATCTTTTTGGCTCCGTTTAAGACTTTAACTTTCTTATACTTGCCTTTTTTCTTATCGGCACGATAAACTACATAGCCGTCTGCGTTTTTGACTTTTTTCCATTTCAGAAGCAGTTTTCCTTTCGAAACTGCTTTGATGGAAAGTCCTCTTACCTTTGCCGGTCTTGCTTTTGCCGGTGTCTCTGTGGATGGTACCTGCTGTTTTGTCTCGCTCTCTTTTGTATCCGGCTGCGGCTTCGGATCTGGTTTTTCTGTTGCGGCTGTTTCGGATTCTATCGGTTTTGTTTCGCTTTCGGTCTCCTTCTTTGTTTCGCTCTCTGCCTCCGTTTCGCTCTCTTCCGTTCTTCCCGTCAGCTTGATATACTGATCTGTCAGACTGGCGATGCCTGCCTGGAATGTATCCATCTCAGCAGACAGCGTCGCAATCTGTGCATCGGTCAAAAAGGCCGGATGTCCGCCCTGTGCAGTTGTTGAAATACCGGCATAAAGTTTTTGAATCTGATCTTCCAGCTGCGGTGCTTCTTTTTTGATCACGGCAAGTTTGTTGATATCACGCACACCCTCTGCCATACGCTCCAGTCTTACCGAGCTTCTGCTGATCGGATTCTGTGCTGTTTTTTCGTCCGGATAGATCAGGAAACAGTCACCCGGCTCAAATTTGCTGTGTGTGGTATCATCAAGCGGATCTTCCACCCAGGCATCATACGCCCAGCGAAGAAATCCTGCCGTGCCGGATTTGCCTGCATTTACGATCGACCAGTAACTTTCCACCGGTGCACTTAAGGAGAAGTTGCCCGGTCTGTGGCCGGTACAGGAATATAAAGTAGTGCGAAGTCCTTTTGCTTCCCGGTCGTTTACCAGCTGTTCAAAATCTGCCGGATGTGCGGCTGCCGCCGTATCTCCGACGTTCAGATCTGTCACTCGCATGGCAAGCTCTTTCTTTTCCACAAAGCTGTCCATCGCTCCGGCTGTCTTTAAACATTTGCCGTCCTTGTTTTTCACAGATTCGATCAGATCAAAGGCGGTGCCTGAAAATCCACGCTCATCAATGCCGATGTAACTGTCATCAAACCAGCCTTTTTCGGTCAGATGTGTGGCAAGATCGGTAAGAAAGTCCGTCCAGAGTGTGGTATAACGTGTACTTCCCACAGAAAATCCTTCTTTTACCAGCTTGCCGTTCTCCCAGTAAGTGAATGAATTGTGCCACGGTGCTACGCTGTAAAGCACAATCTTATCTCCAATGCCCAGAGATTTGTTGAAGCTTATCCACTTATCAAAATCGGTATAGTCATACGTAAAGCTATCTCCGTTCTTTATCCATTTGATCATAGATGGATAATGCACATCATTTACACTGTACGTCTGTCCGTCCCAGGCATCTTCGATGACAGAAGCAGTGATTGCATGTCCGCCTGCTTTTTTATAGAGCTCCATGGAGGACTTCATGATCTCCAGATGCTCATCGGAAAACGGCTCTACGTTATAATATTCTGCACTCGTATACGGATACTGCCACAGTTCAATATCAAAGGTATCTCTGTAGTTGTCCGGAAGTTCTGCATTCTGCACACGCACTTCATACTCAAACACCAGCGGCTTATCGAGCTGATCTGCTGTTACGGTCAGCTGTGTTTTGTAAGTGCCGGATTTTGCTGTCTTTGGAATCGCAAACTCAACCCAGACTGGCTGGAGTGTATCTGCTTTTATGTCGATCGGCGTACTCTGCCAGAGAATATCCGACGCTTCCGCACGGTTCTCTTCTGTTGCCGCCGGAACATCATTTCCATATATATATCCATAAACATAAGCTTTTGTAGAACGAATAAACGTTGCCGTCACATTTTCGGCTGCGATCTTCTTTTTGCCGTCCGTCAGGTCAGATGCCTGAACTGTCACATTTGTGAAATCTCCACCGATCGCACTTAAGACCAGTTCACTGACTGCACGGTCATTCTTCCAGGCAGTCAGCGTCTCGCTGCGGTTTTTCTTTACCGAAACTTCCGCGAAACGTTTCTGCGTGTACTGCGTGTTATGATCGGTAACGGTGCCGCCAAGTACACTTCTCTGCTCTCGCACTTCCACTTCCATTGTTCTGGAAATCCCTGCCTTCTGGCTGGATGCCGTGATCACTGCCGTTCCGCTTTTTTTTGCAGTAACCGTTCCCTGTGCACTGACAGAAGCAATATTTTCATCAGAAGTTGTATAGGACATATCGTTCAGTGTCGCATAAGACGGTGTATAGCTGTAAGAGATTGCATAACTCTGTCCGACACTTAAGGAAATCCCCTGATCTTCCAGTTTAAAATCTTTTGCAATGTACGGGCTGTGTGTGACCTGTACATAAGCCACCTGATTGACTACCGCACTGCCACTGCGTTCCTTCTGCGTAACTGCATAGAGCGTATGTTCACCTTCCGTAAGGTTTTCTGCTTTATATACAGACTGCGGCGTGGTACGGCTGCTCTCATAAAGATCCACCAGTGTCTCTGCTCCGTCATCCACACGGTATTTCACTTTTCCGTGGTTGTGACTCTTGTTTGCAAAAACTTCGATGGCATTTCCCTTAAACGTTACCCTGTAAGAGCATTCTTCTGCCTTCTCATTCGATGATCCGAGGTCTATATATGCCTCGTCATCATTGTACGTCCAGCTCTTTCCGCTGAATGATTCGTAGGAAAAACAGTTGATCTCTCCCGATGTCTGGCTCGGCAGGATCTTCGTTGTTTCCTGTGTCTGGCTTTTTGCATTTCCTGCTGCCATCAGTGATACCGGCAGACCGGTAAATGCCAGGATCACGGCAAGAAACAGCGAAAGCCATTTCTTTTTTTTCTTTTCCATTTTCTTCTCCTTCTCTTTCATCTGCCTCTTACCTCAGATGTTGTTTAACTCTGCAATCCGCCGGAAGCGGTATCCGATGGGAATGAAATCCCTGCTGATTGTCCGTACTTATTCCGGCTGTTTGAAAATAATATCGGCAAACTCTCCCCTGCTTGCCTTTTTCAGATCTTCCGGTTTCAGCTCGATCTGTACGCCGAGGCGGCCTCCGCTGACGATCATCTTCTCCAGTTTCTGTGCACTTTCATCAATTCTCGTCACATACTGCTTTTTCATGCCGATTGCTGTACAGCCTCCGCGGATATAACCGGTGACCTGATTGATATCTTTGACATGGATCATGGAAACGGATTTTTCACCGACTGATCTGGCTGCCTTTTTCATATCCAACTCCTCGGCGATCGGTATCACAAACACAAAATAATTTCTGCTGTTTCCAATCGTGACCAATGTCTTATAAAGCAGCTCATATGGCTGTCCGAGTGTGTCTGCCACTTTCAGGGCATCCACAAATTCATCACACTCATACGTATACTCTTTATACGGAATCTTGTTCCTCTCAAGGATACGCATGGCATTTGTCTTTACTTCTTTTGATTTTCCCATCTTTTTTTCAGAACAGTCCTTTCACAAAATCTGCCACCGCTTTCAGATCCTGACGGTCCGGATGAAGAAGTGCCTCGTCAAAGTTGTGAAGCAGCATCTCCACCTGCTGTGTATTGGAAGTGTTCTGCATCGCCTCATAGCGTTTGCGAACCTGGATCGGCATCTTGCCCTGACATAAAAATCCGCCCAGATATTCACAGTCCTCCGGGATAAATGCTGCAACTCCGTTTAAAATCCGGTCATAATATTCCGGCACATTCCCCATGCCGCAGGTTCCAAACAGTGCAACCTTTTTCCCGTGGAGGTTTCCAAGCAGATCCAAGATCTCCGAACTTGCTGTCCCGCGATCCGTCCAGAACCCAACCAGATACATCTCTCCGTCATCCCGTTCTGTTCTCTCCTCGATTCGTTTTACATTTTTTTCTTTTACCGGCACTGCCGCAAAAACTGCTTCTGCCAGTTTCTCCGTATTGCCGGTGCGGCTTGTATATACAATCTGTACGCCCATCCTGATTCCTCCTCTGGCATGATATTGATGTCAAAAGCCATTAACTTTGATACTCTGCGGATCATTCCATGCTCTGCACTCACATAATCCTGATATCTTTGCATTATCATAGCATACTTGACTGTACATAAAAATAGTTTAACTCTAAACAATTCTAAAGTTTTTATAACTCAGATTTCATATCTGCATTCTCAGATTCCGGCATGAATGCATGTTTTCCGCACTTCTTCCAGCGATTTTCCTCAGTCTGCATTCTGGATCCTGACCACTTCCACACTTTCCTGATCGGAGTCCTCGCTTTGCAGTTCTCCGCGATAAGTGATCTTCACAGACATTCCTTTTGTAAGACCTTTTTCTAAATACAGCGGAACCTGTACAATCCGGAACTTCAGTTCCTTTCCATCAGAAGTTTTAATTGTCATGCCGGTCATGGAAATCTTTTCCAGTGTTCCTTTTACCGTCTGCTTCTTTGATGCATCCGCCTTCGTTTCTGCTGCCTTGCTCTCGTCCGTTTTCGCTTCCGTCGCAGCCTCACTGCTTTTTTTATTTTTTCTTGTGGTCTGTTCCGTTACTTTTTCCGTTTCTTTCTCAGTTGCTGCTTCCGTTTCTGTTTCTGCATCGCTCTTAAAAACATCAGCCGATCCCGCAATACGCACAGCAGTTGCCTTTTCGCTACCTTTCTGCGTGATCTTTCCGGTGTAATCTATAGAAACCAGATTGCCGATCCGGATACCGGACGGCAGATCGATTTTTACATCATCCGTGGAAAACGCAAGCTCATTTCCATTATCGGAAAGCAACACTACCTGATCCATGCTCAGCTCTTCCAGCGTCCCGATCACGGTATGTACCTCCGAAGAGTTCACTGTTTCGCTGCTTCCGGTGCTCTGCTTTGTCTCTTTTTCCGATGCGGCACTTTCCTTGTCAGTCTGTGTTTCCCTGTTTTTTTCTGATGTACTTTCTTTCTCTTTTGCAGTCTCACTTTCTGCTTTCTTTTTGGCTGTTTCTTTTGTGCTGCTCTTCGCCTGTGTCTCTTTTGCCGTTTCAGAGGAACTTTCACTTTCCATGCTGCTCTCTGTTACCGTTTGCGTCTCGGTCTGTTTTGCGGTATCGGTCTGCGTTTTTTTGCTGCATCCGGATAACAAAAGTGCGGTTGCAAGCATTGCGGCTGCTCCTGCCGTCAGAAATCGTCTGTACATAAAATTTCCTCCATTCTTTTTACGATTGTTTTATCCCCTTAAGCTTTTGCGAAAAATGTCGTTTCACCATCCAAAAGATGATAAAACGACATTCTGGTTTTCTGTTTCTTTATGCGTTCGCTGCGATCACATCCTGCATATCATACAGTCCAGGCTCTCTACCTGCCAGGAATTTGGCTGCCTGTACGGCACCTTTTCCGAAAACCGCCTTGGAATATGCAGTATGCTTAAACTCGATCACTTCGTCTGTTCCGGCAAAGATCACTTCATGCTCACCTACGATATTACCGCCGCGAACTGCGGAAATACCGATCTCTTTCGGATCACGCTCTTCTCTTCGGTCGCTTCTGTCGTAAGTATAATGATAGGCATTCCCCAGTGCCTCATTCATACTGTCTGCCAGTGCCAGAGCCGTGCCGCTCGGTGCATCCAGTTTGTGTTTGTGATGCTTTTCTACGATTTCCATATCAAATCCTGCTTCTGCCAGTACTTTTGCAGCACTCTTTAACAGGTTCAGTAGGGTGTTGATACCAAGTGACATATTTGCAGATTTCAGGACAGCAGTCTTTTTTGCTGTCTCTGCCACTTTCTGAAGCTGTTCTTCTGAAAGTCCTGTTGTGCAGACTACAACCGGAAGTTTGTGTGCTCCGCAGTAATCAAGCAGTGCGTCCTCTGCTTTTGCAGATGCGAAATCGATTACAACATCTGCTTCTTCTTTGCAGTCCTCCAGGCTTTTGTATACCGGGTATTCCATTTTTCCGTTATCAAACGGATCAATGCCTGCTACGATCTGTGCATCTGCATCCTCTTTTACGATCTGTGAGATCACCTGACCCATGTGTCCGCAGCAGCCGTGCATAATAATTTTTACCATTGCTTTTTCCTCGCTTTACATTTATGTAAGAATAATGCCTACGAATTGCTCCGTTACATAGTAACTCTGGCATTATCCATTATTCTGCCAGTTTGATGCCGAACTTTTTCATCTCTTCTGCCAGTTTTGCTGCATGTTCCTCTTCCATCTCGGAGAGCGGTCCGCGAAGCGGTCCGACCTCTTTTCCCATCAGATTGAGAGCTTTTTTGACCGGGATCGGATTTACTTCGCTGAACAGTGCATGGATCAAAGGCAGTGCCTTCAGCTGCAGATCACAGCTTTCTTTTACTTTTCCTTCATTATAAAGAGCAACAATGTCATGTGTTTCTTTTGGTGCTACATTGGAAAGTACAGAGATCACACCTTTTCCTCCAAGTGATAATACCGGAACGATCTGATCATCATTTCCTGAATAGAGGTCAACATTACCGTCTGTCAGGTTCATGATCTTTGCAACCTGTGAGATATTTCCTGATGCTTCTTTGATACCCACGATATTATCTACATCTTTTACCAGTCTTGCAACTGTTGCAGGTTCAATATTACAACCTGTTCTGCTGGCAACACTGTACATAATGATCGGTGCTGTCACTTCTTTTGCTACCGCACTGAAATGTCCGATAAGTCCGTTCTGTGTTGCTTTATTGTAATAAGGTGTAACCAGAAGCAGACCGTCTGCTCCATACTCGGAAGCTTCTTTTGACATGTCAATTGCAGTACGTGTACAATTGGAACCTGTTCCCGCAATAACCGGAACTCTCTTATTCACACGGTCGATTGTGAATTTCACACACTGCATGTGTTCTTCTTCTGTCATGGTAGCAGACTCTCCTGTTGTACCACAGATTACAATGCTGTCTGTTTTATGTGCACAATGAAACTCGATCAACTCATCAAGTCTGTCATAGTTAATACTTCCATCTTCATTAAATGGTGTGACTATTGCCACGCCGGCTCCTGTAAAAATAGCCATAGTGATCCTCCTGACTTTCATATAATCTAATGAAATTCTATCATCAATTAAATATGATGT
>OHAI01001192.1_pt1 | contig 20418 bp, 16 predicted proteins | sample 1577091 | NCBI WGS metagenome assembly OHAI01 (sample SAMEA3541548, study PRJEB24748) | human gut metagenome | biome: human gut; feature: human-associated habitat; material: faeces | place: China | collected 2012
CACGAGGTGAATTGCCCGAAAGGCAAGAGAAGGTCCCCTGGGGGATACCCGTGTCGCGCAACTCATTGGCCTGGCAGCTACAGACAGCACCTGCGAATTTCATCTGATGATAAATGTTATACCGTAGGGTGCGCCGACTCGGCGCACCTTTTCTAACGAGAAAACACCCGTAAAATGCAAAAATGGAGAATGAAAACCATCTGGTCAATTCTCCATTCTTCATTTTCCATTCTCAATTACTGCAAACAAAAAGAGAACCGCTTCCGCGGTTCTCTTTGTTCATTTCGCGTCAAACCCTTGACAAATAACCTCAAACAGCTCATTGATACGCTCATAGCGTCCCTTGAGGTACAGCCAGCCGAACAGCGCCTCGAGTGCGGTCGCGTAGGCATACTCTGCCACGGAGGCCGACTTCGGCACGGATTTCGGCTTTGCGTTGCGTCCGTGACGCAGAACGGTCTGCTCGTCTTCATCGAGCATAGGCTGAATGCGCTTTACCGCTTCCGCCTGCGCGGACGCACGAACGAGCTGGATCGTACGGCTGTGCAGGTTTTTCGCGGTCTGAGTGCCGCCGCACGCCAGATGCGTGCGCACGAGTATCTCATAAACAGCGTCGCCCACATGGGCGAGTGCAAGACTCGTCATGCGGGCGATCGCAGCGTCATCCAGCACAGGGTGCAGATGATCGGTCATTACTTGTCCTCAGCAGCCTTTGCTTCAGCGGCCTGCTTTGCAGCCTCAGCCTTAGCCTTGGCAGCAGCAGCCTGCTTAGCCTGCATTTCCTTGAACTTGGCCTTCTCTTCCTCGGTCGGAACCGGCTCGATGCAGCCCTTCGGGCAAACCTTGGTGCACATCTTGCAGTTCTTGCACTTGTCGTAGTCGATCTTGGCAACGCCGTCTACTACGTGAATTGCATCGAACTTACAGGTCTTCTCACACATCTTACAGCCGATACAGCCGTTGGAGCAAACCTTCATAACCTCCGGGCCCTTGTCCTTGTTCACGCAGTTAACGTGAACCTTCTTGACCTCGGATACCAGGTTGATGATCTTCTTCGGGCAGGTGGAAACACACTTGCCGCAGGCAACACACTTGTCGGTATCAACCTTTGCAACGCCGTCCACGATGTGGATTGCGTCAAACGCACAGGCCTTTACGCAGGAGCCGAGGCCCATGCAGCCAAAGGAGCAAGCCTTCGGGCCGCTTGCTACACGCATTGCAGCGTTGCAGTCCTGCAGACCCTCGTAGTTTGCCTTGTCCTTTGCGTTGCAGCCGCCGTTGCAGTAAACGTGTGCAACCTGACGGTCGCCGGCAGCAACCTCAACGCCGAGTACCTTTGCGACCTTCTCAGCCGCAGCAGCACCGCCGACCGGGCAGCCGTTTACCGGCGCACGGCCCTCTACGATTGCAGCAGCCAGACCGTCACAGCCCGGGAAGCCGCAGCCGCCGCAGTTAGCGCCCGGCAGGCACTCGCGTACCAGCGGGATGCGCTCGTCAACCTCTACAGCGAAAACCTTAGCGGCAACGCCGAGCAGGATTGCGAAAACGATACCCATGATGAACAGTACCGCTACCGCATAAATAACATTTTGCATATCCATTTCTTGTGTCCTCCCTTACCAAATCGACAGGCCGGAGAAGCCCATGAAGGACATAGCCAGCAGCGCTGCTGCAACCAGCGAGATCGGGAAGCCTTCAAAGCACTTCGGGCACTTGGAAGTAGCGTCCAGACGCTCACGGATGGAAGCGAACAGCACGATTGCCAGCGTGTAGCCGACACCGGCTGCAACGCCGTATACCAGAGAGCCGATGAAAGAATAGCTGTTGGAAATGTTGGTCTTAGCTGCGCCAAGCACCGCACAGTTGGTGGTGATCAGCGGCAGGAAGATACCGAGCGCAGAGTACAGCGACGGCATAGCCTTCTTCATGAACATCTCGACGAACTGAACCAGCGTTGCAATTACGAGAATGAACGCGATGGTCTGCATATAACCCAGACCCAGGGGTTCGAGAATGAAGTACTGTACAGCCCAGGATGCTGCGGAAGCGATCGCCATAACGAAGATAACCGCCATGCCCATGCCGAGCGCGGTGTCGGTCTTCTTGGATACGCCGAAGAACGAGCAGCAGCCGAGGAACTGAACGAGAATGTAGTTGTTGACCAAGATTGCCGCGATTGCGAGCGACAGGATATCGGTCAAACCCATAGAGGCAGGTAAATTAAACACTTACTTGTCCTCCTTTCGAGCCATGATCTTCTGGATCGCAGCCAGGATGAAGCCCATCATGAGGAAGCCGCCGGCCGGCAGGATCATCATGACCATCGGGTTGGAGTTGAAGAACGGAACTGCGATGCCGTTAACGCCGTTAACGTAACCGGACAGGATGGTGCCTGCGCCGAGCAGCTCACGGAAGAAGCCCATGAGTACCAGAGCGAAGGTGAAGCCTAGGCCCATTACAACACCGTCGAGTGCGGACGGCAGAACCTTGTTCTTGGAAGCATACGCCTCGGCACGGCCGAGGATGATGCAGTTTACTACGATCAGCGGCAGGAACAGACCAAGGGACGATGCCAGCGACGGCAGGAATGCCTGCATGGACAGGTCGATCATGGTTACGAAGGTTGCGATGATCGTGATGAATGCTGCGATACGGATCTTATCCGGGATAATTCTGCGCATCGCGGAAATAACGATATTGGAGCAGATGAGAACGACGGTAGCCGCCGCGCCCATGCCGATCGCATTCTGCAGAGAAGTGGTGGTTGCCAGCGTCGGGCAAAGACCGATCGTCTGCATGAAAACCGGGTTATCGAGGATAACGCCCGATTTCAGCTGTTCAGAAAATTTCATAGTGGCTTTTCCTCCTTAACCCAGAGTAGCGACATATGCTGCCGCAGTATTAACGCCGTCGGTTACAGCACGGGAGGTGATGGTAGCGCCGGTGATCGCATTGATCGTGCCGCCGTCCTTGGTCACCTTGAGCTGACCGTCAGCAGTCTGACCTGCAAACTGGGTGATCCAGTTCGGGTCTGCCTGGCTCTTCGCACCGAGGCCCGGGGTCTCAGCGTGAGAGGTTACCTTTGCGCCTGCAACGGTGCCGTCCGCATTGATGCCGACGATCATCGTCAGGTTGCCGCCGAAGCCCTTCGGCTCTACCTGTACGCAGTAGCCGATCTCTTCGCCGTCCTTGGTTGCCTTGTAAACGCCGTCGATCTGAGCAGCGGTACGGCCTGCCGGCAGGGTTACGCCAGCGGCTGCAACGTCCTCAGCGGACAGTGCGGTGCCGAGATCCTCGAAATCAGCGTCCGGGATGATCTCTGCCATTGCTGCATTGCGGGTTTCGATACCGTTCTGGGTGATCTTATCCGCGGTTACACCGTTGATAACGCCCAGCAGCAGTGCACAGATGAACGTGATGAGGCCCAGTACGACGACAAGCTGTACGATGCCGCCTTCCTTTTTGCTGTTATCCATGATTTACTGCGCCTCCTTCTTAGCCTTGTCAAGCTGATAGCCGAACTTGCGCGGATGGGTCTTCTTGTCGATTGCCCAAACCAGCGTGTTCATGATCAGGATGGAGTAGGATACGCCCTCCGGCAGACCGCCGAAGTAGCGGATGAATACCGTCAGCAGACCGCAGCCAACGCCGAAGATGATCTGGCCCTTCGGAGTAACCGGGCTGGTAACGTAGTCGGTAGCCATGAAGATCGCGCCGAGCATCAGGCCGCCGGACAGTACCTGGCTGAGCATCCACTGTACGCGGGAAACATCGCCGGACAGCGGGAACAGGAAGGTGATGACAGCAACAGTAAGGATGTAAGCTGCCGGAATGTTGATGGTGATAACCTTGCGCCACAGCAGGTAAACGCCGCCTGCCAGCAGAGCCAGCGCGGAGGTCTCACCGATAACGCCGCCGGTCTGACCGAGCAGCATCTCCAGCAGGCCGGTATCAGCCGGTACAGCACCGGTCTTAAGGGTAGCCAGCGGAGTTGCGGTGGAAATCGCGTCGGTAACGGTTACGTTGCCGAACAGCGGCAGGTTTGCATGCGGAGCAGTCCAGGTGGTCATGAAACCGGCCCAGGATGCCATCATGAACGCACGGGCACCGAGTGCCGGGTTCATAAAGTTCTTGCCGATACCGCCGAACAGCATCTTAACAACGATGATGCCGAACAGGGCACCGAAAGCGCTCAGCCACAGCGGAGCTGCAACCGGAATGTTGAATGCGATAAGTACGCCCGTAACCAGGCAGGACAGGTCGCCTACGGTGTTCGGGTGATGAACGATTTTGTTGTAAATGGTCTCAAACACAAGGCTTGCCACCATTGCGATAACAACATGGATCAGCGCACGAGAGCCGAAGGTGTAAACTGCAACCGCCAGTGCCGGAACAAGTGCGATGAGCACATCGAGCATAAGGCTCCGGGTGTCATCATCCGCCTTGATATGCGGCGAGGAGGTTACGACTACTTTGCTAAGATCATAAGCCATTTTCGTTTTCCTCCTTACTTGTTCTCTGCGGGCTTTTCAGCCTCTGCCTTTGCAGCAGCCTCCGCCTCGGCCTTTTTCTTCTCAGCCTCAGCCTTGGCGCGCTCTGCAGCACGCTTAGCCTGGATCTTGCCCTTGGTCAGACGGAACTGTGCAACCAGCGGGATACGAGCCGGGCAGACATAAGCGCAGGAGCCGCACTCGATGCAGTCCATCATGCCGCAGTCAACGGCGTTGTCCAGATCCTCCTGCTTGCCGTATACATTCATGTAGATCGGCAGGAGGTGCATCGGGCAGGCGTTGATGCACTTGCCGCAGCGGATACACTGGGGATCCTTAACGCGCTTATCCTCATTACCTGCAAAGGCGAGGAATGCGTTGGTGCCCTTGACAACCGGGGCATCCAGAGAGAACTGGGCGTTGCCCATCATCGGGCCGCCGGCAAGGAGCTTGTTCGGAGCTTCCTTGAAGCCGCCGCAGGCATCGATCAGCTTTTCGATCGGGGTGCCGATGCGTGCTTCGAGGTTCTTCGGCTCGGCAACAGCGGAACCGGAGATGGTAACGATACGACGGATGACCGGCATGCCGGTGGTGAAGCGACGGTAAACCGCACCTGCGGTATCTACGTTGAATACCGCGCAGCCGGCGTCTGCCGGCAGCTTGCCGGACGGAACTTCACGGCCGGTGCAGGCATTGATCAGCTGCTTCTCAGCGCCCTGCGGGTACTTGCAGGTCAGCGGATACAGCTTGAGGCGGGAATCGTCCGCGATCAGCTCCTCGATCTTGGCGAAGGTATCCTTCTTGTTTTCCTCGATTGCAATGATTGCGGTCTGTACGCCCATGATGTCGGCGAGCATCTTCAGGCCGCCAATGGTCTCTTCCGGACGCTCGAGCAGCAGACGATGGTCGGACGTGATGTACGGCTCACACTCTGCAGCGTTGATGATGACCGTGTCGCACTTGCCGATACCGGACTGGATCTTGACATGGGTCGGGAAGGTTGCACCGCCATGGCCGACAATACCGGCAGAACGGATGCACTCGATACGCTCCTCATTGCTCATGGAAGCGAAGTCGTAGGGATGCACGGACTCGTGCTTGCGGTCCTCGCCATCATTTTCAATTACGATGGACAGAACCTTGCTGCCGTTCGGATGCAGGCGAGGCTCGATTGCCTTTACCTTACCGGAAACGGTAGCATGGACAGGAGCGCTGACAAAGCCGCCGGCTTCCGCGATAGGCTGTCCCAGGTCCACGGTGTCGCCAACCGAAACGATCGGCTTTGCCGGTGCGCCGATGTGCATGGAAACCGGCAGGATTACCTCATCAGGCAATGCCAGCTTCTCGATCGGCTTGGTGTTTGTCGCGGATTTATAGCCCGGGTCTGCGTGAGTACCCGGGTGTATGCCGCCACGGAACGAATACGCCATTTCTTTCACCTCTCTAATATTTTGCGCAAGAAGAACCGGACGCGCGCCCGGCTTCCTCTTCTTCAGAAATTGGCTGGCTATGCGTGAAGCATAGCCTTACAGTATAGATTATACTGGTTTTTGTACAGTATTGGCAAGACCAAAAGCAAAAAAAAATCGAATAAAATACAGGGAAACTTTGTACATCTTGTTAAGTCTATCATTTTTATCCGCTTTTTCTTTGTGAATAACGCTCGGGTTCGGTCAGTTTAGACGGATGCAGGCATTCTCTTTCCGGCTTGCATTTTTCGCAAAACCGGCTGAAATGCGCGCAAAATGCGAAGTTTTGCCCTCTGCCTTTTGTGCACATTTTTCGTATACCGCTATTGACTTTCCCTTTCTCCAGTTATAATATGAATACATGAACATATGAGCAATCGTTCATATATTATTGACTATCACCGACAGGAGGCGATCCGAAATGGCAGACGAACACAAGCATGAGGATACCTTATTAAATGAAGAAGTGCATGAGCACGAACATCACCATCACGAGCACGATGATGACTGCGGCTGCGGCTGCGGACACCATCACCACCACGATGAGGATGAACATGAACATCACCATCATCATGACGATGACTGCGACTGCGGCTGCGGACACCATCACCACCACGATGAGGACGAGGAGCACGAGCATCACCACCATCACCACGATGACGATGACTGCGACTGCGGCTGCGGTCACCATCACCATCACGACGAGGATGAGGAGCACGAGCATCACCACCATCATCATGACGATGACTGCGACTGCGGCTGCGGCCATCATCATCATCACGACGAGGATGAGGAGCACGAGCATCACCATCACCACGGCGATGACTGCGACTGCGGCTGCGGACACCATCACCATCACGATGAGGATGAACACGAGCACCACCATCATCATGACGATGACTGCGGCTGCGGCTGCGGACATCATCACCATCACGACGAGGATGAGGAACACGAGCATCACCACCATCACCACGATGACGATGACTGCGGCTGCGGCTGCGGTCACCATCATCACCATGACGAGAATGAGGAGCACGAGCATCACCATCACGAGCACGCCGCCGGCGCGCACAGCGTCAAGCGCGTGTACACGCTGCAGAATGTCGGCTGTGCACACTGCGCGGCAAAAATGGAGCAGCGCATCAGTGAACTCGAGGGTGTGGACGACTGCGTTCTCGTATTTGAGACCAAGCAGCTGCGCGTAACCGGCGAAAATCCGGATGCGCTCTTGCCTGAAATCCGCAAAATCTGCTCCGGCATTGAGAGCGACGCTAAGGTCATCGCACCCAAGCCCAAGCACTACGGCAAGGACGGTCAGCGCGTTTACACGCTCGAAAACCTCGGCTGCGCACACTGTGCCGCCAAAATGCAGCACCAGATCAGCCAGCTGGACGGTATCGATGACTGCGTACTGGTTTATGAGACCAAGCAGCTCCGCGTAAAGGGTGACAATCCGGACGCGCTGCTGCCCGAAATCCGCAAAATCTGCTCGAATATCGAGAGCGAGGTCAAGGTCATCGCGCCCGAGGAGGAAAAAGAGGACAAAGGCGGCAGCCATCCGCTTGCGGAAATGCTGATCGGCGCGGGTCTGTTTATCGCAGGCGTACTGGTTCCGGTTACGGCGGTCAAGATCATTCTGCTGCTGGCAGCATACCTGCTGCTCGGACGCCATGTCCTGCTGACAGCTGCGAAGAACATCGGCCGCGGTCAGGTATTTGACGAAAACTTCCTGATGACCGTTGCAACCATCGGTGCATGGGCGGTCGGCTCGTTCGACGAGGCCGTCGGCGTTATGCTGTTCTACCGTGTCGGCGAATACTTTGAGGATCGTGCGGTTGACCGTTCGCGCAAGCAGATCATGGATGCGATCGACCTGCGTCCCGAGACGGTAAATCTGGTCAAGGACAACGGCGAAATCGAGGTTATTCCGGCCGAGGACGCACAGGAGGGCGACATTGTTCTGGTACGCCCGGGCGACCGCGTTCCGCTGGACGGCGAGGTTGTCGAAGGCGAAAGCCGTCTGGATACCTCGGCTGTTACCGGTGAGCCGGTTCCGGTTCGTGTCGCTGCCGGCGACAAGGCAACCTCCGGCTGTGTCAACACTGACGGCGCGATCAAGCTGCGCGTCACCCACATTCTCGCTGAGAGCATGGTACAGCGCATTCTCGACAGCGTGGAGAATGCAGCGGCCCGCAAGCCGAAGATCGACCGCTTTATCACCCGTTTCTCCCGCGTTTACACCCCGGCTGTTGTTGCGATCGCTCTGCTGACCGCCATTATCCCGAGCCTTGTTACCGGCGAGTGGCACAAGTGGGTCTACACCGCGATGACCTTCCTTGTAATTTCCTGCCCGTGTGCACTGGTGCTCAGCGTACCGCTGACCTACTTCTCCGGCATCGGCGCAGGCTCCAGGCGCGGTATCCTGTTCAAGGGCGGCGCTTCTCTGGAAGCACTGAATAACGTTAAAACCATTGTTATGGATAAGACCGGCACCATCACCAAGGGCAACTTTGTAGTACAGAAGGTCGTTCCGGCGCAGGGCGTTCCGCTCGATGAGAATGAGCTTCTGTGGCTGGCTGCCGCCTGCGAGGGCGCTTCCACCCACCCGATTGCCAAGTCCATCATCAACTCCTACGAGGAGCGCAAAACGTCCGCGGCAAAGGCCGGCGACTTTTCTCTTGTTGCCGTTGGTGCAACGGTTGAGAACATCCGCGAGCAGGCCGGCGAAGGCATTTCCGCCGAGCTGGAAGGCAAAACCATACTCTGCGGCAACGTAAAACTGATGGAACGCAATAATATCGACCTTTCCGGCTATCACGGCACCCCGGGCAGCACGGAAGTGCTGCTGGCGATGGACGGTCACTTCCTCGGTCATGTTGACATTGCCGATACCATTAAGGCAGATGCCAAATCCGCAATCAGCCGCATGAAGGCTCAGGGACTCACCACCGCCATGCTGACCGGTGACGGTCAGGCCAGTGCGGACGCGGTTGCACAGGAAGTCGGCATTGACGAAGTGCGTGCCCGCCTGCTCCCGCAGGATAAGCTTTCGGCGCTGACCGATATCCGCGAGAAGCGCGGTGCGGTTATGTTCGTCGGTGACGGCATCAACGATGCTCCCGTACTCGCCGGTGCAGATGTCGGCGCGGCAATGGGCAGCGGCGCAGACGCGGCAATCGAGGCTGCAGACGTGGTGTTCATGAACGCCGACCTGGCCTCCATCCCGATCTCGATCAAGATCGCCCGCAAGGCGAATATCGTCTCCAAGGAGAACATCGTGTTTGCACTTGCGATCAAGATTCTTATTATGCTCCTCGGCCTGTTCGGCATCGCATCCATGTGGCTGGCCGTATTCGCTGATACCGGCGTGGCTATGCTGTGCGTGCTCAATTCGATCCGCATGCTGTATATGAAGACCGAGTAATGCATACTCTTTGCACATTTTATACAGAAAGACTCCCGTCCGATTGGAACGGGAGTCTTTTGTATACCATATCGTCTGTGCTGATACGCAGGGTTTTCGCCTGAGAGGCGAACGGCAAACCACCGTTTACACCCGGCAAACAAACTCATTTGTGGAAAACATACTCTTTTCTGAAAGTCCTTGGCGCCATACCCACCGCCTTGGAAAACTGCGCATTGAAATGGCTCGGGTTGTCATACCCCACCTGCGATGCAATCCGTGTTACCGGCAAATCAGTTGTGATGAGCAGCGTCTGCGCTTCGCCAATCCTGCGGCGCAGAACATACTGCAGCGGCGAATATCCGGTCACTTCCTTGCAGATATGCGCCAGATAGTACGGACTGACGTGCAGCGCATCCGCCATCTGCTGCAAAGAAAATTCGTCTGCGAAATGCTTGTCGATGTAGTCCTTGATGCGCTGTGCAAAGGCGTTGCCGCTGTGCGTACTGCCCTCGGCTGCGGTCGCGCGGAACTGCTGCACGAGCGTCAGGATCGCAAGCAGAAGATGATGTGCACCGTCGTCGTTGCCCTCGGTCAGCTCATCATAAAGCACGTCGTACAGATGCTCCAGCCGCACGGTCTGCGGCTCGGTCAGGCGGCACACCGGACATGAATCCTCCGCGATCAGCGTATTTTCGCGCAGTCCGGGCACAGCCAGTCCGCCAAGCGCCAGACTCGAGGTTGCCACCGGACGATCCGGTCCAGACGGCTCATCGTGCACGACGCGGCTGTTGAAGATGAACAGATCGCCGCGGCGTGCCTCATACGGCGTGCCGCCGACAAAATAACGGCTCTCGCCGCCTCGCACGAGCACGATTTCCACTAAATCGTCATGCGCGTGCATAACGCGCGGATGCGCCGATGCCTTTTCATCTGTGCGGCTGACCGAAAACAGACGCGGCATCTGCGTCAGGCCGAATGGCGCTTCATATTCCTTTTTCACAAAGCATTGAATCATAAAAACGCTCCTTTTTTCCTCAATTCTGCGGCAAAAGCGCCCTTCTGCGGCGGAGATAGTATCCGCAGCCCACAAAATCCACGAGAAACCAGCCGATCGGGATAACAATCCGGATACCGACTTCACCGACCGGCCCCGCCAGCGCAAACCAGATCAAACCTTTGGCGATACTGCCTTTTGTCAGATCGCGGTACATAGAATCACCTGCATCCTAAGATAAATTTATTATAGCGCTCCTGTGTCGAAAACTCAATGCAGCGCTTCGCCCGCTGCAACCCGGCAGGGCTGCGGATAAAAGAAAGCCTGCCACTACAGTGACAGGCTTTCTCTATGCTGATTTTATCGAATCGGCAGCATCTTGCCGGTCTCGAAGGACTCCTTGCAGCGGTAAGCAGCCTCGGAAACGGCGGTGCCGTCATAAACGGTGAGGTCAGCCGGCTTAGTGTTGTCGCGGACATGTCCGGTGAAGGCAGCCATCTCGGCTACGAAAGCCTCGTGCCAGCGGCTCATGAAGTCCGGATAATACTCCTCGCGGGAGCCGTGCTCATCCACGATATTCAGCAGGTTCTTTGCGCCGACGTTTGCAATGCGCAGCGTGCCGTGGGTGCCGATAATCTCGGTCTCGACATTGCAGCCTGCGGCATGGGTGCGGTTAGTGAACATAAAGCCCATTGCGCCGTTCTCCATCTGGATGGTAGCAGCTGCGTTGTCCGCATCGTTCAGCTCCTTGTACAGGTCGAACTCGAATACGCCGCCGATTGCCCATACATTCTTGACATCCGAGCCGGTGAACCAGCGGATGAGGTCGATATCATGCACGCACATATCGAGGTACTGACCGCCGGAGTGCGGTGCAAACTTGAGGGTGGACTCGATAGTGGAGCGCGGGTCCTGCGTGTAGGAACGAACCAGAACTACCTTGCCGATATCGCCGTTGTCGATCTTGCGCTTTGCCTCGGCGTAGGACTTGTCAAAGCGGCGCATGAAGCCAAGCTGGAAGATCAGGTCGGGATGTGCCTCGATGACCTTCTCGGCAGCCTTGCACTGTGCAACATCCGTGCCGAGCGGCTTCTCGCAGAACACATGCTTGCCGTGGTTCATGGCAATTTCAATCTGCTGGCAGTGCAGGAAGGACGGGGAAACGATAACGATCGCGTCCAGCTCCGGATTCTTGCACATTTCTTCAAAATCGGTGTAAGTATTCGGCACGCCGAGCTCTGCCGCAACTTCCTTTACGCGGTTCGCATCTACGTCGCAGATGGCTGCCAGCCCACAGCCCGGAACCTGCGTTGCAAGGTTCTTTGCGTGCTCATAACCCAGACGACCCAGACCTACCGAACCAACCTTAACAGTTTTCATGGTATATTCTCTCCTTTTATATGTAACTCTCTCACTCTTACGCGGCGGTTTTGCCGCTCTCCATTTGATGATTTTATTGTAGCGTTTCGGGAGCTGAAAAAACAGAGCATTCTTGCGAAAAGAACGCCCCTATTTGCGGGATATGAGCGGGACTCCCGGGCAAACTTTCAAATTCTTGCGGTCGATGTAAAAAGGCAGACCCGACGGTCTGCCTTTACGCTTACGTTGTTCAGCTGACATGAATGACGGCCACCGGACAGCCGCCTGCAGCCTCCTGCGCGCCCGCCTGCTCCTCTGCGGTTTCCGGCTGATGATGGACTTCGGCAAGGCCGTCTTCCGCCATGCGGAACACGGAAGGACAGGTTCCTTCACACAGGCCGCAGGAAATACAGCCGCCTCGTTCGATTGTAACGTGCATACCGATACACTCCTTTCGGAGATTCAGTTTGCCCCGTTTCCGATGATTTATGCGTTCCTGCGCGCGAAACAGCGATGGCGGATGCCGCCGAAGCCGCCCGCAGCTACGGTGCAGTCCTTCGCGGTGATGGTCTGTCCCGGCCGGATAAACTGCTCCACCTGATATACCTTATCTATATTCAGCGAACCGAAATTGATGATACGCACAGCTTTGCTCTCCTTCTCTTTTCTGGCAGTATAGCATATCCGTCCTCCAGCTGCCACTGCAAGCAGCTTTTTATTGGTATTTTCTCCAAAATCACTGAGTTGCAATTGACTTATCCGCCAAAAAGTTCTATTATTTTTTATATGTTTTTACAAGAAAGGGAGGGGACTTTTTTGAGTCGTTTATCCATTGAAACGCCGGGCAAGGCTGAGACCGTCATTGCCGGCTTGTACCGCGATATCGAGCGGCGCATCAGCGCCAGTCCTCCGGGTCTGTGTCCGGTGGATATGTCGCTGTCGTTCCTGCGTCTGTGCCATGCACAGACCTGCGGCAAATGTGTTCCGTGCCGCATCGGTCTGGGACAGCTGACCACTCTGCTCGAGCAGGTGCTGGACTCCACCGCAACACCGGAGACCATTGACCTGATCGAGAAAACCGCCCGTGTCATTCAGGATACGGCGGACTGCGCCATCGGCTATGAGGCTGCCCGCATGGTTCTGCAGGGCGTGCAGGGCTTCCGCGATGACTACCTCTCCCATGTGGAGAGCGGCCGCTGTCTGTTCGGCTGGGATCATCCGGTACCGTGTGTAGCACTGTGCCCTGCCGGTGTGGATATTCCGGGCTACATTGCACTCGTGCGTGCCGGCCGCTACAACGACGCTGTGCGCCTGATCCGCAAGGACAACCCCTTCCCGACCGTATGCGGCTATGTCTGCGAGCACCCGTGCGAGGCACACTGCCGCCGCAGTATGGTGGACGATGCGGTCAACATCTGCGGCATCAAGCGTTTCGCGTGCGACCACGCAGACAACACCACGCCGCCGGATTCCGCACCCTCGACCGGCAAGCGCATCGGCATCATCGGCGGCGGACCGGGTGGTCTGTCAGCGGCGTATTTCCTGTCGCTGATGGGTCATCAGGTCGTAGTCTATGACCAGCGTCCCAAGCTCGGCGGCATGCTGCGCTACGGCATTCCGGATTATCGTCTGCCGCAGGACAAGCTGGATGCGGATATCGACTTCATCCTGTCCACCGGCATTGAGGTGCACACCGGCGTTTCCATCGGCCGCGATATTTCGTTCGCTGAGATTGAGAACCAGTACGACGCGGTTTACATCTCCATCGGTGCGCATAACGACAAGAAGATCGGCATTCCCGGCGAGGACGCAGTCGGCGTACACTCCGCGGTGCAGCTGCTCCGCGACATCGGCGAGGGCCGCGTGCCGGACTTCAAGGGCAAGCGCGTCTGCGTCATCGGCGGCGGCAACGTGTCGATGGATGCAACCCGAACCGCTATCCGTCTCGGTGCCTCCGCAGTAACGTGCGTCTACCGCCGACGTGTGACCGATATGACCGCGCTCGCTGAGGAGATCGAGGAAGCACAGAGCGAAGGCTGCCAGATTCTCTCGCTGCAGGCACCTGATCACATCGAAACCGATGAAACGGGCCGCGTTACCGCTCTGTGGACACGTCCGCAGGTCATCGGCTCCTACGGCAAGGACGGTCGTCCGCGTCCCTACGATGCCGATCAGCCGCTGCTCCGCACGCCGTGCGATGTCGTTATCGTAGCCATCGGCCAGTCCATCGACGCAAAGCCGTTCGAGCAGATCGCTCCGGTCGTACGCGGCAAGATTCAGGCTGAATCCGACGCATTTGTGCCGAACACCCCGCATGTATTCGCGGGCGGCGATGCCGTTACCGGTCCGGCGACCGTTATCCGCGCGGTAGCCGCCGGCAAGGTGGCTGCAGCCAACATTGACGCGCACCTCGGCTTCCGTCACGTTATCAAGAGCGATGTTGAGATTCCGGCACCGCATCTGACCAATATGCCGGCCTGTGGCCGCATCGAGCTGCGCAGCAGACCCGCCGAGGAGTGCGTCGGCAACTTTGATCTGGTAAAGTGCGGCATGACCGAGCAGGAGGTTCATCAGGAGACCTCCCGCTGCCTGCGCTGTGATCACTTCGGCTACGGTATTTTCAAGGGAGGGCGTTCTTCTAAATGGTAAATCTGACGATCAATTCTATCCCGGTGACTGTACCGGAAGGCACCACCATTCTGGATGCCGCCGCCTCTGTCGATATCGAAATCCCCAGCCTGTGCTACTTAAAAGAGCTGAACGAAATCTCCGCCTGCCGCGTCTGCTGTGTCGAGGTAGAGGGCGAGGGCAAGCTGGTTCCCTCGTGCAACAACGTCGTGCGTGAAGGCATGGTCATCCGCACCAATTCTCCGCGTGCACTCGAGGCGCGCCGTGTCAATATGGAGCTTATCCTCTCGCAGCACGACAACAAGTGCGCGACCTGTATCCGCTCGGGCACCTGCCAGCTGCAGAAGATTGCAAACGATATGGGCATTCTGGGTGTTTCCTACCCCACCGACCTCGCACGCGGCAAAAAGGCAGACTGGACGACCACGTTCCCGCTCTACCGCGATGTAAATAAGTGCATCAAGTGCATGCGCTGCATTCAGGTATGCGACAAGGTGCAGTCGCTGTCCGTCTGGGATATCAGCGGCTCTGGTGCGCGCACCACCATTGATGTTTCGGAAAACCGCGTGATCAAGCAGGCGGACTGCTCGCTGTGCGGTCAGTGCATTACGCACTGCCCGACCGGCGCTCTGCGCGAGCGCGATGACACGCAGAAGGCGTATGCTGCGCTCGGTGATCCGGACCGCGTGACCATTGTGCAGATTGCTCCGGCTGTGCGCGCTGCATGGGGCGAAGCCTTCGGCATGCCGACCGGCAAGGCAACCGTCGGTCAGCTGGTGTCCGTTCTGCGCAAATTAGGCGCGGATTATGTGTTCGACACCACGTTTTCCGCCGATCTGACCATCATGGAGGAGGGCACCGAGCTGCTCCAGCGTCTTCAGGCGGGCGATCTGGACAACCAGCCGATGTTTACCTCGTGCTGCCCGGGCTGGGTGCGCTTTTTGAAGTCGCAGTTCCCGGAAATGACCGGCCGCCTGTCCACCGCCAAGTCGCCGCAGCAGATGTTCGGCGCGGTCGGCAAGACCTGGCTGGCGCACAATCTCGGCGTGGACGCGGACAAAATTTACAGCATCTCCATCATGCCGTGCATCGCAAAAAAGGCCGAGCGTGAGCTGCCGAGCATGGATTCAGCCGGTCACGGCAGCGATGTCGATCTGGTCATCACCACCCGAGAGCTGGCGCGCATGGCGCGTGCCGAGCACCTCGATGTGGAAAACATCGCGGAATCCGCGTTTGATTCTCCGCTGGGTGACGGCACCGGCGCAGGCGTTATTTTCGGCGCGACCGGCGGCGTTATGGAGGCTGCGCTGCGTTCGGCGTACTTCCTTACCACCGGCGAAAATCCGTCTCCGGATGCGTTCCGCGAGGTACGTGACGACGGCACGATCTCTCCGCTGCCGTGGCGCGAAGCGACGTTTGAGCTGGCAGGCCGGACTGTGCGCTGCGCGGTAGCGAGCGGACTGGGCAACGCGCGTCAGCTTCTGCGCTCGCTGCAGCGCCGCGAGGTACACTATGAGTTTGTGGAGATCATGGCATGCCCGGGCGGCTGTGCAGGCGGCGGCGGTCAGCCGGTGGACGGCACCGACCGCGAAAAGGCCGCCGACCGCGGCAAGGTTCTGTTCCGACTCGATCAGAATGCGCCGCTGCGTTTTTCGCATGAAAATCCGGCGGTTCAGGCACTGTACCGCGAGTATCTGGATGAGCCGTGCTCGCACAGAGCGGAGGAACTGCTGCATTGCGACCATTTCGCCTGGCAGATGCCGCAGAATCCGCGATAAAAGCCGGTTCTGCAATCCCGTAGGGCGGGCTGCCCTCAGCCCGCCTCATTTGGCGGAGTTCTTATCGCATAACGGCAAAAACACCCCGAACAAGCAAAAAAGACGCTGTATCAGCTTGATACAGCGTCTTTTTTGCGTTATTCGATATTCTGTGCGCAGATAATGGAAATTTCCGACCCCTTATTACTGTTTTCCGGCTGAATATTCTTCTGCAGCAGGTCTGCGAGCAGGCGCAGCGGCTGGCTGCCCTGCCGGAACATATCCTGTGTGATGGTCAGATCAAGCGAGCCGTCGAGCAGCATTTGCTTGCGGCGCAACGACATATCATGTGCGATTACACGCACCTGCTGATCCATGCCTGCAGCTTTGAGCGCGTCCACGCAGCCGGTAACGCTGCGGTTTGCCATATAGATGGCCGCCGGCGGATTGTCCGACTGCAGTGCTGCCGTGACGCGGTTATAGGTCAAACGGTAGTCGTTATAGGTCTCCTCAATCTCGATCTGCGAGGAAGAGAAGCCCTTTTTCTTTAGATGCTCGCAGAAGCCGTCTAAACGGGTTCGGTGGCCGTCGTACTCCAGATTCCCCGCCATCGCCAGCACACGCGCGTTTTTCGGCACGCACTTGCTGAGCAGCTCGGCGGCGATACGGCCGCTTTGTGCGTAATTTTGACCCACAAAGCACAAACGGCGGCTGTTCGGCAGATCCGAGTTGAACGTGATGCACGGAATGCCCTGTTCGGCCAATTCTCCGATGCGTGCTTCGATCGAAATATCATTTAATGCACACAGTGCGATGCCCTGCGCGCCCCAGTTTACCAGCTCGTCCAGCAGCTCGATGGTCTCGCGCGGAATATCTGTATCACAAGTGCACACACGCACCTCAACATCGCGCTTTTCTAGCTCGGAACGCGCAGCCTGAATGCCTCTCGGGACATCCTCGTGGAACGGACCGCTCCAGTTTGGCAAAAGCACACCCAAACGCACAGGTTTGAGCGGCAGCTTTGCCTCTGCGGCCTGCCGATGCGCCTCCTTCGGAGAAAGATAACCGGTCTCCTGAATGGCATTCAGCACGCGCGCACGCACATCCGCGCGCACATACGAACGATTATTTAATACACGGTCTACCGTGCCGCGGGAGACGCCCGCAAGCTCGGCAACCGTTTGAATGGTTGGTCTTTTGTTCATAATCCTTCACCTTTTCGTCATTGCTCTTTATACTATCCTGCATCTCTCTGCGATGTTTCTTTTCTCTGTGCTTATTATACCATATTTCTGTGCTTTGTGAAGACGCAATCTGTGCCTTCCCTCTTTCCGTGCATTTGCACACACAGCTTTTGGTGCAGATTTTCCGATATATCCGGTGTTTTATGCTCTATTTTTTTCATTTTTCCAAACCACGTGCGATATTCTGTGTTTTTCACAGAATGTGTGCTTTGTGCGACATATACAATTGCACACATCAAACCTTGTGACCGCCCTCGTTTTCCACATATTTGTTTTGTATTTCTCGGTTTATACGTATTTACACGCATTTCATCCACTTATTTTGACGTTATTTCCATTTTAACGATTTTCACACAGGCAAATTGCCTGTTGACATTCTCGTACCCGCTCGCTATAATAAGCACATAAACAGCACAGAGCACACAAACGCACAGTGCTGAAAGAGAGACACGAGAAGAAAAACGAGAAAAGAAAGGGAGACTCACTATGAAAAAGAGACTGTTAGCAGCCCTGCTCACCAGCGCCCTCGCACTCAGCCTGACCGCTTGCGGCGGCAGCACCGATTCTTCTGCAGCACCCGACGGCGGCGACACCGCCTCCACCCATGACGGCCCGTACAAGATCAGCATGGTGCTCAAGACCAACGCTGCCGAGTTCTGGAACATCGTTCAGGCAGGCGCTGAGGCTTATGAGGATGAGCATCCGGATCAGGTCAGCCTAGACATCAAGGGCCCTCCGGCTGAGACCTACTACGAGGAGCAGCTCAACACCATCCAGACCGACCTTGCGGTTGAGTCCTACGATGGCTACCTGATCGCTCCGCTGCAGTCCGAGGCTGTTGCAACCGCTATCGCAAACACCGACAAGCCGGTCGTAGCATACGATACCCGCATTGATTCCGACAAGTGCCTCGCATTCGTCGGCACCGGCAACAAGGAAGCAGCCAAGGAGGGCGGCAAGGCCGCTGTTGAAGCTGCAAAGGCAGCCGGCTGGACCGATATCAAGTGCATCGAGATCGCAGGCGTTCAGGGTGACGCAACCAACACCGCCCGCATGGAAGGCTACCGCGAAGGCGTAAACGAAGCCGGCGGCGAGTTCCTTGATAACGAAACCCAGTACGCTAACGCAACCGCTGACCTCGCTGTAACCGCGATGGAAGGCATCATGAGCAAGTATCCGGAAGGCGTTGCCATCATCTGCTCCAACAACGACGATATGGCGCTGGCAGCTGCCCGTACCGCAAAGGACAATCCGAACTACGCAAAAACCATCTTCCTCGGCTTTGACGGCCAGAAGTCCGCAGTAGAAGCCGTTCTGAACGGCGAGCTGACCATGACCGCTGCACAGAACAACTTCGACATCGGCTACAAGGCAGTTGAGACCATCGTGAAGATCCTGAACGGCGAGGAGTACGGCGACGTAGACACCGGCACCGAGATCATCACCAAGGACAACGCACAGGCTCGTCTGGACAACTTCGCAAACTGGCTGAAATAATTCCTTGAAATGCACGCATTTCAAGGAGATGGGAAACACCGCGGCTTTGCCGCGGATGATTCCCGGGCGAAAATCAGCGCGTCGCACAGCGGCACACCGATTTTCTTACTTGTAAAAAAACGCAGATACATGCTCCGCGTTTTTTTGTGAAGGCAACGCCTTCACGATTTAATACCGCCTGCGGCGGAAATTATGTATGGAAACGCGCTCCAACGCTTCATACAAACCTCTCTTTTTATTCCAAATGTTCATTTAAGGAGGAACACCCATGAAAGTAGGTATTATCGGTGCGGGTCGTATCGGTAAGGTACACGCAAAGAACATTTCCATGTTCGTACCGGAGATGGAGATCAAGACCATCGCTGACCCGTTTATGAATGAGCAGACCGAGGCATTTGCCAAGTCCTGCGGCATTCCGAACACCACCAGGGACGCAAATGACATTCTGAACGATCCCGAGATCGAGGCAGTTCTCATCTGCTCCTCTACCGACACCCATTCCAAGTACATCATCGAGGCTGCTCACGCAGGCAAGAACATCTTCTGCGAGAAGCCGATTGATTATGATCTGGAGAAGGTTCACGCTGCCATCAACGCAGCCAAGGAAGCCGGCGTAAAGCTGCAGATCGGTTTCTGCCGCCGCTTCGACCACAACCACCGCGCAGTTTACGACATGGTTCGTGACGGCAAGGTCGGCAAGGTCAACATCATCAAGATCTCCTCCCGCGATCCGGAGCCGCCTCCGGTATCCTATGTCAAGGTTTCCGGCGGTATCTTCTATGATATGATGATCCATGACTTCGATATGGCCCGCTTCCTCGCAGGCAGCGAAGTTACCGAGGTAAATGCAGTTGGTTCCGTTCTGGTCGATCCGGGCATCGGTGAGGCCGGCGACGTTGACACCGCGCTCGTTACCCTCAAGTTCGCAAACGGCGCGATTGGCGTGATCGACAACAGCCGCAAGGCAGTTTACGGTTACGACCAGCGCGTTGAGGTATTCGGCTCCGAAGGCTGTGCCGAGGACCAGAACGACACCCCGAACACCGCTGTTCTGTCCACCGCAGACGGCGCGGTACACGGCGTAGCCTACAAGGTAATGTGGGACCGCTACACCGGCGCATTCGTTGCAGAAATGCAGGCATTCGCAGATGCCGTTATCAACGACAAGGAGACTCCGGTTACCGGCGAGGACGGTCTGTATCCGGTACTGATGGCAGCAGCTGCTACCAAGTCGCTGCATGAGGGCCGCCCGGTCAAGATCTCCGAGATCGAGGCTTAATCACAGCTTAATTTTCACACCACGCACACAGTCTAAGCAATGTGCTAAAACCGTTGGTGCGCTATGCACCAACGGTTTTTTTATGCAAATCGAGGGAGTTAGAACAGAGAAAATGATATTCACTTGCGTAACCTTTGTATTTTTCACCATTTTAGTTGCGGTCATCTCCTACGTCAAGACCAAGGGCGATGACCAAACCACCGCCGACGGCTATTTTCTGGCAGGACGCGGTCTACCGGGCATTGTCATTGCAGGCTCGCTGCTGCTGACCAACCTCTCCGCAGAGCAGCTTGTC
>OHAI01001201.1_pt1 | contig 20329 bp, 19 predicted proteins | sample 1577091 | NCBI WGS metagenome assembly OHAI01 (sample SAMEA3541548, study PRJEB24748) | human gut metagenome | biome: human gut; feature: human-associated habitat; material: faeces | place: China | collected 2012
TTTTTTTCTTACTACGCTCCCGGCAGGCAGGATAGGCAAGCCGAGAGATGTGGCGAATGTTGTGCGTTTTCTCAGTGGAGAGGGAGCAGATTACATTCACGGGCAGGTCGTCAGAGTTGACGGGTGCTGGATATAGGTCACTCTCCGTGACGGCTATTTTACGCTGCAATTTGTGAAATGATGTAATTTTGCACCGCTTTTTGAAATGTGTAGGGGAGCGATGCAATTTCTGCTTTGCAGAAATGCGACAGGCCGATATTTCTCGCCCGTTGAATTGTTGAAAAATATCACACAATGTCACCACAAAATAATTTGGCATCAAGGATATGGCAACCACAGCATTGCTCCTCCGAGCGGGCTGTCGAGGGCGCCAGCCCCTACAGATCATTCGGGCTAGTTTATTGTGCCGCAAAATCGCTACGCTCGGTGCTTGTGTACAACTTTGGTCAGCTATGCTAATTCCTAATTCCTAATTCCTCACTCCTCACTCCTCATTCCTCATTCAGCGTGTATACTCTCCACACACATCTGCATATACTAAGTTAAAACATTTCTCCCCAACAGGACAAGGAGGTCAGTATATGGATTATCTTATGCTTGTGGATAAATTCAATCCCATAGATATGGGATTTTGCGATCGTGTGGAGTTGACAGAGGTGAACGGCAAGTTTATGGAATCTCAGGCAGGAAACAGGCTCAGGCTTCTGCTCAAAAAGGCGGAAGCTGACGGCATAAAGCTGAAAATTATTTCCGCCTATCGCTCTTTTGAATATCAGCAGATGCTTTGGGAGCGTGAAGTATCTCACGAAATGTGGGGCGGTCTGAGTTATGAAAAGGCTGTGGAAAAGGTGGGCAGAACTCTCGCTCTCCCCGGGTCAAGCGAACACAACACCGGGCTTGCTGTGGATCTCGGCAGAGAGGGTGACAATGATGTGAGCGAGGATTTTTACAAGACGCCTGAATCACGGTGGCTTTGTGCAAATGCCGCAGATTTCGGCTTTATCCTTCGCTATCCTCGCCTTAAAGAGCAGATGACCGGCATTGATTTTGAGCCGTGGCATTATCGTTATGTGGGAGTTGAAGCCGCTCGTATCATTGCCGCAGGCGGGCTTTGCCTTGAGGAATTTCTGCACTTTTACTCGGAAAAATATATCTGAAAATCCTGTGAAAATAATTGACAGAAAGAGCATTGTGTAGTATAATTATAACAAAGCTATGAGCGATAGCCGCAAGTTTTTGTACGCTATTGCGAAAGAAAGGAAGTTTTGTTATGTCAAACTATTCAAGAAAAAAGTCGTTCTGGACTTTAATGGGTGCGATGATACTTGTTGTTGCGTCAACTGCACTTTTTGTATACAAATATTTTGAGGATAAGGAGCATGCCGAAAAGTGGAAAGACTATGACGAGTGCGGTATACAGTAAATAACAGACAGCTTTAAAGGCACTGCTTTTTGTGAGCAGTGCCTTTGTATATCAACACAATTCATTGATGTAAAGTTTATCGAAATCGCTGAAAAAGCGTGCTTGCACTTGAAATGCGGTTTGAAATGTGATATAATAGTCGTAATGACCTGATGACAAACTTGTTCTAGGGAGGGACGTTATAATGCAGATAAGAGAATCAGCTGAAAATTATCTCGAAACGATACTTATTCTCAGCCAGCGCAAGGGCAAAGGCGAGGTAAGAAGCATAGATATAGTAAACGAACTTGAGTTTTCAAAGCCGAGCGTAAGTGTGGCAATGAAAAATCTCCGTGAGAACGGCTATATAACTGTTGACAAGGACGGTTATATTCGTTTGACAGACAAGGGCTTGGAGATAGCCGAGAAAATGTATGAGCGTCATACGTTGCTTTCACAGTGGCTCATAAAGCTTGGTGTTGACGAGAAAGTTGCAGTAGAGGACGCTTGCCGTATGGAACACGTTATCAGTGCGGAGTCCTTTGCGGCTATCAAAAAGCACACAGGTATGGCTTGATAAGATGATAATTGCCGTGGGTCTTCCCGCGGCATTTTTTTTATTGCAAACCAAAAAGGAGAACAGCTTATGCCGTTCTCCTTTTTGTTATTTGAATTTGTCTTTGAGCTTGTCAAAGAATGTTTTGCGCTTTGCGTAGTTCTTTTCACCGAGGGACTTTTCGTAGTCACGGAGCTTTTCTTTCTGCTCTTTGGTCAGATTGCGTGGAACTTCAACTGTTACACGAACGTAGTGGTCGCCGTGGTCGTTTCTGTTTACCTTCTTTATGCCCTTGCCTCTCAGGCGGAACACTGTGCCTGTCTGTGTACCCTCTGGCACTGTGTATTTTACCTTGCCGTCAACTGTAGGAACTGTTATCTCGTCACCGAGAGTAGCTTGTGCATAAGTAAGCGGTATCTCTGTCCACACGTCATAGCCGTCACGCTCGAAAATAGGGTCAGGTCGAACTGTAATGTTGATGTGCAGGTCGCCGTTAGGACCTCCGTTTATACCGCAGTTGCCCTCACCGCCTACTCTAAGTGTCTGACCATCGTCGATGCCGGCAGGAACGTTTATCTCCTTTTCAGATACCTTCTTTACTCTGCCCTGACCGTTGCAGGTATGGCAAGGGTTGTCGATTATCTGACCCTTACCGCCACAGCGACTGCAAGTCGTGGTCTGAGCGATGTTTCCGAAAGGCGTTCTCTGTGTTATCCTTACTGTACCGGTGCCGTGGCAGTCAGGACAGGTCTTAGGCGAAGAACCTGCGGCTGCGCCTGTGCCGTGACAGTCAGGACATTTTTCGGCTCTGTTTATGCGAATTTTCACGGTCTTGCCCTTGCAGGCTTCCATGAAGTCAAGAACAACGTTCGCTCTTATATCCTCGCCGCGTCTTGGTGCGTTAGGGTTAGCGGAACGTCCGCCACCAAAGCCTCCGCCAAATCCACCGAAAATGGAATCGAATATATCGCCCATATCGCCAAATCCGCCGAAGCCTCCTGCACCTGCTCCACCGCCTGCACCGTAGTTCGGGTCTACACCTGCGTGACCAAACTGGTCATATCTTGCTCTTTTATCTTTATCTGAAAGCACCTCATAAGCTTCATTTACTTCCTTGAACTTTTCCTCGCACGCTTTGTCGCCGGGGTGAAGGTCAGGGTGATACTGCTTTGCAAGCTTACGAAATGCCTTTTTTAATTCATCGTCTGTGGCAGTTTTAGAAACGCCAAGCACTTCATAGTAATCTCTTTTTTCAGCCATATAAACGCCCATGCTCTGTAAGCTGCAGATCGTGAAAGTCTTGGGGCATGGGCTTGCCTCCTTTTTGTAAGTATAGTCCTTTCACGCTTTTCACACAGCCTTTTAATACGGCAATAGCCCCTGCTCGAAAAATCGGAGCAGAGGCAGCCGTTATGATTTATTCTGCGTCAGTAAATTCAGCGTCTATAACGTCGTCGCCGCCGTTGTTTGAAGCGCCGCCGTTGCTGCTGGAATAGCTGTAGCCATTGTAGCCGCCGTTGCTGCCGCCATTTGCTCCGCCCATGTTGTTAGGGTCAAAGCCTGCGGCACCGCCTGCTGCCTGCTGTGCCTGTGCAGCCTGCTGATATACCTTAGTTGCAACGCCCTGGAATGTTTCCTCAAGCTCCTTGTGCTTAGCCTTGATAGCCTCGATATCAGTACCCTTGAGGGCCTCCTTAAGAGCGTCTATCTTAGCCTGACAAGCTGACTTGTCAGCAGCGTCTACCTTGTCGCCGAACTCGCCCAGTGACTTTTCAGCCTGGAAGCAAAGCTGGTCAGCAGCGTTTCTTGCGTCAACGTCCTCTTTCTTCTTAGCGTCCTCTGCTGCGAATGCCTCAGCTTCCTTGACAGCCTTATCTATATCGTCCTTAGACATATTTGTTGAAGAAGTGATCGTGATGTTCTGCTCCTTGCCTGTGCCAAGATCCTTAGCGGAAACGTGTACGATACCGTTAGCATCGATATCGAATGTTACCTCGATCTGTGGAACGCCTCTTGGAGCAGGAGCGATTCCGTCAAGTCTGAACATACCGAGCTGCTTGTTGTCCTTAGCGAACTCACGCTCACCCTGAAGTACGTTGATATCAACGGCTGACTGATTATCAGCGGCAGTTGAGAATATCTGTGACTTCTTTGTAGGTATAGTTGTGTTTCTCTCGATGATCTTTGTGCAGATACCGCCCATTGTTTCAAGACCAAGTGACAGTGGAGTTACATCGAGGAGGAGCAGACCGTCCTTAACATCGCCTGCAAGTACGCCGCCCTGATATGCAGCGCCAAGTGCTACGCACTCATCTGGGTTGATGCCCTTGAATGGCTCTTTGCCAAGGAACTTCTTAACAGCTTCCTGAACGGCTGGTATTCTTGAAGAACCGCCGACCATAAGAACCTTCTGGAGATCGTTAGCTGACAGACCTGAGTCTGAAAGTGCCTGACGAACTGGTCCCATTGTTGACTCGACAAGGTCAGCTGTCATTTCGTTGAACTTAGCCTGTGTAAGTGTCATTTCAAGATGCTTTGGACCTGTAGCGTCTGCTGTGATGAATGGGAGAGAGATAGTTGATGAAGCAGTAGAAGAAAGCTCTATCTTAGCCTTCTCAGCAGCTTCCTTAAGTCTCTGCATTGCCATTTTATCGCCTGAGAGGTCAACACCCTCAGTCTTCTTGAACTCTGCGATCATCCAGTCGATAATTCTCTGGTCGAAGTCGTCGCCGCCAAGGTGGTTGTTACCGGCTGTGGCAAGAACTTCTGTAACACCGTCGCCCATTTCGATGATAGATACATCGAATGTACCGCCGCCCAGGTCGTAAACCATGACCTTCTGATCGTCTTCCTTATCGATTCCGTAAGAAAGTGCAGCGGCTGTTGGCTCGTTGATGATTCTCTTTACTGTCAGACCTGCGATCTGACCTGCGTCCTTAGTAGCCTGTCTTTGTGCGTCTGTGAAGTAAGCAGGAACTGTGATAACAGCCTCTGTTACCTTTTCACCCAGATAAGCCTCAGCGTCAGCTTTCAGCTTCTGGAGTATCATAGCTGAAATTTCCTGTGGAGTGTAATCCTTGCCGCCCATGTGAGCCTTGTAGTCAGAGCCCATATGTCTCTTGATAGAAATTACAGTGTTGTCATAGTTTGTAACAGCCTGTCTTTTTGCTACCTGACCGATAAGTCTGTCGCCGTTCTTTGAAACGCCAACTACTGATGGAGTTGTTCTTGCACCCTCGCTGTTAGGGATAACAACGGCTTCGCCGCCCTCCATAACTGCTACACAAGAGTTTGTTGTACCTAAATCTATACCGATGATTTTGCTCATAAGATCAAGTCCTTTCAAAATTTACTTAATTTATATCAAGACCTTAAGTCCCGATGTCTTTGTTTATGGGTTTGCTACTATTACCATTGCGTGTCTTATGACCTTGCCGCCTATGGTGTAGCCGTTTTGAAGCACCTGCGCCACGATATTTTCACCGAGGTCAGGGTCGTCAACTGTGCTGACCGCTGTTGCAACGTTCGGGTCAAATTCCTTGCCCGCAAGCTCCATTACCTCAACGTTGAGTTTTTTCAGAGCGTCGCTGAACTGATTGAAGATCATTTCAACGCCCTGCTTATAAACTGCGTCCTGAGTTTCTGTGCCTAACGCTCTTTCAAAGTTATCAAACACCGGCAGGAAGCCGTTTATCACATTTCCCTTTGCTGTGTCTGTAAGCTCCAGTCTTTCCTTTGCGCTTCTTTTTCTGAAGTTATCATATTCAGCCATAAGTCTGAGATACTTGTCATTTGCTTCGGCAAGCTCTTTTTTCAGCTTTTCTGTTTCGCTTTCCTCCGCCTTTTTCTCTGTATCCTCAGTGGCATTTTCTGCGGTATCCGCCGCTTCTTTTACTTCTTCGCTTTCAGCAGAGGTGTTTTCCTCTTTTTCAAGCTCGGTGTCCTTTTCAGTTTCCTTACTCAATTTACGCCGCCTGCCTTCCTTTTTATTCATTTTCGTCATCTTCTTTGTTTTGCTCTTGTGGCTTCTCGGATATCATTTCCGATATCTTTCCTGTGAAATACTCGAGATATGGGATAAACTTCGCATAGTCGAGCCTCATAGGACCTATAAGCCCCAGCGCACCTGCTGTTTTGCCGTCCTTTGAGAACGGAGCTGTTATAATAGAGGAGTTGTGGATAACAAATCCGTCACGCTCAGGGGAGAACATAACGTGAAGCCCTGAGAACGTTTCGTCTATAAATCCTTTAAGCTCCTTCTGATTATCAAGAAAGCTTATTATCTCGTTTTGGTTGAAGTCCTTGCAGGTGAGAAGATTACTCTGACCTTTGATAGACACGCTGCTCATTTCCTTTGTCATCTTCATTATCTCGGAAACAAGCGGTGAAAGGGTCATCATGTACGTTCCCATTGCTTCTGTGAGCTTTTCAAGATAAGCGTCCGAAAGACTGTCGATAGGCACGCCGTTGAGATTTTCCTTTACGAAGTTATCAAAAAACTCAAGTTGATCCTGACTGAGGTCGAACTCCAATCGGCAAACCTTATTCTTAATAGAGCCGTTGGACGTTATCATCAAAATAACGTACATTCTCTTTCCTGTAGGTATTACCTCTACCTTTGAGATAAGCGAGAACTTTGGCGTTGCGTTTGCGACCACCGCCGCACATTTCGTAAGATCCGCCAATGCCATTGAAGCCTTGTTCACAAGGTCTTCCTCTGTGACATATTCCTGCGGTATCATTGAATCCAGCATCTTCTTTTCATTTGCTGTAAGCTGGTTTTGCTCCATGAGCTGGTCAACATAAAGCCTGTAGCCCTTATATGTTGGTATTCTGCCTGCGGAGGTGTGTGGCTGTTCGAGATAGCCTTGCTTTTCAAGCTCTGCCATTTCATTTCTTATGGTCGCTGAGGACGCTTTGACGTGAGCCATTATCGCCTTTGAGCCTACAGGCTCGCCTGTTACGATATATTCATTGACTACCGCTGAAAGTATTTTCAGCTTGCGGTCGTCCATTTGCTCACCACCCGTTCTTCTTGTTAGCACTTATTGTATTTAAGTGTTAGCACTCTTTCTTCTCGAGTGCTAAGTATAGTTTATACCCTTTTGACGATTTTGTCAAGGGGTTTAAGACTATTTTTCTCACAAATTTCAAAAATATTTGAACTTCTTTTCCGTTATATTGCACAACGCTTTGCTGAAAATGCAAAAAAAGCGGGCAGACCGCAGTGGTCTGTCCGCCCGATGTTGGAAAAAGATCAGATAAAATTATTCTTTTGTATAAGCAGAAAGATCAGGAACAGCAAGCAGGCTGTCATCTGCTTCGCCCATGGAATCTACAGTGAAGTAAACTGCACTTGATTCGTCAGCACCCTCTGGGAGCAGAACTACCTGCTTAAGGTCATATGTAGCGCCGTCAAAGCCGTAAACTATCTGACCCTCAGCACCTGCAACGGCACTGTCGAGGTTATAATACTCGTGAACAACGTTTGTTGTTGTGTCAATATATGCGTGGTCGAAATCGAGAGCCGCCCCGAAGAGAATGTCAGAGTCCTTCCAGGCGTTCTCGTCAGCGTCAGCTACCGAGTAAGTAGTTGTTGCCTCAGAAACGTTATACTTCTTGCCGTCGCCTGGGTAAACAGCATATGACTTCATGCCCTGTATTGTACTTGACTCGTAAGCCTTGCCGTCCTTTACGCAGATAGTATATTTTGTTCCGCTGTTTGACATCTGACCCTCAAGGGTAACGAGGTAGCCGTCTGCATATTTTTCTTTGAGCTGCTCAAATGCTCTGAAATCACCGTCAACGTCATAATCTGTTGTGCCTGCGTTTGTGGAAGTGCTGTCAGCGGAGCTTTCGTCTGCTGTGCTTTCAGCAGGAGCGGTAGACTCTGCGGCAGCCGTCGTTGTAGTAGTTGTTTCAGCCTTTGAAGAGCTTGCAGTATCACTCTCCGAGCAGCCTGCCATTGCTGTACACATTGCCAAAGCTGCAATAATAGTTACCATTTTCTTGTTCATAATATTTTGCCTCCGAAAAATAACAAGAATTACTCGGCTGACTCAGCGCCTGACTCAACATCGAGTTCAGCGTCATAAGGGATATCGTCAGTGCTCATATCGAAAGACTGCTCTGTCCAACTGTCAAAATCGTCAGGGAGTTTGACTTCAACGTTTTCAGTTGTGAATGAGTTTACTGTAACAGTAGTTGTTGAGCCGTCAGAGATAGTTTCTATTTTAACAATATCCTTTGTGTCAGCATTGTAGTAATACTTGAATGTTGTTGTGAAAGAATGATCGTCAGAATCGCTTGTGTCGAGAGTTACGCCTGATTCAAGCTCGATGCCAGGATCTTCTGTGTTTTCAAAAGTTTCGCAGATAAGACCGTCGTCAGTTGTTTCAGAGCTTATGAACTTGTAGCTGTCGTTAATGCCGTAGCCTATTTCGCTCTTGAAGTCGTCGATAGATTCTTCCATATCAACAGTGTAATACGTTTTTGACTCGCTGTCAAGTGTGTACATAACGCCGTCGATAGCATAGATATCCATATCCATGCCCATAACGTTCATTTTCATGTGCATATTGCCGCCTGCTATCTCAACAACGGCTGATGAATTGTCATATTCGCTTGCCACTGTCATGTCGATAGCAAGGCTCTCGCCCTGTATCTTCTTTGTATACTGCGCTGTGAGAGTATCCTCGAGATCTGTGGCTGTGCCTGCTTCTGAAGCAGTTGACTCGTCAGCGGCTGCGCTTGTTTCTGCCTTTGATGTGCTGTCTGCTTTTGATGAGCTTGAAGAACTGCTGTCAGAACAGCCTGCCATTACTGCGCATGACATTATAAGTGAAACGAGAAGTGCAGTTATTTTTTTCATTATAAATACCTCTTTCTAAAATTTTAATAAATTATTATTGTTATATAACCTATACTCAAAACTATAACACATTTCACAAATAACGTCAATAGATTTTGTGAAATATTTTTCCCTTTTCGTATTGAACCACAAATCAGCAAAGCTAAGAAAGCATGATTTAGGTATTTATAATCAAACATATTTGTGGTATAATGTAAATAGTAAGAATAAAAGGAGCGAATTATGAGATACGATAATATACATAAAGGCAAATTTCTATCAAGGCCGAACAGGTTTATCGCCAACGTTGAGATAGACGGCAAAGCCGAGGTCTGCCATGTGAAAAATACGGGCAGATGCAAAGAGCTTTTGATTGAGGGGTGTACAGTTTGGCTTGAGCATTCAGACAGCGAATCGAGAAAGACCGCTTTTGACCTTGTGGCTGTGGAAAAAGGTGACAGGCTCATAAACATGGACAGCCAAGCCCCGAATAAGGCGGTAGGGGAGTGGCTGAGAGAGAACAGACCCTTTGGCGAGGGCTTCTCGGTCTATCCCGAAAAGAAATACGGCAATTCACGCTTTGATTTTTACTTAGAGTCGCAGGACAGGAAGATATTCATGGAGGTCAAGGGCTGTACGCTGGAGAAAGACGGCGTTGTGCTTTTCCCTGACGCTCCTACCCTCCGTGGGGTGAAGCATATAGAGGAGCTTTCTCACTGCCTTGATGAGGGGTATGAGTCTTATATAATGATACTCGTTCAGATGAGCGATGTGAAATATTTCACTCCAAATTATGACACTCACCCTGAGTTCGGAGAGGCTTTGGAGAAAGCTTCCCGAAAGGGCGTGAAGATACTATGCTATGACTGCAACGTGACCCATGACTCTATGACAGTGGGCAAGCCTGTTAAGGTGAAGCTGGGCAGGTAATATGACGGCTCGTCCTGCATATACATTATAATACTAAGATGTATATGGGAGTGACAGCATTGGATATAAAGAAAGTCTGCCTGCGTTGTGTTGCAGTTATAATTGTGGCGTTCGTTATGCCCACGGGTATATGGCTTTATGCAAGATCTGCAAGCAGGTTCGGCAGGGTGGCGGCTGTGGCGGCAGGGGTGGCTATGGGAGAATACAAGCCTTGTTTCGCTATGGAAAGTGAAACGGACACGGCATCAAAGCCTGTGGTATCAAACAAGCTTGAAGCGGCAGTGGTGTCAAAGCACAGCATATGGGATATGGATATGGCACCACAGGAGAAGCAAACACCCTCAAAAAGCTCAGAAGTGCCAAGCCCTTTGCCTGCTCAGGACGTGACGGACAAGATACCATATCCTGCAAGCATGGAGGGGAATGACGGTGTTATAGAAAAATACACCTACGGCAGATATGACGGCGAGCAGTATTTCGACCTTGACGGCGGCGGTCAGGTGAGAAACTGCACTGAGCTTTCAAATGATGAGCTTTACGAGGAAAGCTCAAAGCCATATGATTTTCAAATAGACGGAAATTCCTCTGAGCCGCAGATACTTATTTATCATACCCACGCCACGGAAAGCTTTGAGCCCACAGACAAAGACCACTATGACAGCTCCTTTTCATGTAAGACCACCGACCCTGAGATGAATATGCTGTCGGTAGGGGACAAGATATGTGAACAGCTTGACAAAGCAGGCGTTGCGTATATCCACGATACACTTGTGCATGATTATCCCAGCTATGACGGGTCTTATGATTCAAGCCGTATGGCGGTACAGCAGATATTGGAGGAGTACCCCTCTATAAAGGTATGCCTTGACGTTCACCGTGACGGCATAGAGCGTGAGGACGGCACAAGGCTCGCGCCTGTGGCGGAGATAGAGGGCAGGGAAGCGGCTCAGCTTATGATAATATCGGGGTGTGATGACGGCACTATGGGTATGCCTGACTATATGAAGAATTTTCACTTCGCTTGTGCCTTGCAGTCGGCTTTGGAGAGCGATTGGCAGGGGCTTACAAGGCCTGTGCTTTTCGACTATCGCCACTATAATCAGGACTTGACCACCGGCTCGCTTCTTATAGAGGTGGGAAGCCACGGCAATTCTATCACTCAGGCACAGTATACAGGCGAGCTTATAGGAAAGACCTTGGGTGAGATGTTTGGAGGAGAATAGGTGCAATAACGCACAAAATATGTGTGGCAAATTGTCTTAAAATGCCGAAAATACGGCTTTTAGCGGTTGGTTTCTTGACAAGAACGGGGTTTTGCGTTATAATAAAAGGGACTACATAAACGTTACAGCGTGAAAAATATATAATACGCTTATATTTTGGAGAACTGATATTATGAAAAAAATTTACCCCATGAAAAGAATAGCCGCAGGCTGTATGGCTCTGTGCATAGCTTTTGCCGCCTTTGGTTTTTCTGACGGAAGCGTAAGTGATATCGCTTTGGCGGATAACGATACATACAGCAGTCAGCTTGAAGAGCTGAAAAAGCAACAGCAGGAGCTTGATAAGCAGATAGCTGACGCTGACAAAAAGCTTGCCGATGAGCAGGACAACCTTGAGGCTATAAAGAAAAAATATAAATCCAAAGATAGCAAATTCAGAGAAATATTCCTCTGAGCTTGAAGATCAAATGGCAGAGCTTGACGGCAAACAGCTTGACACTCAGCACAGCCTCGACTTGCAGGAAACTGCAATAAACGAGGGCAAGGACGATTTTATGGAGCGTATTCGTGCAATGTATGTTGCAGGCGGAGCAAATTCGTACACAAACGTGCTGATAAATTCATCTGATTTTTATGACGTTCTTATGAGGATAGAGCTTGTGACGAGGGTTGCAAAGCACGATAATGACGAGCTTAACGAGCTTTTGGATCAGTATAAAAAGCTTGAAAAGACCAAGGCGGAGCTTGACGAGCAGATAAAACAGCTCAAAGCAAAGGCTGAGGAATATGCCAGGGAGCAGAAAACTTTGGCGGGCGAGCAGGCGGAGCTTCTGAAAATGGAGCAGGAGTCGGGCAAGCTTATCGAGCAGATAAAGAACGATAAGAGCGACCTTGAAAATAAGTCACAGCAGGTGGACGATAAGTATTCGAAGGTGTCTTCAAAGGCGGAGACCACCACCACAACTGCGACCACCACCAAGAAAAAGACTACCACCACCCAAAAGAGTGGTAACAGCGGTGAAAAGACCACCACCACGAAGAAGCCGGCTCAGACGGAAAAGCCTGACGAAACTACGGCTCAGACTACCACAATTCCGCAGGAAACAGCTAAGCCAAAGCCTGAAACAAGCAAAAAGACCACTACCACCACAACAGCAGCGCCTGCACCTAAGCCTGATTATTCAAGCAGTTCTAAAATAGACACTGTTGTTTCATATGCCAAAAGCATGGTGGGCGGAGCGTATGTATGGGGCGGTTCACAGTTTGGTGCAACGGATTGTTCGGGTCTTGTGATGCTCTCGTTCGCACAGGTGGGAATAAATCTTCCGCACTATGCGGCTTCGCAGGCTTTATACGGCACTACAGTTTCATATAACAACATGAAGAAGGGCGACGTTATCTTCTTTGGCGGAGCGTCGATCTCAAGCATTTACCACGTTGCTATCTATATCGGCGACGGCAAAATGGTACACGCCCAGAACACTGCCACTGGTATCGTTATTTCAAATGTTGAGTATTTTTCAAGATACAACAACATCACTATAATCAAAAGACTTATATAACGTAAAAACGCAGTCTGCAAGGGCTGCGTTTTTTATATCTATAATTATTCAACATAAAACGCCATGAAAATTCATATAAAATTACTTAAATGTGAACATTCATTTTCGAACCTATTGACAAAGCTAAATATTTGTGATATAATTAAATCAAATAAAGATTGTAGGCTTTGATAACAATTGCTGTACAAAACAGCAGTAAGGTAGGGGGAAGAATAATGGATAGTCTGAAAACGTGTTTTTTTGGCGGCTATGATAAGCTTGATACATTAAAATATATCGACACCATAACAAGCGAGATCTATATGCTGGAGTCGGCTATCGAAAAGAAAAAGAACGGTGATAACTTTGTTATCCCCGGAGAAACAGGTCAGCGAAAGCTTAAAGGTTCAGCGCTCGGTGGATTTGCAAAGCCTGATGTGGACAGCTACATCTGTGCGCTTCTGGGAAAGGCGGCTGAGCTTCGTGAAAAGCTTTGCAGCTAACGGCTAATAAAGGCAAAAAATATCCGCAGAGGTCATTTTATATGGCTTCTGCGGTTTTTTTGTCGTATCTAAAAGAGCAAAAAAAATTAATACCCACTTCCATCGGCTGAAATGAGCATTAATTTTTTATAGAATTATGAAAGGGATTCTTTGGTATTTGGTAAAACCTAAAGACGAGGAAATGTATCAGCGACTTGGGGAATCGCAGAGGGAAAGAAGATAAAAACCTGACTTTAAGTTTTACCAATTACCAAAGCTTTTTTTGTATCTTCTGCTGTGATTATATAATACCAGTTCTGTGTGAACCGAATATGAATTTTCAGGAGATTTCGGAGAGTTTTTTGAAAAAAATAAATGTTAATCACCAGTTCACAATTATAAGCTATAATGTCATTATTGGGGAATTCTTTTTTACGAGGGAGGATATTTTATGTTTCAGATACTTGTGGTGGAGGACGACGCAAGCCTTAGAAAGCTCATGTCTGCCGCACTTAAACAGCATGGCTATGTGACTTTTCTTGCAAATGACGGTCTGGAGGCTTTGGACGTTCTTGAAAAAACGAATATAGACCTTATAATTTCAGATATAATGATGCCGAATATGGACGGCTATGAGCTTACAAGACAGCTCAGAAAGGCTGATTTCAATCTGCCTATACTTATGGTCACCGCAAAGGAGACCTTCGAGGACAAGCAGGAGGGCTTTTCTGCCGGCACAGACGATTATATGGTAAAGCCTATCGATATAAATGAGATGATACTCCGTGTGGGTGCGCTTTTAAGGCGTTCAAAAATGGCGTCGGAACATTCTCTTACTGTGGGAAACTGCGTGCTTGATTATGACGCTATGAGCGTGGCGGTTGACGGCGGTGCGGCGGAAACTATACCGCAAATGGAGTTCAAACTGCTTTTTAAATTGCTCAGCTACCCTGACAAGATATTCACACGCCGTCAGCTCCTTGACGAGCTTTGGGGCATGGATAAGGACGTTGATGAGCGTACTGTTGACGTTCACGTTAAAAGGCTGAGAGAGCGTTACGGAAGCTGTGAGTCATTCGATATTGTCACGGTTCGTGGACTTGGCTATAAGGCTGTGAAAAAGCAGTGAGGGATAAGCTTGAGGGGTGAGGGGTTTGGATAAGAAAAAGACCAAAAATAAAACAAGTTTGCAGTTCAAGCTGACTCTTATGTTTTTCTTTGTGATGCTGGTGTCGGCTTCTATATCGGTGTCGGTGCTTGTAATGGTGTGCAGCCCTGTAATGAAAAGCAATGCCGAACAGCAGTTGGTGGAGCTTTCCATGGCAATGGATCAGCTTGAAGAAAAGGGCGGCTTCACTGTGGACGAGATAGTTTCCATTGTGAACAATTCAGCCTATAGTCTGTCAGTGGTGGATAAAAACGATTCAAGAGTACACGACCATTTTGCAGATATCGTGCATAAGGGATATTATGTGTCCTCAGAGGGTGTTGTGCCTAACGCAACTATAATCTCCCAGGTCTATGATAAGTTCGTTATCATAGACAGCTTTTCAAGCGACAGCGTTTACTGGGTAGTAAACCTTGTTGTCATCATAGCTTTTATGGTCTGTATCGTTATCGGTACTATTATAACAGCGTTCATGAGCCGAAGCATTATACAGCCTATACGAGATCTTAGTGCGGCGGCGGCTGAGATAGCAAAGGGCAATTTTAAGGTAAGAGTAAGAGAGCCGTCTGATCCTGAATACAGCATACTTGCGCAGAACTTTAACAAAATGGCTGAGGAGCTTGCAGGCACGGAAACGCTGAGAGGTGACTTTATCTCAAACGTTTCCCACGAGTTCAAAACGCCCCTGGCTTCCATACAGGGCTTTGCAAAGCTTCTGCAATCTGACGATATAACCGAGCAGGAGCGTGAGGAATACACGCAGATAATAATCGACGAAACATCACGGCTTTCAAAGCTTTCGTCAAATATTTTGAGGCTCACAAAGCTTGAAAATCAGAAAACAGTGGGCAAAAAGACAAGATTTTCTCTTGACGAGCAGATAAGAAAAATACTTCTTGTGCTTGAACCTGAGTGGTCGAAGAAAAAAATCGACCTTGATATCGACCTTGAGGATATCATGTATGTGGGCAGTGAGGAGCTTATGGCGCAGATATGGCAGAATATCATCAACAACGCTATCAAGTTCACCCCGGAGTGCGGAAAGATAAGCGTGAAGCTTTTCCGCAGCGAGAAGAATATTTCGGCGGAGATATGGGACAACGGTCCGTCTATAGCCCCTGACGTAAAGGCGAAGATATTTGATAAGTTCTATCAGGGCGACCGCTCCCGTGCAACAGAGGGCAACGGTCTTGGACTTGCACTTGTAAAAAGGATAATCGAGCTTTCCGAGGGCAGCATAGAGGTAGAAAACGATATGAAAAAAGGCGGCGTTTGCTTCCGCATAAGCCTGCCTTATCTTATTGAGGATATGATGTAGTGTAGGTGCGACCGTGGGTCGTCCGCCTATCACAACCCGTTATACATACGAAGATTTTTTTGCAAACAAAAAGGAGCAGTTCATTGCGAATTGCTCCTTTTATCTGTCTATCGTATTTTAGAACAGACTTGCCACAAAGCCTGCTGCCACACCGAAAACATAAAGTATTCCCATTATGGCGAAATTCTCTTTCATGTTGTGCTTGTTGGTCTTGAAAAGCACCAGAAGTCCCACGCCTGCGCCGGTGCAAAGTCCTGCGATAAGCGAGCCGAAGCTCACAACACCCTCGATATAAAGCTGAGTGAGAACAACAGAAGCCGCACAGTTCGGGATAAATCCTATTATTCCTGCTATGAACGGCTGAACTATGCTGTCAGACATAAGCAGGGTCTTTACTGTGTCCTCTCCTGCAAACTCCATTACCGCACCGAGAATAAGGTTTACCGCAAATATAAAAAGTATTATGCTTACAGTGTGGTGAAGTGCCGAGTGCAAAATACTGTGGTGTTCGCAGTCGCAGTCCTCGCATATCTCCTTGAAAGGCTCTTCGTCCTGCTTTTTGCCCATAAGCTTTAAGATAAGGTCAACAAGCACACCTGCTATTATAGCCACAGCTACCTTTATAAGAATAAGCTGCCAAAGCTTGCCGGCAAATGCAGGGTTTGCTATCATCATTGGTATTGCCTCGTCGCTTGTGGCAAGGTATACCGAAATGAGAGTTCCCATTGTGATGAGCCTGCCTGAATAAAGGTTGGAAGCCACAACGGAAAATCCGCACTGTGGCACTGCTCCAAGTATGCTTCCTCCTATCGCACCGAAGGGTCCCATTTTTCTAAGAGCCTTTCCAAGCTTGTCGGCAGAACGATGCTCTATATACTCTATAAGCAGATAAACACCAAACAGAAAAGGCAGGATCTTAAGGCTGTCTATTAATGCGTCAAGAAAAACGTCAACTAAAGTTTCAAACATATATCTATCTCCTGTAAAATATCCATGGTCTTAAAATGATCTCTGTATCAACTCGACTATTATACAATATTTATTCACCCTTGTCAATCTTATGTTTATATGATAATCTGTTCATTTGTTTACCCTTTTCATCAACAAAAAACGAGCGAAATTTCTCCGCCCGTTTGATGTTTTTATTCTGTTTTATACAGAACGCTTTGTAAAGCCGTCCCATGCGGTGAGCAGGAACACCACCATGTGTGCAATAAGAACGCCTACGGCAAATGTCAGGCTGTGCTGAGCAAATATTGAGTAGCCCTTTGAGATAGAAGCAAGGTCTGTGTTTGCGAACACAAGGAATCTTGCCCAATCCTGTCCAAGCTGACCCAAAAGCTGTGTGACCGTTGAGCCTATGCACATTGTGAATACGCTGACGCCGATAGCAAGGGCTGTGCTTCTTACAAGTGACGAGATAGCAAACGCCAGTGTTGACATTACCACCATTTCAACGCTTTTCATCAGATATTGCTCTGCCGCATAAAGCAGTGTAGGCATTTCCTTTACATCGCCGCCGCTTACATAGATATAAGGCGTTGAGAAGCCGTCAAAGCCGAGCATAAGCCCTGTGATAGGTATCATCACAACGAAAAGTATGCAAAGCATTATGTAACCCACTGTGATGACAGTGAAGTATTTTGCCATCAGTATCTTCCAGCGTTTAACAGGGTTTATAAGCAGGAACTTGACAGTTCCCTGTGAAAATTCAGAGGATACAATGCCGCCTGCGATAACGATAGCAAGCAGTGCGACTACTGTTACAAGGGAAGTGCTTGTGAGAAACACTGTCCAGAATGTTATCTGCTCAGGCTCGCTTGTTTCAAACAGCGTCATTTGGTTTGCTGTGTTGTCGAGCTTATCATTGTCAAGCTGATAGAGTGCAAGTTTTATATTATCCTCCAGCTTTGCTCTGCTGTTCTGTCCGTCAGACTTTGCGTCGCCCATGGTCGCAATGGTGTTTTTTGCGTTTGCAACTGTCATGATAAGATCGTTTTTCTTCTCGTTTGACTTGTCAAAGGAAATATCCTTGTCCAACCTGTATTGATATTCCCACTTTTCGCCTTCCGAGAGTATTTCATTATCCAGCCTGTATTGACAGAAGCCACGCCAATCGTTGTCGTCAAGATACTTCTTTATCCCTGACATATCACCGGTGCCGTCTGCGAATATGGCTGACAGTACATCATATCTCCAATCATCGCTGTCGATATCGTTGTCGATTAGATACTGCCACATTGCGATCTCGTTAGGGTCGCCGTTTGTGTCTTTGAGCCAATCTATGTTTTGCTGATAATCACCAGTTGCGTCATAGCTTGAATAGTTATTGCTCTCCATATTGTGCTTTGCAAAAAGTGCAATGCCTGAAAGTCCAAGCGCACATATTATTATAAGCACGATCATTATTTTTGTGGATAACTTTTTGAAAACCTTTATGTACTCGTTTTTCACAAGTCTGAAAAATCTAGCCAATCTGTACGCCCCCTTCCTTTCCTCCTGTAAGCTCGATGAATACGTCCTCAAGCTTCTTGTTCTCTCTGCGGTGAACAGTGTAAAGTGAAACTCCGCCCTCGATAAGCGTCTTGTTCACCGAGGCTATCTTTTTCTTCTCTATCTCCACAGGGATAGAAAGGACAACTGCACCTGTTTCCTTGTCGATACGCTTGCCCTCGTCTGCGAGCATTATAAGACCCATAGCCTTTTGCGGGTCGTCAACTTCAAGTACATATTCAGCAATTGAGCTGTCAGACTGTGAGATAAGCTCCTCCATTGTGTATGAGCCTATCATTTTTCCGTTTGCGATAATGCCCACTCTGTCGCACATCATTTCCATTTCGCTCATGAGATGTGACGATACCACAACGCAAGTACCTTCCTTGTGAGCAAGCTCTTTGAGTATGTCACGAAGCTCCTTTATGCCCTGCGGGTCAAGACCGTTTGTAGGCTCGTCAAGGATAAGAAGCTTTGGCCTGTGGAGGATAGCCTGCGCAACGCCAAGACGCTGACGCATACCCAGAGAGTATTTCGACACCTTGTCATTAATGCGGTTTGAAAGCCTTACAAGCTCCACCACCTCTTTGATACGCTCCTCAGTTACTCCCTCTCTCATTCTTGCATACTGACGGAGATTTTCCATTCCAGAAAGATACTTGTACATCTCAGGGTTTTCAACAATGCCGCCAACGTTCGCCATTGCACCCTCAAAGTCTTTTCTGATATCCTTTCCGTTAATGGATATCTCCCCCTCGTCAAGCTGTAAAAGTCCCACTGCTATCTTTATAGTTGTGGTCTTTCCTGCGCCGTTAGGACCGAGAAAGCCGTAGACCTCGCCGCTGTAACACTCCATATCTATGCTGTGAAGTATCTGCTTTTTGCCAAGGGTCTTGTTAAGCCCATTTATCTTTAGAATAGTATCACTCAACGCTGTCTGCCCCCTCACTGTCGGTATTTTCTGCACTGCTGTCCGAAACTATCTCAGACTCAGCCTTGCTTTCATCAGCCACGCTGTCACTGTTGTTATCATCAAAGTTGTAATCCTCGCCATATCCGTAGTCGCTGGACGTTGCTATCTTCCAGCCGTCAGAGGTACGCAAAAGATAAAATTCAGCATATTCATAACTGAAAATCGCCTTGTATGAAGATTTGCTAGGCTCATAGTTGTCGGAATTTGTGTAGTTACCGCTTGTCATGGTGTTTATGCCGTTGGTTGTGAGAAAAGTCGGGTCACCCTTTGACACGTCATAGCACACATTGTATATCATAATGACCTTTGCTCCGTCAGCTCCACTCTTGTTTATTGACATCTCTTTTATGTCATACTCAGCCGAGGTGATATCTTCACCCTGCTTTGCAACTTCAGCTTGGTTTATTTCCTCCAGAAGTCCTGACTTTGACGAAGCGTACTCGTTGTCAGAAGTGGTGTAGTCAGTATAATGCTTATTCACAAAATCTGTCAGTTGACTTTTTAACTTATCACTGCTTCCAACGTTTGCACTTGTCAAGTCTGCGATATAATCCCTCATGGTCTGTTCTATCTCAGGCTTGGAAGTCTTGAACTGGTTGTTATCATACACTGTGTAGCATACAACGCCCAGCGCAAGCACACCGCCAAGAACCAGACCTCTGTTTATGTTTCTTAGTTTCACTGTTTCTCCTCCTTGTGTTTTACCTTTTTCAGACGTATTATTGGTGTCGTATATAAGTTTATCATAGCCCTTTCCAACTGTCAACCGCTTTAAGAAACGCTTAAGATTTTCATAAGACAACCATACAGACCATAAGATAAAATACGTTCTTTGTTTAAATATCTGTAGTGGCGAACAGTTCGCTCTCCTTATTAGCGTATTTGCAAGCAAAACAAAAAGGCGGTGGAACACGCACGATAGCGTATCCCACCGCCTGTATGGAATGAGGAAAATTATCCTTGTTATAAGAACAGCTTCAGGTCATTCTCTGCCTTTTTCGGGTCTTTAAGACTTATGCTCCTTACCGCCTTTCTCAGTGGCAGTACCCTTGACGGAACTACCGACAGCATATCCACATCAAGCTCCAGAAATATCTCCGTGAGCGTTGGGTCGCCTGCTATTTCACCGCAAATGCCTGCTTTTATGCCGTTTGCATGGGCGTTGTCGCACACCATTTTTATCATTCTCAGCAGTGCCCTGTGATTTTTCGGTGACACCCTGTCATAACATGGGTTCTGCCTGTCAAGACCGAAAGCGAACTGTTCAAGGTCGTTGGTGCCAATGTTGAAAAAGTCCACCTCTTTGGCTATGATATCGCTTGTCATCACCGCCGCAGGGTAAAGTTTGTCAATGACGGACAACTTGCTATTTTTTGATTTTATTTCGAACTCA
>OHAI01001204.1_pt1 | contig 20299 bp, 16 predicted proteins | sample 1577091 | NCBI WGS metagenome assembly OHAI01 (sample SAMEA3541548, study PRJEB24748) | human gut metagenome | biome: human gut; feature: human-associated habitat; material: faeces | place: China | collected 2012
GGTTTCGGCTCGATGCATTCTACGTCGTTCACGATCAGACGGAAACGGTTACCCAAGTCTACTACAGTGGCGGTACAACCTGAGCCTACTTTTGAAGTGAATACAAGACGGGCTGTCTGGCTCTTGCGAATACCTATGCCTAGGAAGTGTACTTCCAGACGTGGTTTGGAAGCGGCGATAAGAGGACAAACTTCCAGCATATGTGATTGCAGGATAGCACTGTTTGCACCATCGAAGTTCAATGTGTAATCTTCCAGGAAAGAACAACCTTTGGAAAGTCCTTGGTTCATCACCCATACGGTACGGTAGAGAGCTGCTGATTTCCAGTCACCTTCCGCACCGAATCCGTAGCCTTCAGCCATCAGACGCTGGGAAGCCAGTCCCGGTATCTGATCGAAGTAGCTGCCGTCTGTTTGGCCCAAATCATCAAAATTAGTAGTGAATCCTTTGGCGCCTTTGGCTTTAAGGATGGCACGAAGAGCTAATTCGGCTTTTGCAGCGTTCCATACTTTCTGATAAGCTTCGGTTGATTTATCTTCTAATGAAGCATCGTGGTCGTATTCGTTGAAGTAAGTTGCTACAAGTGCCTCTACATCTGTATCCTTGATGTTTTTATGGTATTCCATCAGTTCGCTTGCCGGACAGTAATCTACGTGATACCCCATACGTTGTTCTGCTTCCACTTTATCACCGTCAGTTACAGCTACATTATTCATCTGATCGCCGAAACGGATGATCAGCATATCCTGAGAGTCTGCCCAACCTGCACAAACGCGCATCCAAACGGCAATCTTGTGCTGGGTGTCTTCGTCTTTCCAGTAACCTACCACTACTTTGCGGCGGATGCGCATACGGGTACAGATATGTCCGAATTCGCGGTCACCATGGGCGGATTGATTCAGATTCATGAAGTCCATATCCATGGTATCCCAAGGAATTTCCTTATTGAATTGAGTGTGTAGATGTAACAGTGGTTTCTTTAACTGTTGCAGACCGTGAATCCACATTTTAGCTGGGGAGAAAGTGTGCATCCAAGTGATGACACCGATACATTTTTCATCGTTGTTGGCTGCTTTGAACACTGCTTCCACTTCTTTGGAAGAGTTGGCTGTTCCTTTATATACTACTTTTACAGGAAGTTTCCCTGATTCGTTCAGTCCGTTTACCATTTCATTGGAGTGAGCGTCTACTGCTATAACTGCGTCACCTCCGTACAGAAGCTGTGCTCCTGTTACAAACCATACTTCATACTGATCAAATGCTTTTTCCATAATGTTATATTTTAAAAGGGTTATTAATTTCTTTGTTTCTTATTTCTGTCCATAATAGGCATTGGGGCCGTGTTTGCGGCTGAAATGCTTTTCTATTAATAAAGAATTCATCGTTAAATGAGGGTTGGCGGCAAAAGCGATACTTGCCATTTTGGCTACCTGTTCCATGACTACTGCATTATGTACAGCATCATTGGCATCTTTTCCCCATGCAAAAGGACCATGATTTTTTACTAGTACTCCCGGAGTATGTACAGGGTTCAGGTTCTTGAAACGTTTCACAATCACATTGCCTGTTTCCTGTTCGTAGGCACCTTTTACTTCCTCTTCAGTCATATCTGCGGTACAAGGAATGGCGTCATGGAAATAATCGGCATGAGTCGTTCCGATATTGGGGATATCCATTCCGGCTTGTGCCCAGGCGGTAGCATAGGTGGAGTGGGTATGTACCACTCCACCTATTTCGGGGAATGCTTTATATAGAACTACATGGGTGGGAGTATCTGAAGACGGACGAAGAGAACCTTCTACCACGTTGCCGTCCAGATCTACTACAACCATGTCTTCAGCTTTCATATCATCGTATGATACGCCACTGGGTTTGATTACTACCAGACCTGTTTCACGATCGATGGCAGAAACATTTCCCCATGTAAAAATAACTAGTCCGTGTTTCACCAAATCCAGATTGGCACGGAATACTTTTTCTTTTAATTTTTCTAACATAATGAATAATTGGGTAATGTGGCAATCTGCTAATTTGTCAATTGGCAAATTATTGCATCGGCACATTATTTTAAAGTTTAAATTTCGGATCTTTTCTGTAGGCCTTATCATTAAATTTATAAAGATAAGCACCTCGTCGGGAACCTGATTTGTCTATCAAATCTGTTTTTTCAATGAAATCCATTTCGGCTACCCGCTTGCGGAAATTCCGCTTGTCCATCGGTTCGCCATAGATTGCCTCATATAGATTTTGCAACTGTGTCAGGGTAAACAGTTCGGGCAGCAGGTTAAAACCAATTGGATTGTATGATGCTTTGTGCTTCATCAGTTCACGTGCTTTGGAAATCATGATCGGATGGTCGAAAATGAGCTGTGGCAGTTCGTCTATTTTTGTCCAATGGGCATTGTGCTGCTGCACTAGTTCCCTGTCATATTCATTTACATTGACTAAAGCATAATAGGCTACTGATATGACTCGTTCTCCCGGATCGCGCTCTAAGTCGCCAAATGTGCCTACTTGTTCCATATATACATTTTCCAATCCGGTCAGTTCTGCCAATACCCGTTTGGCGGCAGCGTCTACACTTTCGTCTTCTTGTACGAATCCTCCCATCAAAGACCATTTTCCCATAGCCGGTTCAAAATTTCGTTTTAGTAGAAGCAGTTTTAATTCTCCTTCGTCAAAACCGAAAATGATACAGTCTACAGATACATAGAATTTAGGGTTTATGTTATAATAGGTGGTCATGGTTTAGCGTCGGTTTAAAATTAACAGGCTGTATTCTTCAAGATAATTCAAAGCATACAGCCTTTAATTTATGGTTTACCAGAAATAAGCATAGAATAGTGCACAAAGCAGAACTACACCTAAAGAGGTAATAACATCCCATTTGTTCCAACTCTTTCTGATAAGTTCCTTGTAACTGCCGGTAAAGGTGATGGCTTCCACTTGTTTGGCGGTTGGAGCCGGAGTGAAGCATGATACAACAACCATTAACAACAAGAGGAATACAAGTAGCCATATTTCAAAAATAAGCCAGTTTGTCTGCCAAAACCAAGTTGTATTTTCCCAAAACCAGCCGGTCATCACATCTTTTCCGGTATTGGTGAGGATATTAGTCAGCAAACGGAGCATACCAATTAGGAAACCTACAATCATGGCTGTTTCACCGGCTTTCGGAGTGATTTTCTTGGAGAATATACCAAGTGCAAATACGGCTACCATTGCAGGTGCAAGGAGGGACTGTATGCCTTGCAGGTAGTCGTAAAGGCTGCCGAGGCTCATCATTACAGGAATCCATGCCATGCCGAGGATAACTACAACTACGGTGGCGATACGTCCTACCATAACATAAGTAGCTTCACTTTTGTTTTTAAACATGGGCTTGTAAAAGTCTTCTGTAAAAAGTGTGGCGCATGAATTAAAGAAAGCAGCCAGTGAAGCAACCAATGCGCAGATGAATCCGATAGTTACAATACCTTTTACACCGGCAGGCAGAACATCCTTTACCATTACAGCAAAAGCCGCATCTGTATTTGACATATCAAATTCACCTTTTGCAGCCAAGGCGGCAGCTACCATCCCCGGAATAAGAAACATGAAGACAGGCAGGATTTTAAAATAACCGGCTGCAATAGTACCTCTGCGGGCACGCTTCATTACCACATCATTATCTTCGCCTTTACGCTGTCCAAGTACACGCTGTACGATATGCTGGTCGGTACACCAATACCAGAAACCGATGATGGAAGCTCCGATAAATACCCAGAATCCAGGATAATCTTGATACATCGGGTCTGCTTCGGTCCAGTGAAACATATGGTTGGCACCATAAGCGTGTCCGTCTGCTCCTACATTCATGGCGCTACGCGCATGATCCATCATTTCTGTCCATCCTGTAGCAATATTACCGTCTCCCAAGGCTGACAGTCCCAGGAAAAGAACCAAGAAAGAACCGATGATTAAAATAGGGGTTTGAATAGCTGAGAGGGTCATTACTCCTTTCATTCCACTCAGTACGGTGAAGATGCCGGTCAGGACAATAAGTCCGATTGCCCCATACCAAAAAGGAAGTCCAAGTAAGAATTCCAAAAAGATACCTCCGGTATAGGCGGTTACACTAACTTTAGTAAGAATGTAGGCTATCAGTGTGATGATAGAAAGCCATGAACCGGTACGCGGGGTATAACGGTATTTAAGGAAATCGGGCATGGTAATGATTTTGCCCATTTTATTGTTTAATAGTTGGTAGAATGGAACAAAAAGCCATCCTAGAAGAAGAATCATCCAACCTTGCATTTCCCAGTGTGCCATACCTACTCCGGATTTGGCACCGGTTCCTGCCAAACCTACCAGATGTTCCGAACCGATATTGGCTGCAAAGATAGCAGCACCAATGATGTACCATGGCTCACCTTTGCCAAATAGATAATCTTCACTGCTTGCTCCTTGTTGCGAGCGTTTGTCTTTTTGTACAGAGCGCCATACCGCCCATATCACAGCTACAATGCCGACTGCCAGTATTGTCCAGTCCAGCCAGATGAATTCATGTGAATTCCAATTCATGATATTAAATATTTAAAGTTTAACAATTATTTTTCAACACCGAATTTAAAGATACATTGGCTGTGATAGGTCTGTCCCGGTTCCAGAATTACAGAAGGCCATTGTGATTTGTTGGGGCTGTCGGGATAGTGCTGTGTTTCCAGACAAACAGACGCGCGTTGCGGATAAGTAATTCCCTTTTTCCCTTTTACGGTTCCATCCAAAAAGTTGCCTGTATAAACTTGTATTCCCGGTTCATTAGTATATACTTCCAAAGTGATACCACTAGTAGGGCTGGTCAGTTTGGCAGCCAGCTGGTTGATATCGCCTTTCGTGTTAAGTACCCAATTATGGTCGAAGCCGTTACCGAATTTTATTTGTTCGTTTTCAAAGTTAGTCACATCGGGGGCAATGGTTTTAGGAGTATTGAAATCAAACGGAGTTTCTGTTACTGCCATCATTTCTCCAGTGGTCATGAATGTGCTGTCAACGGGAGTGATGCTGTCTGCATTTACATAAAGAATATGGTCGGTGGCCGGATTGGCAGGATTTCCACTCAAGTTGAAATAAGAGTGGTTGGTCATATTGATAACAGTCTTTTTGTCAGTTGTCGCTTCGTAATTTATGTCGATGGCATTGTCTCTTGTCAGTGCATAAGTAACAGTAGCGGTTACATTTCCCGGAAAATTGGCATCTCCATCCGGTGACTTCATAGTCAGTGTCATAGTACTGTCGTTTAATTGGTTTGCTTCATAAACTTGGTATTGCCATCCTTTAGGACCTCCATGCAGGCAGTGACCAAAATTATTTTGGGGTAATTGAATGGTTTCTCCATCCATTACGATGACTCCTTTATTAATGCGGTTGGCATAGCGTCCGATAGAAGCACCGAAGTCGCTTGGTATATTTTGGTAGTCAGCAATGCTGTCAAAACCCAGCACTACGTCTTTTAGATTTCCATTTTTGTCGGGGACCATGATACCCATAATTGATACATCTGTCATTTGTTCATAACTTTTAACTACCATTAAAATCATCCCCTTTTCTTTATCTATATTATAGGGAGATGATGATTTTTATGATTAATTTGTATCTGTTTTAAAACCAAAAAAAAGGAGTTAAATAACTCCCTTATTTTCTAAGAATTTTCTAATTTTCTTTGTTGCTGCTTTAAGTTCTTCTAAACTATAAGCATAAGAAACACGAATATATCCTTCTCCTGCTTCACCAAAAGCACTTCCTGGCACACAGGCTACTAACTGATCATTTAATAATTCTTCACAGAATTGTTCTGATGTAAGCCCTGTTGATTTAATACATGGGAAAACATAGAAAGCACCTTGTGGTGTAAATGTTTTAAGTCCCATTTCATTAAATGTTTTGACTAAGAAGTTTCTTCTTGCAAGATAAGCTTGTCGCATTTTTTCAATTTCTTCATCACAATGTCTCATCGCTTCAATGGCTCCATATTGAGCACAAGTTGGAGCTGACATAATGACATATTGATGAATTTTTTTCATCATTTTAACTAGATATTCATTCGCAAGAACATAACCTAAACGCCATCCTGTCATCGCATAAGCTTTAGAAAAACCACTGACAAGAATAACTTGATCTTTGATTTCATCAAAAGATGCAATTGAACAGAATTTATGTTCATAAGAAAGTTCTGCATAGATTTCATCCGTAATAATCATAATTCCTGATTCTTTAAAGATAGGAACTAATTTTTCATAGTCTTCTCTTGTCATGAATCCACCTGTTGGATTACTTGGGTAGTTTAAAAGAATGGCCTTTGTTTTTTCATTGATAGCTTCTTTTAAAAGTTCAGGTGTTAATTTAAATTCATTTTCTTCTGTTAAAGTAATGTTTCTTACCACTCCACCAGCAAGTGCAACACCCGGTGTATAAGCAACATAACTTGGTTGTAATAAAATGACTTCATCACCTGGATTAATAATTGTTCTAAAGGCTAAATCGATTCCTTCAGACCCCCCAACAGTGACAATACATTGTTCTGGTTTATAATCTAAATTAAATCTTCTTTTTTGATATTTACAAATTTCTTTTCTTAATTCTAATAATCCTTGATTTGCTGTATAGAATGTTTTTCCTTTTTCAATTGAATAGATTGCAGCTTCTCTAATTGTCCAAGGGGTTGCAAAATCAGGTTCACCTACCCCTAAAGAAATAACACCTTCCATTTGATTAGCTAAATCAAAAAATTTACGAATTCCACTAGGTGGAATATCTTTTACAACAGGATTAACAATTTTTTCAAAATCCATTATGGAGTTACCAATAATCTTTCTGCTGCATCTTTATTATCATCCTCAACAAGTCTACCCATGTTTTTATATTGTTTCAAAACATACATTGTGGCTGTTCTTTCAATACCTTCAATAACCGCTAAACGACTATTAACGAATTTAGCAACTTCCACCATTGTTTTTCCTTTAACAATTAATAAAAACTCATAATTTCCCGCTAATAAATACATTGTATCTACTTCTGGAAAATTATAGATTTTTTTCGCAATACGATCATATCCATAATCTCTTTCAGGTTTCGCATTAACTTGAATCACAGCTGTACACACATCGTGGTTTGTTTTATCCCAATTGATCAAAGTATGATAACCATAGATTGTTTTATTTTTCTCTAAATCTTTAATTGTCTTATCAACATTTTCTTCTGTTTCGTTTAAGGCGGCCGCAAGATCAACGACTTCCATTTTCGCGTTGTTTTCAATTAATGATAAAAGTAAATTTTCATCCATATCCTCTTCCTCCTTATTATGACTCTAATTATATACTAATTTAAAGGTAAGGTAAATTGAATTTTTATTAGAAATAAGAGGAGTTGTTGCTTGTCTAGATAAGTAAAGTGTTCTATAATAAATATGAGGTGAAATTATGATTATACAAAGTAAAAAAGTCTGGATTGCGGATCAATTCACGCCAGCACAATTAGAATTAGAAGATGGAATTATTAAAGAAATATATCCTTACAATGAAAAAGAAGTTACGAAAGATTATGGAGATTTAAAAATTCTTCCTGGCTTTATTGATATTCATTGCCATGGAGCTTATGGTTTTGATACAAATGATGCTGATCCTGAAGGATTAAGAAAATGGGCAAAAGGAATCGTTGATGAAGGAGTTACTTCTTTCCTTGCAACAACTCTTACTCAAAGTGAAGAAGTTCTTACAAATGCGGTAAGTAATGTCGCAAAAGTTGTGGAAGAAGGTTATGAAGGTGCTGAAATCTTAGGAATTCATTTTGAAGGTCCTTATTTAAATAAAGCACATAAAGGTGCTCAACCTGAAGAATACTGTGTTAAACCTAATATTGAACAATTTAAAAGATATCAAAAAGCTGCTCATGGTTTAATTAAATATATTACTATGGCTGTTGAAAATGATGAAGATTACGCTCTTACAAAATATTGTAGTCAAAATAATGTGGTCGTAAGTATTGGACATTCAAATGCAACTTATGAACAAGCTGTTCAAGCATACGCTCATGGAGCAAGAAGTATGACTCATGTTTATAATGCAATGACACCATTTACGCATCGTGCAAATGGTCTTGTTGGTGGTGCTTTACGTATTAGAAATATGTATGGAGAAATTATTTGTGATGGAAATCATTCTACTCTTGCCGCTTTAAATAATTTCTTTACTTCTAAAGGACCTGATTACAGTATTATGATTACAGATTCCTTAATGTGTAAAGGATTTCCTGTAGGTACTAAATTTGATTTTGGTGGACAAGAAGTTGTCATTTATCCAGATGGTAGTGCTCATTTAGTAGAAGCAGGAAACTTAGCTGGTTCTACTTTAAATGTAAACAAAGGATTAAAAATCTTAATTGAAGATGCATTAGTTCCTGTTAATTACGCGATCAATGCATGTACATCAAACCCAGCAAGATGTTTACATGTTGATGATCGTAAAGGAACAATTGGCGTTGGTTATGATGCTGATCTTGTTGTTTTAGATAGAGATTATGAAGTTGTACAAACTTATTGTAAAGGCGTTGGGCAAAAATAAGATTTTGAGATGCTTCATGCATCTCTTTTTTTCTTATATAGAAAGCTTTTTATAGTCATTTTATGGTACAATTATTTCAAAAGGAGGCGATTTTGTGTATCGTTTTTATGTATCAAGTTACGCTAAAGGAAAAGAAAAAGGTCTTTATGTATGTACTTTAGATGAAACTAAAAATGAACTTCATTTAAATAAACATATTCCTACCGAAGATTTTCCTTCTTATGTTATTAAAAAAGATGATTATCTTTATGTATCTTTAAAAGATGCACGTGTTGGTGAAGGAGGAGGTGTCGCAAGTTATCATATTGAAGAAGATGATTTAAAACAACTTTCTTTTTATAATTCCCATGGTCGTTCTTATACTCATTTATGTTTAAGTCCTGATCAAAAATATTTATTTACAGCCAATTATCACGTTGGAGCAACAGCTGCTTTCCCTTTAAAGGATCATAAAATTGGAGATAAACTTTCAGTTGTTCACCATCATGGCTCAGGAATTGATTTACTTAAAAGACAAACAAGTCCTCATGCTCATTATGTAGGAATTACTCCTGATCATAAATATCTTTACAGTGTTGACCTAGGTGCTGATAAAATTGTTATGTATGAATTTATTAATGAAAAATTACAAGAAACATCATTAAGTCAATCTGTGATTCCTGGTAGTGGGCCTCGTCATATGATTTTTTCTCATGATGGTAAATATTGTTATCTCGTCAATGAAATTAGTAACAGTATTATGGTTTATCAATATCATGATGGACACTTTACTTTGATTCAAGTTATTCATTGTGTACCTCGTCATTTTCATGGCTTTTCAAGTGCTGCTGCTATTCATATGACATCAAGTGGTAAACATATTATTGTTTCCAATCGTGGACATGATAGCATTGTCCTTTATCGCGTTAATCAAGAAACAGGAAAAATCACTTTACTTTATATGGTGCATACAGGAAAAGGACCTCGTGATTTTAATATTATTGATGATCGTTATATTGTTGTTGCAAGTCAAGAAGAAGATTTTTTAGAGCTTTATACATTTGATGAAGAAAAAGAAGAAATTAAGCCTACAGGAAATACTTTAAATATTATTCAACCTGTTTGTGTAGCTTTGTAAAAGGAGAAAGATTATGAAATACGAAATTGTTGGAGATACTCTCCCTGTTGTTATTTGTCACTTAAATAAAGGTGAAAAAATGATTAGTGATAGTGGTGCTATGGCTTGGATGGATCCATGTATGAAAATGGAAACAAACGGTGGTGGTGCTGGTAAAATCATCGGTAGAATGTTTTCTGGTGAAACTTTATTTAGAAATAGTTATACGGCAAATGAAGATGGTTTGATTGCCTTTGCCTCAAGTTTCCCTGGAAAAATTGTCGCTATTGATGTAGATCCTGGAAAAGAAGTCATCATTCAAAAATCTGCTTTTCTAGCTAGTGAAGAAAATGTAGAAACATCGGTTTTCTTTAATAAGAAATTTTCTTCTGGTATATTTGGTGGTGAAGGTTTTATTTTAACAAAGGTTTCAGGACATGGAACATGTTTTATTGAAATTGATGGAAGTACCGTAGAATATAATTTACTACCAGGTCAACAAATGGTTATTGATACCGGTTATCTTGCAATGATGGATGCTACTTGTAAAATGGATATCCAATCAGTTCCTGGTTTAAAAAATAAATTTTTAGGAGGAGAGGGATTATTTAATACCGTGGTTACTGGTCCTGGTAAAATTGTGGTTCAAACAATGCCTATTTCAGCAGTAGCAAATTCACTTGCAAAATTTTTCCCTCAAGGTAAATAATGAAGAAATTGTTTTGTTTTGATATTGATGGTACTTTAAGAACAACCACAGATCATCAAATACCAGGAAGTACCATCAAAGCCTTAAATTTATTAAGAGAAAAAGGTCATCTTTTATTAGTATCTACAGGTAGAAGTGTTGACTCTTTAAAGAATACTCACATTTATGATACTTTTGCCTTTGATGGGTATGTATGCAATAGTGGACAAGCTTTATTAGATAAAAATTTAAAACTTATTCACAAAGAAAGTTTATCTACAACTGTTGTTTTAAAAGCTTTAGACGCTTCTAAAAAACACAACATTCCTTTAGCTCTTAAATGTACACCAAGAATTATTAATATGGAACCCAATGAAGATGTCATTCGTTCATGTAATTATTTCAATAATCCAATTCCCCCTGTTGGTAGCTATACCAATCAGGAAGTAGGTGCCATGATTGCTTATGGTCCTTTAGATTATGACTATCAAGAATTTAAAGATATTGAAGAACTTGATGTGATGGTAGGAGAAAGTAGTTATGCTGATATTACTATTAAAGGAATTTCTAAAGCAACTGGCATTGCTTATTTTATGAAGTTATGGAATATGAAAAGTTATGTGGCTTTTGGGGATTCTTTAAATGATGTTGAAATGTTTAAACATGCTTCTTTTTCGATTTGTATGGGACAAGGAAATAATGAGTTAAAGAAATTAAGTGATTTTGTGACAACTTCTATTGATGAAGATGGTATTTATTATGCATGTAAAGAATTAGGCTATATCTAAAATAGCCTTTTTTATTTCGTCTAAGTTCTTACCTATTAAAAGTAAATCAAAGAGTTCTTCATATTGTTTGGTTGATAGATTTTCTAAAAAAATTGAATCTACATCAGGGAAGCGAATAAGGAAAAGTTTGAGAGCATTTCTTCTTGCAATCAGTTTTTTTGTTTTTCAAAAGAAGTATTTTCTTGATTCATAAAAAAACTCCTTCTTTCATTATAGAAAAATATATTTTTTTATAAATGGACAGATAGTCCAAAATACTCCTTAAAATTATGCCCAAAATAAAAATGGTCTTTCGACCATTTTTTAATTATCTTAATTTTGTAATATCAATTAACGATGGCACACCATGTTTACGTTTTTCAAGTGAATCAATAAGTGCTTTTGCTGTATCAAGTGAAGTATAAATTGGAATACCAGCTTCTACAGCAAAACGTCTAATTAAGAAGCCATCTTTTAAGTTATCATTTCTTGTTGGAATATCGATTACTAAATCAACTGTATCCGTAAACATTAAATCAAAGATTGTATTTGTTTTTTCACAAATACGATTGACAAAATGTACAGGTACATCATGTTCTTTTAAGAATTTATATGTTCCTTCTGTTGCATATAAATCATAACCAAACATATAATATTGTTTAGCGATTGGTAAGAATTCTTCTTTAGAAGAATCTTTAATTGTACAAATGATATTCTTTCTCTTAGGTAATTGAATACCTGTTCCCATGAATGCTTTATAAATAGCTTCATCTAAGTTTTTAGAAATACCTAAAACTTCTCCTGTTGATTTCATTTCAGGTCCTAAAGAAATTTCTGCACCTTTGATTTTTTCAAATGAGAACACTGGCATCTTAACTGCAATTGTTTCTTTTTCTGGAACAATTCCATAAGAATATCCTTGTTCTTCAATTGTATGTCCCATGATTGCTTTTGTTGCAATGGCAACAATTGGGATATCTGTAACTTTTGAAATATAAGGAATTGTTCTTGAAGATCTTGGGTTAACTTCAATAACATAAACTTGATCTTCATAAACAATGAATTGAATATTGATTAATCCGACAACATGTAATGCTTTAGCAAGACGTTTTGTATAATCAACGATCACATCTTTAATTTCTTGTTTGATTTTTTGTGGTGGGTAAACAGAAATACTATCTCCCGAGTGAACTCCCGCACGTTCAACGTGTTCCATAATACCTGGAATTAAGATACCATGTCCATCACAAACTGCATCAACTTCAACTTCTTTACCAGATAAGTATTTATCAATTAAAATTGGATGTTCTTGGTATTGTCTATTAATGATTTTCATGAACTTTTTAATATCACCATCATTTAAGGCAATTTCCATACCAGCACCACCTAATACATAAGATGGTCTTACTAAAACTGGATATCCTAATTTATTAGCAACTTCAATTGCTTCTTCTGCAGTAAAGACTGTTGAACCTCTTGGACGATCAATATGACATTTTTCAAGAATTTCATCAAATCTTTCTCTATCTTCTGCAGCATCTACATCATCGGCATCTGTTCCTAAGATTTTAACACCCATATCTGTAAGTGCTTTGGTAAGTTTGATCGCTGTTTGTCCACCGAATTGAACGATTGCTCCATCAGGTTTTTCAATGTCTACAATACTTTCTACATCTTCAGCAGTAAGTGGTTCAAAGTATAAACGATCAGCAATATCAAAGTCTGTTGATACTGTTTCAGGGTTGTTATTAACAATAATTGTATCGTATCCTGCTGCTTTTAAGGCCCATACACAATGTACCGAACAGTAATCAAATTCAATACCTTGACCAATACGAATTGGTCCTGATCCTAAAACCATGATTTTTTTCTTTTCTCTTTGTGGTTCTACTTCGTTCACTCCACCTTGAATTGAATAGTAATAAGGTGTTTGTGCATCAAATTCTGCCGCACATGTATCAACAACTTTATAAGCTGCAACAATATTATTATCTTTACGCATTTGATGAATTTCTTGTTCTGTTTTTCCAGTTAATTCAGCAATGACTCTATCTGGGAATTGTAATCTTTTTGCTTGTTTTAATAAATAAACTGTTAATTCTTCTGTTTTAATTCTTTCTTCCATTTCTACTAAATGTTTTATTTTATCAATGAACCAAACATCAATTTTAGTAATTTCATGGATTTCTTGTTCAGTAATTCCTTTTCTTAATGATTCAGCAACTGCAAAGATACGTTGATCATCAACATCTTTTAATTTTTGTTTTAATTCATCATGTGTTAATTTTGTAAAGGCATCTAAGTGTAAGTAGAAAACATTTTGTTCAAGAGAACGTAAAGCTTTCATTAAAGCTCCTTCAAAGTTATTACAGATTGACATAACTTCTCCAGTTGCTTTCATTTGTGTTCCTAATTTTCTTGAAGCATCAACGAATTTATCAAATGGCCATTTAGGAATTTTACATACCACATAGTCTAATGTTGGTTCATAAGAAGCATATGTTTTACCTGTAACGGCATTTTTGATTTCATCTAAAGTGTATCCTAAAGCAATTTTAGCTGCTAATTTAGCAATTGGATAACCTGTTGCTTTAGAAGCTAAAGCTGATGAACGAGAAACACGAGGGTTTACTTCGATAACACAGTATTCAAAACTATTTGGATTTAAAGCGTATTGTACATTACATCCACCTTCAATATTTAAGGCTGTAATAATATTTAAAGCTGATGAACGTAACATTTGATATTCTTTATCTGATAAAGTTTGGCTTGGTGCCACAACAATACTATCTCCTGTATGAACACCAACAGGATCTAAGTTTTCCATGTTACATACAGTAATGCAGTTCCCTGCACTATCTCTCATTACTTCATATTCGATTTCTTTCCATCCAGCAATACATCTTTCAATTAAACATTGACTTACTCTTGATAGACGTAAACCATTTGAACAAATATCATGAAGTTCTTTTTCATTATTTGCGATACCTCCACCAGTACCACCTAATGTATAAGCAGGTCTTACAACAACTGGATAACCAATTTTTTCTGCAAATTCTAAAGCATCATTAACATGGTTAACAACGATGGATGCAGCACATGGTTCGTTAATTCTTTCCATTAAATTTTTAAATTCTAAACGATCTTCTGCAAGTTTGATTGTATCTGTATTTGTCCCAATTGTACGAACATTGTGTTCTTCTAAGAATCCTTCATCCGCTAAAGCCATAGCGATGTTTAATGCATTTTGTCCACCTAATGTTGGTAAAATGCTATCTGGTTTTTCTTCCATGATTAATTTTTTAACAACAGGAACTGTTAATGGTTCGATATAAACTTTATCTGCGATATCACCATCTGTCATGATTGTTGCTGGGTTGGAGTTAATTAAAACAACTTCTACCCCTTCTTCTCTTAAAGCTCTACAAGCTTGAGTTCCAGCATAATCAAATTCTGCTGCTTGACCAATGATGATAGGTCCTGAACCGATAACTAATACTTTTTTAATACTTAAATCTCTTGCCATCTTATTTACCCTCCATCATTTTTTCAAATTCATCAAATAAAGCATCTGTATCTAATGGACCAGCACATGCTTCTGGATGAAATTGTACTGTTTTAATATTTTTACCCATATATTCAACACCTTCGATTGTTTGGTCATTTACATTAATAAACCAAGGTTTTGCAATATTACGATCAATAGAATCATCACAAATTACATAGTTATGATTTTGTGTAGAAATATAAACACGACCTGTATTTAAATCTTTAACAGGATGATTTGCACCATGGTGTCCATATTTTAATTTTTCAGTTTTAAATCCATGAGCTAAAGCCATCAATTGATGTCCTAAACAGATTGCAAAGATTGGTAAACCACTTTCAGATAGTTTTTTAACTTCTTTAATGATTTCAACATTTTCGCTTGGATCTCCAGGACCATTTGATAACATCACTCCATCATAGTTTCCTTCAATGATTGTACTTGCAGGAGTAGATGCTGGATAAACTGTGACTTCTATATTTCTATTTGCTAATGATTTAGCAATATTTTTCTTAGCACCAAAGTCTAATAAAGCAACTTTTCGATCTCCTGTTCCTACTTTATATGGTTTGTCACATGTTGTTTTTTCAACGACACCAGTTACTTTAAAGTTATGTATTTTTTCCATCACTTCACTTAAATCATCATATTTTGTTGTTGTAATCATTCCGTTCATACAACCTTTATTTCTAATGATTTTAGTTAAATGTCTTGTATCGATTCCTTGAATACAAGGAATGTCATGTTCAATTAAATAATCTTTTAAATCAATATTTTTTCTAAAATTACTTCCAAATCTAGCAAGTTCATTCACTACAAATCCTTCAACATAAGGTTTTGTAGATTCTTGATCTTCTAAACATACTCCATAGTTTCCAATCAATGGATATGTCATAACAACTGATTGTCCTGCATAGGAAGGATCCGTTAATACTTCTACATATCCTGTCATTGAAGTATTAAATACAAATTCACTGACAACTTCTTTGTTAGCCCCTACGCTTTCACCTTCAAATACGTTTCCATCTTCTAAGATTAAATAGGCTTTCATATATTTTCCTCCTTTTTTTTGTTATAAAAAAACATATCAATTAAAAATGATATGTTAGAAACAATGAGAATATAAAAATGAGGTACTCGTATTCAATTGTAAGCAATCATATTTGACACTTTGTTGTAACATAGCCCTCATCTCCTTTTGTTCTTGAATAGTATAGTAGATTTGATAACATTTTTCAACACTAATTTATAATTTTTTATTATTCTGTAATTTTATTTTATTAACAATTTTTTAGTATAAAAAAAAGAGATTTTACTCTCTTTCTATGATTGAAAATACTTTTCTATTTCTTTTACTTCCTTTTCAGGTATTTCTAATAAGTTAATTGCTTCTTTAAATGACATTTGTAATCCTATCATTAGTTTTTTACATGCGCTATATTCTTTTCTTTACGTTCTATTTGTTTGCCTTCATTTCTTGCTTCTAAGGCAATGCTTTCACCTAAATCACAAATATCTTTAACCTCACTTTCTATTTTCTTTGTATCATTCTATAATTCTTTGTTTCCCATTATAATCTAATACATTATTTAAAAAGGCCATCAATGGTGTCAATAATTCATCATATACTTTCTTTTTATTTAAATCATGTTCTTTGTTTGAGTATACCACAAGAATAACTTCCTTGTCATAAACTTCTTTTTCTTCTACTGTTGCTCCACAAATAATCCTTTCGTTTGTTTCATAGGCATTCATATGACCATCTTTTCTTTTAGGTGCCTTTAGCATGATTCACAAAGAATAGACCTTCTTCATTCCATCATAGTTTTTATCATCATACTCTGTTCCCAATTATCCTGACACTATCTTGGCGACATAAGCATAGCCACTAGTAATAACAGAATATCCTTTTTGTATTTCTAAATTTAAATAGACTCGTATATTCTTTCCATCTTCTTGTGGTACATCAATATAACACAAAATATCATAATAAACCACGCCTTCATCTTTGATAAAGCCTTCCTTATCTACAAGATGAAAATGTGGATTGACCATTCTATCACCTATATGTACTCCTTTTATTAGTCTTCTAATTTCTTCAAAACTTAAATACTTTGCTTCATCTATAACTACCTTTATGATTCTTGATAATACTTCTTCATTTCCTATGATCATCTTGTATAAATGATCATACATTGTTGTTTGTTTACTTGTTGTTATTTTATTTATTTTATCCATAAGTAGTCCTCCTACTTATCTGTTCTTTTTTTGAAAAAAATAAAAAAATTGTTAGGAAATCAGATAATTTCCTAACAATCATGTATCTTAGTCTTTAATAGCTTTATGATATTCTTGAAGTGATTTTACTTCATGTGTTCCATGAATTTCAGCTTCTAAGATACCTTCTACAGCTGCATTTGCAGCAGCAATGTTTGTCATGTATGGAATTTTCATTTTAATAGCTGTTTTTCTAATATAACTATCATCATGTGCAGATTCTTTACCATGTGGCGTATTGATCACCATATCAAGTTCACCATTTGTAAGAGCATCTGCAATATTTGGACGACCTTCTTTGATCTTTTTAATTTTGATAGCTGGAATATTATTGCTATTGATTAATTCAAATGTTTTACCTGTAGCCACAATTTCAAAGCCTGCATCATAATATTTTCTAGCAAGAGCAACAACATCTTTTTTATCTCTATCAGAGACAGAAATTAAAACACGACCAGATGTTGGTAATTTTGTTTGAGTAGCTTCTTCAGCTTTAAAGATAGCAGCTCCATAAGAATTAGCTAAACCTAATACTTCTCCTGTTGATCTCATTTCAGGACCTAGAATTGGATCAACTTCAGGGAACATATTGAATGGGAAAACAGCTTGTTTTACACCAATATGAGGAATCTTTCTATCTTTTAAATCTTTAACAGGTGATGGTCTACCTGTAAGTTCACGCGTAACGATATCTGTTGCAAGTTTTACCATGTTGATGTTACATACCTTAGATACTAAAGGTACTGTTCTTGAAGCACGTGGATTTGCTTCTAAAACATAAACTTTATCATCTGCAATGGCATATTGCATATTCATTAAACCACGAACATTCATTTCTTTAGCAATTTTCTTAGTATATTCTTTTATTGTTTGTACATGTCTTACTGGAATATGTTTAGATGGTAAAATACATGCTGAGTCCCCTGAGTGAATACCAGCAAGTTCAATATGTTCCATAACAGCAGGCACAAAAACATTTTCTCCATCAGAAATAGCATCTGCTTCACATTCCATCGCATCATTTAAGAAACGGTCAATTAAGATAGGACGATCAGGTGTTACCCCAACAGCAGCAGCCATGTATTGTTTTAATGATTCATCATCATAAACAACTTCCATTCCTCTACCACCTAATACATAAGATGGTCTTACCATTAATGGATAACCAATTCTTTGAGCAATTTCTAAAGCATCATCAACTGTAACTGCCATTCCTGATTCTGGCATTGGAATTTCTAGTTTTTCCATCATTTCATTAAATAAATCACGATCTTCAGCCATATCAATAGTTTCAGGTGTTGTTCCTAAAATATTTACACCATTTTCTTTTAATTGACTTGCAAGATTTAATGGTGTTTGTCCACCAAATTGAGCAATAACTCCTAGTGGTTTTTCTTTTTCATGAATACTTAAAACATCTTCTAATGTTAATGGTTCAAAATAAAGTTTATCAGATGTATCATAATCTGTTGAAACTGTTTCTGGGTTACAGTTTACAATAATTGTTTCAAATCCTAATTTCTTTAAGGCAAGAGAAGCATGAACACAGCAATAATCAAATTCAATACCTTGACCAATTCTGTTTGGTCCCCCACCTAAAATCATGATTTTCTTATTATTTGAAACTTCATCTTGATCTTTTCCATTATATGTAGAGTAATAATAAGAACTATCTTTTGTACTTGATACATGAACAGGTTCCCAGACTTGATGCATACCCATAGCTAATCTTTGATTTCTAATTTCTTTTTCTTCTACATCTAATAACTTAGAAATATATTTATCAGCAAATCCATCTTTCTTTGCTTGTTTTAAAACGTCATCTGGTAATTGATTTCCTTTATAAGAAGCAATTTTTTCTTCTTCTTCAACGAGTTCTTTCATTTGTTCAATGAAATAATGTTTAATTTTTGTAAGTTCAAATAATTCATTGACAGTAGCTCCTTTTCTTAAAGCTTCATACATAATGAATTGTCTTTCACTTGTTGGATTAATTAATAATTTTAATAATTCATCTTTAGATAAATCATTAAAGTTCTTTGCATATCCTAAACCATAACGTCCTGTTTCTAAAGAACGAATTGCTTTTTGGAAAGCTTCTTTATAAGTTTTACCAATACTCATAACTTCCCCAACAGCTTTCATTTGTGTACCAAGTTTATCTTCTGCAGCTTTGAATTTTTCAAAAGCCCAACGAGCAAACTTAATAACAACATAATCCCCATCAGGATAATATTTATCTAACGTTCCATATTTACCACAAGGAATCTCATCTAATGTAAGTCCAGCCGCTAACATTGCTGAAACTAAGGCAATAGGGAAACCTGTCGCTTTAGAAGCTAAAGCAGATGAACGTGATGTTCTTGGATTGATTTCAATAACAACAATACGATCTGTTACTGGATCATGAGCAAATTGAACATTTGTACCGCCAATAACTCCAATTGATTCAACAATACGATAAGCTTGTTCTTGTAAACGATCTTGTACTTCTTTAGAAATAGTAAGCATTGGTGCACTACAGAAAGAATCTCCAGTATGTACTCCTAATGGATCAATATTTTCAATAAAACAAATTGTAATCATGTTATTTTTAGCATCTCTTACAACTTCTAATTCTAATTCTTCCCATCCTAAAATAGATTCTTCAATTAAGCATTGGTGTACTAAACTTGCTTGCAAACCTCTATTTACAACTGTTTTTAATTCATCAACATTGTAAACAAGTCCTCCACCTGCTCCACCCATTGTATAGGCAGGTCTTACAACTACTGGATATCCTAATTTATCAGCAATAGCTAAAGCTTCATCAACCGTATTTGCAATTTCACTTCTTGCCATTTCAATACCAAGTTCATTCATGGCTTTTTTGAATTCTAAACGGTCTTCTCCACGTTCAATAGCATCTACTTTTACCCCTAATACTTGAACGTCATATTTGTCTAAAACTCCGGCATTACTTAATTCAGAACATAGATTTAAAGCTGATTGTCCACCTAAGTTAGGAAGTAAAGCATCTGGTCTTTCTTTTTCAATGATTTGTGTTAATCTTTCTACATTCAATGGTTCAATATATGTCACATCTGCAGTTTCTGGATCTGTCATAATTGTAGCTGGGTTAGAATTGACTAAAACAATTTTATACCCTAATCCTCTTAATGCTTTACAAGCTTGTGTTCCTGAATAATCAAATTCACATGCTTGACCAATAATAATTGGTCCTGAACCAATAACTAATACTTTTTTAATACTTTGATCTCTTGCCATCTTATTCTCCCTCCATCATTTTTACAAATTCATCAAATAATGCATCGGTATCTAAAGGAC
>OHAI01001206.1_pt1 | contig 20295 bp, 33 predicted proteins | sample 1577091 | NCBI WGS metagenome assembly OHAI01 (sample SAMEA3541548, study PRJEB24748) | human gut metagenome | biome: human gut; feature: human-associated habitat; material: faeces | place: China | collected 2012
ATATATTATATAATTAATATATATAAATATATATAGTCTAAAAAGTATGAATCACGTTTTTTTAAATCTTTAATTTTTTCACAAATAGAAATTTTTTCTTAAAAAATCATAATTTTTTTATTATTTTTTCCAAAAAGTCTGTTTGCAATTAAGGTCAAAATGTAAACAATTTCACCCAAAATGTAAGCAATTCACTCCAAATTGTAATCAAGTGCAAAAATTACTTAAATGTAATCATTTTTGATTAAAATGCAAACATTTTATGCCGAAATGTAAGCAATTCGCTTTAAAATGTAAAAAAATCAGTATTAAAAACAAGCATTTTTGCCGTAAAATCAACACATTTTGTAAGCTAAAATAAAAATCAAAAAAATTCAAAAAAACTATTGACAACTTACCACACGGTAAGTTATAGTAACGGTACGAGCTAAAAATAATAGCTTGAATAAACAAAAGAAGGGAGTGAATAGCTTATGGGCAGTAGTAAAAACAGGCATCAAAAAAAGCTATCAAGAGATGAAAAAATAAAAATGATAGAGATCGCCATCAACATCATTATAGCCATTTGTACTATCATAAGTACAGTAGCAAACATTTTCAAATCATAATAGCTTTAGCGGGTGGGAGCTATCCTCTCACCCTGCCTGCTTTTATTATATCGTTCGATAAGCGAAAAGTCAATGAAAAGTATAAGAAATTTAAAAACTATCAGGAAATTTTTGTTTTATGGTTGCTTAGTATGTAACTGTCTAACTACATTTGCAAGTACAAGTTTTAAGAAGATATTCAGTGCCATAGGATTGATATTTGCAGTCCCGCTACTTGTAATTATTCTTCTTGAATTAAGAACAGAAGGGGATAAACATGAACGGAAATAAAGATTTGAGTTGTGTAATGTGCGGAAAAGAAATTGATTCACCTGTAATGGTGCAGATGATGTGGCTCGAACCGGATGAAAGTACGGCAATACGAGTAGGAACATCATTACATCAAGTGTGTACATCATGTGCTGAAAATATAAAAAACTTTATTGAAAGAAGGAATGATAATGAAGAACAAGATATTTAAAAGATATGCTATGTATAAAGAGTATGGCGAAAATTACGGCTCAATTTGTCGCAACTGTTGTAATTTTTGCCAATATGAGTTTGACGGACGTAGGTATAACAAATGTATAGCGTATGGAGTGGACAAAACGAATGATACTACATGGAATGGCAGTTGGACGGGATGTGGTATGTACAATATGCCGCAAGACAGAACATTAATGTCACTTGCAGTAAGAAAAAAATTAATATCGTTAGATAATTTTTAAAGGAGGATTGCTTAATGAATACTACATCTGAAATTGTATATTTAGATATTGACCTATTATATCCGCATTCGGATAATCCGAGAAAGAATGTAGGTGATATAAGCGAATTGTCTGAAAGTATAAAGAAAAATGGAATGTTCCAAAATATGACCGTTGTAAAAGGACATACACTTACTGATGCTGAATGGGAAAAGCTAAATCAAGAATATAAAGAAAATCCGAGTGAAGAAATAAGACAAAAATTGAATAGCAGAAAATCAGATTATGGATTTACTGTTATAATCGGGCATAGAAGATTGGCGGCATCTAAAAAGGCTGGACTGAAAAAAGTACCGTGTATTATAAGTGAAATGAGTTATGAAGAACAATTACGCACGATGCTTATAGAAAATATGCAACGTGAGGATTTAACACCTTACGAGGAAGCGCAAGGTATGCAACAAATGCTTGATTTGGGCGAAACTGTTGAAACAGTTGCAGAGCTTACTGGTTTTTCGGCAAGTACGGTAAAAAGACGTACACGTCTATTGTCACTTGACAGTGAGTTTTTTGAAAAGACAGCAGGAAGGCAGGTTACTTTGGGCGAGTATGATAAGTTATTTGAAATTAACGATGAAGAACTCAGAAATAAGGTCCTTGATAGCATTGGTACGAAGAATTTTAATGATGAATTATCTAAGGCTAAACAGAAAGAAAAAAGCATTGCAGACAAGCAGAAGATGATTGAAATATTAAACCAAATAGCAATTCAGGTAGAAAAAGCTGACAGTACAATGAAGTACGAAAGGTATGTTTATAGTGTCAAGGAGGCAATGAAATGCAAAAATCAATATGCCGGAAAAGAACTATGTTATACGAAAAATTCTGTAGGTGCTTTGTATTTGTACAGTAAACAAACAGACGAAGAAATCAGAAAAAAAGAAAAGGATGACGAGAAGAAATCTATACGACAAGAGAAAGTGAAAAAGTGTGTTGAGCAGTTGGATATTTTGTCTGAAAGATATTACGAATTAAGAAAAAGTTTTGTTTTGTCGTGCTCAGGGTTGAAAAACAAAACGAACGAGATATTCAGATTGTTACTTGGAAGTGTAGTGAATAATGAAAACTGGAGAAAGTTTGATTTTAAGCCTATATATCCACAATTAGGACTACAAGAAGATGACAAATCGAATATTGATTTTGATAAGATTGCAGATAGGTTTGGAGAGAAACCAGAATATACCGCATTGCTTGTAGGTTATGCTGTTTACGATGACGGAAAGAAAAATGGCTATCATCAGGTTTTTGATGGAACATATCAAGAAAATAAGATGCTTGATACTCTATATAATGCACTTGAAAAGTTGGGGTATGAAAAATCTGATGAAGAAGTCGAATATTGCAACGGAACACATAATTTGTTTGCAGAAATAGCCAAAGCGAATAATGATTAAAATTTAAGGAAGGAGAACGGCATATGAAAGAGATGAAATATAGCAGTTCCTACAAAGAAGAATTGCTTGATAGTGGAGAATATAAAGGATTTAAGTATTACATAATCAGTTTAGGTTGGCATCCTTGTGCATATGTAGAAATACCGATTGAGAATGAAGCTTATGGTTGTACATATCAGTGTTATCCGGTAAACGGTATTCAATGTCATGGTGGGATAAGATATAGCAAGTCGATGTTGTCGTTTCCTGAAGTGCATGGACAAGGTTGGTTTATTGGTTGGGATTATGCACATCATGGCGATTTCAGCGGTATTATATCATTTGCAAAAGGAAAGCAGTGGACGGTTGCGGAAATTATCAAGGATGTTCATTGTGTTATAGAACAGTTGAAAGGTGAGATGAAACATGGTGGGAATAGCAATAGATGATGAAAAGCATTGTTGTTGTAATAGCTGTGGAGAAATGAAGAAAGATACAAACCATATGTGGCACATATCGGCACGACAAGAAGAACAACCAGAAAGAAATTCAGTATTTCTGTGTACGAAATGTATGTCTATTTTAAAACAAATGATATGTGCATTTGATAATCTTGAAGGAAGAAAGGAATAAGGTATGAAGATAGATTCGTCAGCAGATGTAATAAGACATTTGGCAAAACGTGAAAATAAAAAATTAAAAGAACTTGCTCAAAATATTGGACAGTCAAGCTCGAATTTTTCCAATAAGCTGAAAAATAACAATTTGACAGCACAGGATTTTATTAAGGCTTTGGGATATATGGGATATAGTATATATCTTGCAAAGAATGATAAGCAGGTAATACCTGAAATTCGCAAAGGAATCGGTGACCCGCTAAAGGGAATGGTTGAAGGAGTAATGTACGATACGGTTAAGTCGGATGCTGTATGCCATACCGAATGTATATATGGTATGCACGTTGAATTGTATCGTGATGCGGAAGGCAGATTTTTTGTGGCTGAATATGCGGAATGGGGTAATGGTAAAAACAATATCTCACCTATTGCAAAAAAGGATGCCTACAGGCTATACAAGGCTTATGGAGATGGCTCATGTGATTATATGTTTGAATAAAATTGTCTGTACAGAAAAAAACAAAAAAAATTAAAAAAATTTCACAAAAACACTTGACAACGGTGGAGGTACTGCTACGATACGTCCGTAATCAAAAAACAACGGATATTTTAGGAGGAGAAAAACCATGGATGACAAGATGATAGAAAAGACAATAACAGAAGCAAGAGAATACAGTGCAAAATATAGTTGCACAACAAGGGTATTATCAGACGGACAAACACTTGTTTGGTATGATGACAACACAGCTGAATGCAACAAGGCATATTACGAAAAATCAGGTTATTGGACAACCTTAATTTTTGAAAACGGTCACAGAGTAGAAGCATAAAAAAGATAAGCTGAGTGGTAGCGGCAAGGTCTACCACTCACAAAACAATGAGTTTTTTAGCACAGGAGAGGGATAGAGATATTATGAATTTAACAAAAAATGAAGCAAAATATCGAATCAGATTAATGCAAGAAAATCATTATACCAAAGAAGAACAGCAAGAAATAGATGTTGCAATTAAAAATCAAAACCTTAGTTATAAGCGTGTATATTCAGATTTAAAGAATGGATTGTTATATTTTTTTATACTTGAAATTGGAGTAAGACGAGCAACAAAGGCATTTCAATTATTGGGAAGTAGTTTTGCAACATTGGAAAGAGCAATGAGTTGTTTTAATCAGAAGTTGATTTAAAGGAGGAGATAAAATGGAAAAAGAGAGAATGTGGAGTGTCATTTCCGAAACATCAGATGAACATAAGCAGATAGTAAAAAAGTGTCAGGAGAATATATGGATAAAGAATAGAGGAGTGGCATTTGATGATGACCCGCTTTTTGAACAGGACAGTCCGTATGTATTTGCAAGAACTGAAACGGTAGAAGGCTTGAAAGCCTTTTTTGAGCATGGAAACTGGGCGATAAGAAACGGTATCTTGTACAATGATTTGCTATTTATAAATCAGGTGAACGGCGGTGATGAGTGGTGGACTTTGAAGTATGACAAGTCTAAGGATGAATATGTTCCGTTTGAAAGTATAACATTCAGATTTATGATTGAACGTGGTGAATTTGAAAAATACATCGAAAGACTTGAAAATGCTACGATTGAACAGTGTAAAAATCTTAAATATTAATTGATTGAATTTTAGGAGGGAAAACAAATGTCTTATGATTTAAGAACAAGAAATGGACACAACATGTACGATATGTCAAGTATGCTTCAGAAGTCTATACGAAGATGCAACTATGAACTTGCCGGATATGCAGCAATGGAATTGTTCGGTAGGTATTGGAAGTATCTTTGGAGAAGACTGATTGTTATATCGGCTGAAGATTGCTACGGAGTTATAACGAGGGAGATTATATCTTTATACTATGCCGACCTTGCGGCAAATCAGGACAGAAAAGGATACGATAGAGACCCTTTGTTTGTTGCTAAAGCAATTACACTGTTATGTACGGCTAAGAAAAACCGAGATGCTTGTTACTTTGCTTGTAATTTTATGTTGCCGGATAGAGTGCTGAACGAGGACGAAATTGAACATATTGATATAACAAAATGCAAGTTGAATGATAGCGTACCTGAATGGATTTTTGATTATCATACATACAGAGGTAGGGCGAATGGTAAACGTGACCTTGATATGGTTATATCAGAACAGGAAGCATTGACACCAAAACAAATAAGTCTTTTTGATAACGAAGATTGGAGTAATTATTTTGAGGACAGAAAACGCAAAGGACAAGTTGGACCGGGTGAGTGGAACGACTTCTTGAAATTCAAAGAACAGTGCGAGCAGAAAAAGAAAAATTGTTAGGTGGAAAAATATTTGAAAAATTTTAAAAAATATATTGACAACGGTGGAGGCTCTGCTACGATACGTTTACGGTCAAACAATGACCGCAAATTTACCGGAAGGAGTACGATGCCTTTGATAAGTCGAAGAAAACGAAGGAGACGGGGACCGAAACATTTAAAGAAAAAGCCAATCAACCTCAAAAACTTAATCACAAGCGGGCTGATTGACTTAACCATTTCGGTAATAAGTGCATGGATAATTAAGCACTTATTATAAGCGGCAGGGGGAGAAATCCCCCTCGCTTATCCTTATTATAGCATAAATAGTGATTTTGTCAACATAACAAGGAGTGATTTTTATGAAGGATTTAATTTTGACTGCATGTGGGTTTTTAGCAGTTATCGGTATTATAAAATTTTTGATAGGTATTGTAGCGTATTTAAAAAGAAAGTAGGAGTATAGCAATGATACGATGTAATAATTGCGGTAGAATTTATACTGATGACAGCGAGCTTCCCAAAATTCTTGACATTATGGAAAGAGATTACGATGGAGATTTCAGGACTGTAGATAGATGTATTTATGAAGGGCAAGAAGTGGAAATTACAGAATCTCATTATGAGGAAGTGTTTAATGGGTGCGGAAGTTGTTGCTGTGATAATTTTCTTATGGATATAGATAAGGATAGCGATGGCTTCAATGATGCACAAATAGAAGAAATATGGGAGATGTTTACGGACGTTCCGATTGATGAATCTGAACGTCTTGAAGCAGAGTGGTTTGGCTTCCCTGCCGGAACGTCAAAATATGATATATGGCAGTGGTTTGATGAACATTACAGTAAAGGTGTTTATGAATTGGTATATTAGGAAGGTGACGTATTATGAATGCAGAATCGGCAAAAATGACTGAAAAAATGAAAGAATTAATTAAAGACAATCTAAACGCATATAAGGCAAATTTTAAGTACATAAAAATCATTTCAGCTGAGTATGGCGGTGGTTTTTACGTCTTTACAAGCAAAGAACAAGTTGAATCGGGTAGTTGGACTGAGTATTGCCCTAACATTGATTATCTCAATGGATGGTTGTATGGTGCAGTACAGGCGATTCATAAGAGATGTGGTGAGAGAAAGGAGCTTTAATATGACAATTCGAGAAATTGAAAGAATAACCTTTGCTGAAGCACAGAACATGGCAATCGCAACCACAGAAATTAAAGAACATGATTGTTTCTTTGTTGAGCTTGGTGAACATTTTGGATATTCTGTTCTGATATTCAAAAATGGTAGACATATTTATCATGCAAATGATTACGAATTACATAATTCACACATAGTTACGAAAAAAGGGAAAGAGGCATTAAAGCGATATTATATCAAATCATTAAGTAAGAAGTTATTTACTAATGCAGAATTGCTTGAACCGATAGGCTCTTATGAAGAATATAATAGAAAAGATTATTTTCTTCGTAATTATTGGATAATGAGATATGACTATATCTCTGCGTTCGCAATTACGGAGGAGGACCAAAACGCTATTGAAGAAGGGAAGAAAAGTCATCCTTTCTTTAATTCGATGTCATTTTGTTATGTGGGAGATGAAAAAATAATTCATGAAGAAGCAAAGTATTTTGAACATCTGCACAATGAGTTTGAAAAACTATACGATGATTTGGATACATTCAGAAAAATGGTATCAACTGAGTTGGCGAATCACGAAGCCTGTGTTACCTGCGATTATACAGATGCTCTTTCTGCAATGGGATTAACATTTTCGGAGTTATCTTTTGAAAAACAAAGTATTGTTAAAGAAGAATTAAAAAAGCAGATTGATTGGTATTAATACGTTAGGAGGTTAAGTGTAATGAGAAAATACATAGTCCATTACGGATACGGAAACAAGGCATATACAGATACTCGTAATGCACGAGTGTTGTGTAGAATGTATGGCGGAAATGTGACAGTAACAACAGTACAAGGCAAATTTATATGTAGAGGAATTATTAATTATGACGGCACTGTGACCGTCTGTACGGTAGAATGATAAAAGATAAAATGACAATTTCAGACGATTAAGAGAAAGTAGGGTTAATATTATGAATGTTGACAAATTAGAACAATATCTTGATGAATTATCGGACGGAACGGATTTTTCGTTCAGAATATCAAAAGCAACAGACGAAACGATTGAGTTGTATATGCGAGGTGATAATCCTTGTGGCGAAGATTGGTGCACTAAAATTACAATAGATAATCCAACGACAAAGAAAGAATTAATTGAAATTTTGGCTAATGAGATATGGGAACTTTACGTTGCTTTTGATGTAGAAGAAGAAACATATCTTATGTTGGAAGCAAAGAGAAACGGCTTTCAGGGAGTGCCTACTGTGGTTGACCTTGTACACAATGAAGAATATAAAGAGAACGCATTAAAAGAATTTGCAGAAATGTTGAGAGATTTGTGTCATGATAATAATTCAGACAAAGAGGAGTTAGACACAATGAATAAACAGCAATTTTTTGAGTATATTCAAAAAAATTTCAACATTGACGGCGCAAGTCAAAGATTAATTTGGAATATCCTTAGTTACATAGAAGCAAATTATCCTGAAGAAAATGAACAGTATAATGCGTTGTGTTCATTGTTTGATAACACTATCGGGTTAACCGATTCAGAACTGAAAAAAGTGTATATGTAGATTGGAGTGATTATACAATGGAAATCAAACATAGAATGAAAATATCTTATGAAATGGAACGATACCCTGAACGCTGTAATGAATGCCCGTGCTTCAGTATGACACCGTATAGCTGCATGAATGAAAGAGGACATGAAGGGCATTGTAAACTTGGTTATATGGGTGGACATGATATGAGAGATTTTTCGGGGAGAATTAAATTCAAAAAATGCAATATAGAAAATGATGAAAGAGTAAAAATAGTGCAATGGTGATGCGAAAGGAGATATACATATGAAGGTTAAATTTTCAGCACCTACAGAATATGACTATCGAAAGTTTGAGGATACGCTCAGTAGGTCATGCCTTGATGGAAGAATAAAGATTACGGCAACGGATGATGAAGGTCATATAGGAGAGCTTTTTATACAACAAGAATGTATGGATAGGCTTGGAGCAGACTATATTAAATCACATATTGAAATTTATTATAATAAAACTTTATGTGGCTGGTTTTTAAAGCTTTCTGAAAATGATTATTACAATGACATTAAGCGAAATCCTGTAAAGGTGATACAAGTAAAGTTTGAAGGTATTGAAGGCGGCACCGGTCGGGAAATCTACAAAGAAATTGAAACGGAAAAATATTTTCTGAGAGAAAATCATTTCCCAAGAGAGAAATTTGCAAAATGGTATGTATGCGGTAAGCGAAGAATAAGCGATGATGGTTATGAAGCGAGAGCTAATCTTGTTTTTGAATGTAACGGAGAGCAGGAACAAGTTAAGTATGATGATTGGAACGGTGTGGCGGCATACCATGATACATTCAACGAAAAATTTTCAAGCTTTTTGAAAGGAGATGCGACAGATGAAAATGGAGAAACGAACAATAACTAAAACGTGTGAAGTAAATGTGTACATATCCGAAGATGGTCGTCAATTTGAAAAACTAAGCGAATGCCATGAGTACGAAAAGAAAAAGAGAAGGGAACAGTTGCAACCGGTAATTGATGCTCTTGAAATAGAAGAAGCAAGAGATAAGCACCCATGCGATGGAGAGGAGTATGGAGAATGTAGTGATTGCAGATGGTATAAGGTCAACAACAAAGAAGAAGTCGAACAGCTTCAAAAATATTATAATGCAGAGGATTATTTGAATATAACGGATTTTCCAAGCATCGTATTTATTGAGTGTACTGAAGATGAAGACGTGTACTATACAACATTGGAAGACTGTAAATCATATGTTCGACAACTGTTTTCGGCATTAGATGTGGATTTTATAAAGTAGAAAAGGTTAGGTGATTAAATGTACTTAGTATATGAAGTAGTAGATGCAGAATGTATGGAATCAAAAATTAATGAAGATGATATGAGATTGTTTTCGTCTTTTGAAAATGCAATGGATTATGCAGAGAGAAGAAGAAAATCACTTATTGATGACGGTTTGATTGATTTTTACGATGAATTTAACGGATGGAGCAGACAAAATATGTCTTGCACCTTATACTATAAATCACCTGTAAATATTGTCGGAGAACCGAAGGAGTACGTTGAAATACATATAATCCAGCTTGACGTGGACGAACATAATGATGTTGATAATTGAAAGAAGGTATGAGTATGGCAGTATGTAGAATTTGTGGTGTGGAATTTTCTGAAACTATAAATAGTGCCAAAAAAATATGCAACAACGAAAACTGTTGGGTAAAGGCATGGAATGATGCTATATCACATTTTAAGGATGTGAATTGTACGGTTGAAGAATCAAAAAATCATAGGACTACTTCTGACGAGTATAAACGCATAATTGAAATGTACAGAAACGGAATGAAGCGTAGACAGATTAGCGATATGGTTGATGTTTCATATGAAATGGTATGTAGAATTATCCGTAAAGCAAAGAAATTGAATGAGGTATAGGATATGGCGAAAACGAAAAAGAAAGGGAAAAGACCTGATAACAGAAAAATGATAAACAGGGAATTAAGTAAGAAACGTGATGAACTTATCAAGCAAGCGAGTGCTATAGCAATAAATCACTTGAATATAATCCCTTTATATGTGTTGCGTATGCAGTACGGTTTCGGCAAAAAACGAGGTCAAAAATTTATAGCAGAAGTTATGAGAATACATAATGCAGTCGTTAATGGTGAAGTGAGTGTTGAAACTTTAAAATCCGAATTGGATTACGGTATGGATATTCATGTTGAAACCGACTGGAGCGATATTTTAAATGAAGATACCATAAATGAAAATAAATAAAAATGAAGAAAGGTGTGACTTTATATGACATTGGATGAAGCAATAAAACATTGTACAGAGAAAGCCTGCGGAGATTGTTCGGAATGTGCAGAAGAACATCAACAACTGGCAGATTGGTTACGCATGCTAAAGTATTTGAAAGAAAATTCGGTTATGCCGATATATAGAAAACAAGATTGGTTGCAGATTGCAGATTATCATGGTGAAAAACAAATTCCATTGGTGATTGAAGAAATGGCTGAATTAACACAAGCGCTGACTAAGTATATCAGAATAACGCAAGGTGGACAACCAGTGAGAAAAACTATAGGAGAGGTTAGGGAAAATATCAAAGAGGAATTGTCGGACGTGATGGTAATGCTGATACAGTTGCAACATTTATTTTATATTGATGAAGTCGCAATAAATCAGATAGCGGTGGAAAAGTTGGACAGAACGATGAAATTGATGGAGGGAAATAAATGAAATATGAATTGACTGATGAAACAATAGACGTGTCGGGAACAACATTACACAGAATCAAAGCTCTAAAAGATTTTGGCAATGTAAAAAAAGGAGAGCTTGGAGGTTATGTTGAAAGCGAATATAATTTATCTCAAATAGGTAATTGCTGGGTGTATGGCAACGCGCGTGTGTGCGGCGATGCAGAGTTGTGCGGCAATGCAAAGGTGTGCGGCAACGCGCGTGTGTGCGGCAATGCAGAGGTGTGCGGCAATGCGTGGGTGTACGGCAATGCAGAGGTGTGCGGCAATGCAAAGGTGTGCGGCGATGCAGAGTTGTGCGGCAATGCGTGGGTGTACGGCAATGCAGAGTTGTGCGGCAATGCAAGGGTATACGGCAATGCTGACTATATAACAATCAAAGGATTAGGTTCAAGATATAGAGATACAACCATATTTAAAACAAGGAACGAAGATGTGGTTGTAAGGTGCGGATGCTTTTATGGTACATTGACGGAGTTTGTTAATGAAGTTGGAATAACGCATGGTGATAGCAAATATGCCAAAGAATACCTTGCATTGGTGGAGTTAGCTAAAATCCATTTTGGGATTGAGAAGTAAAAGGGTGATACTACAATGAAATGTGAAAAATGCGGAGTTGAAATTGACCACTTAATTATAAGTGTATTTGATACATATGGAGCGGATTATCCTATTAGTGTAGACATTGAAGAATGCGAACACAATGCAGTTGTGCTTGAAACTGATAAGAATTGGACAGGTTATGAACTTGACTGCGATGAAGCAAACGAAGATATACACTGTCCGATATGTGGTTCTAATCCTTTCAAAAACGATGAAATACAAATATATGACGTGGTTAGAATTGTGAAATTTAAAAGTAATTTATCGGAGAATAGAGAAATTACGGAGGAAAATAAAGATGAAAATACAAATTAATATTGACGGCAAAAATATTGATGCGGAGATTTCAGAAGAAGATGCCAAAGAGCTTGAATTGCTTGATAAACGACCACAGACTGGATACGAAAGAGTTGAGGAAAAAGAATGTTATTTTGTTATCGGTGCGGCGGGTGATGTAAGTAAGCAGATAGAATGTAAAGCTATATCAGACCAAAGACGTAGAGACTGTGGTAATTATTACAATGATGAAACTGTTGCTGAAAACAACGCAAGAGCAGACCGATTATTACGTTGCCTACGGCAATGGCAGGCATCACACGATAGAGCGATTACATTAAAAGATTGGAAAAATACAAATATAAGCAAATATAAAATTAAATATAGTTACACAGATGATTGTGTATTTGCGTGTGAAGAATATGGTTGGAGAGAACTAAATGTTGTTTATTTTTCATCAACAGAAAAAGCAGAACAAGCGATTGAAGCATTTAAACACGAGTTGTTCTGGTACTATACTGAATATATGCAACGATTAGACGAGATAGAAAACTAAGAAATACCTTTTGAAGTGAAATAGAAGTATGAAGATAGAATTATGCTTTAAATAGCTTGACATCATTTGACTGCAATGTTATAATAACATCAAAATATACGAGGAACAATAACCGTCCTATATGTACAAGGGCGGTTATTTCACTGTAAGGATTGAGATTACATTTGTGTAACCTTAAAAGAATGATTGTTTCCCGTAAACATTGGCGACGCGATGCTTATAAAATAAAGGAGATACGAAATGTTTAAAATTTTGCATACTGACGGAAATGCAAGACGCGGCGAATTTCATACGGTACACGGAGTTGTACAGACACCCGTTTTTCAGAACGTCGGAACAATAGCGGCAATAAAAGGTGCGGTAAGTACAATGGATTTAAAAGAGATAGGCTGCCAGGTTGAACTTTCAAATACCTATCATTTACATTTAAGACCCGGCGACAAAGTTATAAAACAGCTTGGCGGGCTTCACAAATTTATGAATTGGGACAGACCTATTTTAACGGACAGCGGCGGTTTTCAGGTGTTTTCACTTGCAGGTTTGAGAAAAATAACAGAAGAAGGCGTCAGCTTTAATTCACATATTGACGGTCACAAAATATTTATGGGACCTGAAGAAAGTATGCAGATACAGTCAAACCTTGCGTCTACAATAGCAATGGCATTTGACGAATGTATTGAAAATCCCGCACCGTACAAATATGTAAAGGACTCATGCGACAGAACGTACAGATGGCTTGTTCGTTGTAAAAAAGAGATGGAAAGACTTAATTCGCTTGACGATACAATTAACAAAAATCAAATGCTTTTCGGTATCAATCAAGGCGGAACTTTCGATGATATAAGAATTGAGCATATGCAGAGGATTGCGGAACTTGATTTACCGGGATATGCGATAGGCGGTTTGGCGGTTGGCGAGAGCCACGAAGAAATGTATCATATTCTTGATGTTGTACTTCCTCATGCACCTGTAAATAAGCCGAGATACTTAATGGGTGTCGGAACACCGTCAAATATTATTGAATCGGTTGCAAGAGGCGTCGATTTCTTTGACTGTGTTATTGCATCGAGAAATGCAAGACACGCATTTATCTTTACAAGAAACGGCACGATGAATTTAATGAACCAAAAATATGAACTTGATACAAGACCGATTGACGAAGAATGTGGTTGTCCTGCTTGTCAGCACTATACGAGAGCATATATAAGACATTTGTTCAAGGCAAAAGAAATGCTTGGAATGAGATTGGCAGTTCTTCATAATTTGTATTTTTATAATGAGCTTATGGAACGCATCAGAAAGGCAATAGAAGAGGACAGATTTGAAGAATTCAGACGTGAAAATGTTGAAAAGCTTGCACAAAGACTTTAATAGTGCAAAAACTATAATTAAATGACAATTCTATATTGCTTTTTTGTGAAAGTTTTGGTATAATATTATACAATATGAATAACAATTTAAGGAGGATACCATAGATGAGAGCAAAGTATAAGAGAGTGCTTTTAAAAATAAGCGGAGAGGCACTTGCGGGAACAAATGGATTTGGACTTGATGAGCATACTATTGCACATATCAGTGAGAACATAAAGAAAATTGTGGACATGGGTGTACAGGTTTCAATCGTTGTAGGCGGAGGAAACATCTGGAGAGGACGAAGCAGTGAAAATATGGACAGAACAAGAGCTGACCATATGGGTATGCTTGCAACTGCGATAAATGCGTTGGCACTTTGCAGTGCACTTGAAAACTGCAATGTACCTACAAGAGTGCAGACTGCGATTGAAATGCGACAGGTGGCAGAACCTTATATCAGAGGTAAGGCTGAAAGACATCTTGAAAAGGGCAGAGTAGTAATATTCGGCTGCGGAACAGGTAATCCGTTTATGTCAACAGATACAGCCGCCGCACTTCGTGCAGTTGAAACAGATTCACAGGTTATATTGCTTGCAAAGAAAGTTGATGCAGTATATGACAGCGACCCTAATATAAATCCTGACGCAAAGAAATATGATGTACTTTCATTCAGTGATATACTTTCAAAAAATCTCGGTGTAATGGATTCAACTGCGGCATCAATGTGTCGTGATAATAATATGCCTATACTTGTTTTCGGTCTTAGCGACCCTGAAAACATTGTAAGAGCGGTAAAAGGCGAAAAAATAGGTACACTTGTAAATAATGAGGGAAAACTTTAGGATTAATTGATATATTTAAGGAGGAATTTTAAAATGGGTAAGTATCCTGAAATTGAAGAAAAGATGGAAAAAAGAATAAACGGTTATGCGGGTGAATTAAAGACAATCCGTGCAGGACGTGCAAACGCGTCTGTACTTGATAAAGTTGCTATTGATTACTACGGCACAATGACGCCTGTCCAACAGGTAGGTTCAATCTCATCACCTGAACCGAGATTACTTGTTATTCAACCTTGGGACGCAAGCGTTTTAAAGGAAATCGAAAAGGCAATCAATGCGTCTGACATCGGTATAGCACCTCAAAATGACGGTAAGGTTATAAGACTTAACTTTCCTCCGCTGACAGAGGAAAGAAGAAAAGAACTTGTTAAGACTGTAAAGAAGTATACAGAAGAAGCTAAGGTACAAATTCGTAACGCAAGACGTGACGCGATTGATAAGTACAAGGCTATGAAGAAAGACGGCGAAATCACAGAGGACGATTTGAAAGAAACAGAAAAGGATATACAAGACTTGACAGATAAGTATATTAAAGAAATTGATAATATCAGTGCCGCAAAGGAAAAAGAAATCCTTGAGGTTTGATAATTAAAATCACTACGCATATGACCGGCAGGCTAAGTCTGCCGGTATTGTGCTAAATAGAGAGGTATCGTATGTTTTTTTCAAAGAAAAAGAAAATCAATGAAATAGATATGTCAAGACTTCCACAGCATATCGGAATTATAATGGACGGTAACGGCAGATGGGCGAAAAAAAGAGGTTTGCCGAGAAGTGCCGGACACAGTGCCGGAGCGGATTCGCTGAAAAAAATTATCACAGAGGCAAATAATCTCGGTGTAAAGTATATAACGGTATATGCTTTTTCAACGGAAAATTGGAAACGACCGAAAGAAGAAGTTGACTATCTTATGTCGCTTTTGCTTGACTATCTGAGAAATGCCGAAAAAACTCTTTCGGGAGAGAATGTTGTTATTCGTGTAATCGGTTCAAGAAAAGGTCTGTCCGAAGAAATTTGCCGGCAGATTATAAAGACAGAAAATTTTACAAAGAATAATACAGGAATTGTTATGAATATCGCTCTTAACTACGGCGGTCGTGAAGAAATTGTAAATGCAGTAAAAAATATCTGTAAGGATGTTACGGGCGGCAAGCAGATTGTTGATGATATTGACGATGAAGTTTTTTCAAGCTATCTGTATACCGAAAATCAGCCTGACGTTGACTTGCTTATCAGAACAAGCGGCGAGCAGAGATTGTCAAACTTTATGCTTTGGCAGGTAAGCTATGCGGAAATGTGGTTTACCGATAAGCTATGGCCTGATTTTAAACCGACTGATTTACATAAGGCTATAATCGATTTTCAAAACAGAGGCAGAAGATTTGGGGGTGTGTAAAAATGGTTAAGAGAATTATAACGTCGGTGGTGGCATTGGCGGTATTTGTTGGTATACTGTTTTTACCGCCGATATACTTTACAGTTGCACTTGCGGCGGTTATATTGTTTATGCTATATGAGTGTTACAGTGCAACAAAAGCCGATGTCGGAATGAAAACTATCGGATTTATTTCCGCTGTCATATTGATGTCATCAATTTATTTTTGCAAAGCAATAGAGTGGGATACTTTTGCATGGGAAACTGCGTCAATAGGTATAATTTTTATCATAGCACTGCATATGATTACAGTAGTGGCAAAGCACGGTAAAAGAAATTATAAGGATATACTTTCAAACGGTTTCTTAACTATATATATTGTACTTTCGATGAGTTGCGTGTGGCTTGCAAAAGAAACGTTTGATACTGCTACCATGCTTTTAACATTTATATGTGCGTGGTCGTGTGATACGTTTGCATATTTTACAGGCAGATTTTTAGGCAAACACAAACTGATACCTCACGTCAGCCCGAATAAAACGGTTGAAGGCTCTGTCGGCGGTGTTGTCGGTGCAATGGTTATATGTATTGTATATCTATTGATTGTGAAAAATGTATTTGATACAAATATGTTGCAGTGGAGCAATGTAGTTGTTGAGGGTGCGGTTTACGGTCTTGTAGGCGGTGCATTGTCACAGCTCGGCGATTTGATTGCTTCGGCTATCAAACGCGATACAGGAATAAAAGATTTCGGTTGGATATTCCCGGGACACGGCGGATTTATGGACAGATTTGACAGCGTTATGTTTATAGCACCTATTATGTATATATTGCCGATGGTGATTTTTGGAATTATGTAGGGAATGTCAAATTAATTGGAGAAAAGACAAATGGAATTTGAAAAGAAAATAGCGGTATTGGGCTCAACAGGCTCAATCGGTACACAGACTCTTGAAATTGCCCGCGAATACAAGGGTATAAAAATAGAGGCAATGTCTGCACATTCAAATATTGATTTGATTGAAAAACAGGCGAGAGAGTTTAAACCGAAAATGGTGTGCCTTACCGATGAAGAAAAGGCTAAGGATTTGAAAATCAAGCTTGCCGATACCGATATAAAAGTAGTACAAGGAAAAGAAGGTCTTATAGAAACGGCAACGGCTGACGGTGCTGATACGGTTGTAACCGCGGTTGTCGGTATTTCGGGACTTGAGCCTACAATAGAGGCAATAAAGGCAAAGAAAAATATTGCTCTTGCGAATAAGGAAACGCTTGTAACAGGCGGTCATATCGTTATGGATTTGGCAAAGGAAAACGGAGTTGAAATACTTCCGGTAGACAGTGAACACAGTGCGATATTTCAGTCACTTCAAGGCTGTAAGGACAGACGCGAAGTAAAGAGAATACTTTTAACCGCATCGGGCGGTCCGTTCTTTGGGAAAAAACGCGAAGAACTGGTTGACATAAAACCTGAGGACGCATTAAAACACCCTAATTGGAATATGGGTGCAAAGGTTACGATAGATTCATCAACGCTTGTCAATAAAGGTCTTGAAGTTATGGAGGCAAAGTGGCTTTTCGGAACGGATAACATAAAAGTTTTGGTACACAGACAAAGCGTTGTACATTCAATGGTTGAGTTCGTGGATAACGGAGTAATCGCACAGCTCGGTGCACCTGATATGCGACTTCCTATACAGTACGCATTGACGTATCCGAACAGACTTCCGATGAAGAATAACGAACTTGACTTTACAAAGTATCCGTCACTTACATTTGACGAACCGGACACAGATACGTTTTATGCGTTGAAATTGGCATATGACGCACTTAAAGACGGCGGTATAAAACCGACTGTATTTAACAGTGCTGATGAAGCGGCGGTTGAGTTGTTTATGCAAGGTAAAATATCTTATCTCGGTATATCCGACGCTATCGCAAAGGCGATGAGTGAGATTAAAAATATTGAAAATCCGACAATTTCGGATATTTGGGAAACAGATAAGTTAGCCCGTGAGATTGTATATAGATTGGAAAAGGAGAGCTTAATTTGATAACTGCGATTGTATCTGTTGTAATGTTCCTTGTAATGGTTTCACTGCACGAATTCGGTCACTTTATAGTTGCAAAAATGCTGAACTTTAAAGTCGATGAATTTTCTGTCGGAATGGGACCTGCAATATTCAAGAAAAAGAAAGGCGAAACACAATACTCAATAAGAATTTTGCCGCTTGGCGGTTATTGTAAATTTGAGGGCGAAGATGAAGCCGACAATACCGATCCGCGAGCTTTTTCAAATCAAAAAGCATGGAAAAGATTGCTTGTGCTTTTGGCAGGCGGTGTTTTTAATATCATTTTGGGTTTTGTACTGTTTCTTGTTATCGTTCCGTCAACGTCGCCTGCACGAACAAATGTTATTGATACGGTTGTTCCGCACAGCTATATAGAACAAGTCGGAGTACAGCCGAATGATAAGATTATAAAGATTAACGGAAAGAAAATTAATTTCTATAATGATATTTCGCTTTATACTCAAAATTTCAAAAAAGACGAACAGGCAACCGTAACGGTTTCAAGAAAAGGTGAAAAAATCGACTATTCATTTATGCCGACGGAGCAAATTGTCAAAACAACTTACGGAGAAAACGGCGTACAAGTTGACAGTACAATAAACGGATACACAACAGGTCAGTTTGTGGAATATTCCGATAAAATGCCTAAGGACGATTCGATTGTAGGTCAGTCGGAAACAAGCACAAGATATATAATAGGCTTTACACCTAAAACAAAGGATATAACGATATTTAATGTTTGGGGAGAGGCTTTAAATGAAACCGAATTTGTGGTTAAGCTTGTGTATCAGTCATTCTGGCAGATGATAACAGGTAAGGTCGGAGTAGACCAAATGTCAGGACCTGTCGGAATTGTAAGCGAAGTGAACAACGCGGTTAATTCGGGCAGTTACAGTTGGCTTTATGTGCTTAACTTGGTTGCACTTTTGACAATAAATCTCGGAATATTCAATCTTCTTCCGATACCTGCACTTGACGGCGGAAGAATATTGTTTGTACTGATTGAAATGATACGCAGAAAGGCTATTCCGCCTGAAAAAGAGGGGATAGTTCATGCAGTCGGAATGTTATTGTTATTGGCATTCATTGTGTTCGTATCATTCCACGATATAATGCGTTTATTCAATAAGTGAGGTTAATATTTATGAGAAAACAAAAAAGAATTGTAAATATAGGCGGTGTGAAAATCGGCGGTGACAATCCCGTTGCAATTCAGTCTATGTGTAATACCGACACAAGAGATGTCAAAGCAACGGTAAATCAGATACATGAACTTGAAAATGCAGGCTGCGAGATAATTCGTGTTGCCGTGCCTGATATGGTTGCGGCTAAAGCCGTAGCGGATATTAAAAAGCAAATTCATATACCGCTTGTTGTCGATATACATTTTGATTATCGTCTTGCGTTGGAATGTATGAAAAACGGTGCGGATAAAGTCAGAATTAATCCCGGAACTGCGACGTCCATGGCTGACAATGACCCCGTATTTTTTCACATCCAATTCCTCGTCCGAATGAACCGTTTCCGGTTCTCCCAGAACATCAACCGTACAGATAATCTGCCCCAGTTCTCCTTTTTCCACCTGCGGAAATCTGGGATCGTATATCCCAGAACTGACTGCATTGCGTATAATTTCACCGGCTATATTCTTACAGGTTCCCTGTATGGTTCCGATGCAGCCTCTCAGCTCCCCGTCCTTCTTCAAAGACACAAAAACCCCGGCCTGTCTGTTTATCATCACGTCCGGCAGATGCTCCGGGACAGGCATCTCCCTTCCCGTATCCAGGTAATATGCCAGGGACTCCCTGGCCAGAGCCACATAGGCATCCCGGAAAGAAGCCACCGCGTATCCGACTCCAAATGGTCCCTCATAGGACAGCAGACGGGAACGCAGTACCTTTCCATCCAGGCACCCCGCCATAATACAGAAAGCCCGGTGCCCGCACTCACCCGCATTTTTGCAAAATTCTTCCGAAAACCCGATCAGCTTTTGAAGATTGCCTCCGGCCATCACTTCCGTCACCCTTTTATCGTATTCCGGCCCTTCCTTCGTGTACTCGTAGGGTCCGCTGTCCATCAGGCAATGGGAAAGATCACCACTGGCGATAACTGCGATTCTGCGATCAAGCCTGTCCGCCGCCTCAGCGATACACTGTCCA
>OHAI01001210.1_pt1 | contig 20261 bp, 16 predicted proteins | sample 1577091 | NCBI WGS metagenome assembly OHAI01 (sample SAMEA3541548, study PRJEB24748) | human gut metagenome | biome: human gut; feature: human-associated habitat; material: faeces | place: China | collected 2012
TGATCGCACAGAAAAGCACTTCCTGCACCTTGTTTGAAGCTTGAAAATTGAATATAAAACGACTGAAACACGACCCCCACGGCAACAAATTTGTAGGGGCGAACACTGTTCACCCGTCTTGGTCGCCCGTCAAACCCTGCGTTATCCGCACAATTTACTGCGTTTCACAAACCCTGTAGGGGAGCGGCGTAATTTCTGCTTTGCAGAAATCCGACGTCCCGCCCCATCGACGTTTCGCATTATCGTTTATCCCACAAACCTTAATAACCCCACAACGCATGGTAGGGGCGAACAGCGTTCGCCCGTTTCGTTCCCCCACTCAACTTCGTGAAAAATCCAAACCTCGCAACTCCCCCGAAACGGGCGGTCGTATTTCTGTGAGCTTGCGAACAGAAATTTCGCCAAGCCCCTACAGATATTCGGGCAAGTTCTACCACCACAGAATCGCTCCGCTGGGTCTTTCATTACTTCATTGGAATATTATTCTTTTCCAAATCAGTTGACAATCTTTTGTTAATATGATATAATTATTTTGTTAATTTTTTGTCGATTTATCAGTTAATCTGAGGTGTATTAATAAATGGATAATCTTTCTAATATAAGTGTGATAAAAGATGTTCTCGCAAGACATGATTTCACTTTCTCCAAGGCTCTCGGTCAGAATTTCTTAGTGAATCCCTCCGTTTGCCCCAAGATAGCCGAAATGGGCAATGCAAAAAAAGGCTTCGGCATAATCGAGATAGGCACAGGCATAGGCGTTCTTACAAACGAGCTTGCCAAGCGTGCCGACAAGGTGGTGGCTATCGAAATTGACGACAGGCTTATGCCGGTTCTTGCAGAAACTCTTGCTGAATATGACAATGTGAAGATAATAAACGCCGACGTCATGGAAACTGACCTCCATAAGCTTATTGCCGAGGAATTTCAGGGCATGGACGTTGCCGTTTGTGCAAATCTGCCTTACTATATAACCTCGCCCATATTGATGATGCTCCTTGAAGAACGTCTGCCCATAAAGTCTGTTACTGTCATGGTGCAGAAAGAAGCAGGCACACGTCTTTGTGCCCCTATGGGTACAAGAGATATGGGGGCAGTCACAGTGGCAATAAATTATTTTTCTGTACCGAAACTGCTTTTCAACGTATCACGAGGAAGCTTCATGCCCTCGCCTAATGTTGACAGTTGCGTGGTGAGGTTTGATATCCGTGATAAGACCCCCGAGGGCGTGACGGACGAAAAGTTCTTTTTTAAAGTCGCTAGGGGTGCATTTTCACAGCGAAGAAAGACTCTCTCAAATTCCGTATCATCATCAATGGGCATAGATAAATCTATAGTAAATCAGGCGATAGAGCAAAGCGCCCTGCCTGCCTCCGTCCGTCCTGAAGCGCTTTCCATGGAGCAATTCATAGCATTTTCCGAAGCCCTTAGAAAGCTTGTCTAATTGTACATATTTTCGTACAACTAAACCCTGCATTTACATCTGCTTGCGTTATCCGCACATTAAATGTAGGGGAGCGGCGCAATTTCTGCAAGCAGAAATGCGACGTCCCGTTCTTCGGATATCTCAAATTAAAAATTATTACGCAAACATTGATTGTGTTTTTTCAAAAGATGTATGGGAGTGGCTTTGAGATCTGTCCGTAAATTTGGTCAGTATTTCAATTTCAAGCCCATATTGCGACACCTTTCGCTTGATAGTCCTGCTAAAATGTAATTATTACATTTTGGAAACATAGGACGTGATAAGCAATGGAAAAAATACGGCATACGGCAAAATTTCATACCTCAGGCAAAACGAATGTACTTATGGCTGTTTTATCGGCGGCAGCAGCGTTTGCGGCAAGCTTCGGGAAGATCTTAGGCTTCCCCTCGTCAATGAACGTGGCGGTGGCAGTGCTTTCGGGAACTAATGTGATACCTGCTTTTTTAGGTTCTGCACTTGCATATTTTGTAAGCGGAACATTCTCAGAGGGTATCGTTCAGCTTTGTGCGATACTTGTTATAGGGGCGGTAAGGCTTGTGATGCCCTCTGCCGACCATAAGGACGACCCCGTTTTTGTGTCGCTCCTCACAACAGGAGCAATGCTTCTTTTCAGCTGTGTAATGTCGGTGGCAATGCCGTCGGATACATATACGGCTTCACTGCGAATGATAAGCTCGCTCATGTGTGGCTGTGTTGTTTTTATTGCACTGACCGTCAAACGTCAAAGAAACCGAAGCGGCGTTTTTGACCTCACAGGAATAAACGGAGTTTTCACAGCTATACTTTATATTATGTTTATCTCGACCATCACTGCCGCACCGCTCCATGTGGTGAACCTGGGCAGGATAGCAGGCACTTTATGTATGCTTATGGCAGTGAGAAAGTATAGAAATATAGGCGGTGCAGTTGTTGGCGCATTGACCACCTGCGGTGTACTCCTTTGTACTCCGTCACTTGCGAGAAATACACTTTTGCTTGCCACGTCAGGACTTATCTGCGGAGCTTTTCTGCAATTCGGCTCTCTTGTGATAGTGCTTGTTTTTCTTGCAGTTTCACTTGTGAGCCTTGTGGCAATGGGCGTGAACGGTGATACATTTTCAATGTTTGCTGATTTGCTTATAGGCTCTGTGCTTTTTATCGCCCTGCCTGTTCCTGTGATAAAAAGGGTGGCAAAAAAAGTGGTGGGAGTGAAAAATTCCGTTGACCTTGTAGGGCAGACCACTTCTTCAAAGCTCAATATGGCTTCGAGAACTCTGGGCGGTATCAGAGGTCAGCTTACAATGGTCACTGCGGCGATAGATAAACGCTCAAAGGAAGCTACACTGTCAAAGCGTGTACGATCTGTTGTTTGTACCGATTGCGATATGTACTCAGTGTGCAGTAAGCGTTGTGTACAGCTTGATGACAGCTTTTCAAAGCTTGAAAGCATAGTTTGTACATATAATAACCTCAGCCTTGACGACGTTGAAAAGCATTTGGGTGGCTGTGTGAGAAAGTCGCTCCTTTGCAAAAGCTTCAATGAATTGTATACCGACTTTGTGGCAGAACGTGCCGACAGCATGAGAGTTCGTGAAATGCGTGAGTTTTTAAGCGAACAGCTTTCCTCCATGGAGGATATCTTATCCGACCTTTCTTTCAGGGCAGGTCAGGTGAGAAGCGTTGATCCTCAGCTTTCAGCAAGAGTAAGAGAGCATTTCTCAAACCTTGGCTATCCAAATGTGAAAGCCTGCGTTTACATAGATGAAAACCTTTGTCAGCGTGTGGACGTTTTCATAACGGCACAGTTCAGGGGCGACCTTGTAAGGCTCACAGCAACGCTTTCAGAAATGATAGATTATGATCTTGATATGCCTGTGATAGTCAAAGTGGATAATATAACCAGAATGTCATTTGCGGAAATACCGAAATTCACAGTTGATATAAAAAGCTTTTCAGCTTCGTCAAGCGGAGAATATTCGGGGGACAGCTTTGAAGTCTTCGATTCAAGCGTCAACGAAAAGTATATCGTCCTTTCAGACGGCATGGGAACAGGAAAAAGAGCAAGGCTGGATTCATTGTTTTCTGTAAGTCTTGTTACAAGGCTCATACGATCGGGAATGTCTATGCAGACAGCCCATAGGCTTATAAATTCCATGCTCAGAGTTAAGGGCTGGGAGGAATCTTTTGCGACCCTTGATATAATGCGGCTGGAGCTTAATGGCGGAACGGTGCAGTTTCTGAAATCGGGTGCGGCGCAAAGCTTTCTTTTCCGTGACGGCGGTCTTAAAGCTATCGGCGGACAGGCTTTTCCAGCTGGGATACTTGCGGAGTGTACTCCTGATGTGAGCGAGCTTAAGCTCTTTGACGGGGACGTTCTGCTTATGACCTCAGACGGTGTCGAGGACGCTACAGCACGAGAGATACTCCGCTGTAACGGAATGAACGCTCAGGAGATAGTCACGGCGCTTGGCGCAAAGGCGCTTGCTCAGCGAACAGGAGGCAGGCGTGACGATATAACTATTATTGCCGCAAAAATTTTCCTTCGTGACGAGAATGAAAAATGAATGTAAATGACTTGGCCGACTTTTGCCTGTGATTTTTACTTTTGTATACTTTGACTTTACTTTTTCTATGTTATTATATAAAATCTATTGTGCAAAATATATAAAATCGTCTGTTGAAATATGTGCGAATACGAGAATAACTACTAAAACTATTGCAAATTTGTTCAAAAAAGATTAAAATATAAATATGAAACACCGAAATTATTCAGCGGTTTTCACAAAAAGACAAGGGAGGCTGAATTATGATAGATATTATTCCAAAGGATTATGAACTGCCGCTCTATCTTTTCCACAATGGCACAAACTGCGAAACATATAAGTTTCTTGGCTGCCATAAGGGAGAGAAAGACGGCGTAGAAGGATATTATTTCAGAGTCTGGGCAGCACACGCTGAGGGCATTTCTGTTGTGGGAGATTTCAATGACTGGGACGAAAATGCCACTCCAATGGAGAAGATAGACGACTCAGAGGTGTGGGAGGCTTTTGTTACAGGGCTTAAGACTTATGATACATATAAATACTGTATCCACGGCTGTGACGGCAAGACCCATTATAAGGCTGATCCGTACGGCACACACATGGAGGTCGCTCCGAACACAGGCTCAAAGGTTTTCGATATAGACGATTATCTTTGGAGCGATAAAAAGTGGATGACCGAGAAGAAGTCTAAGGATATCTACAATTGTCCTATGAATATCTATGAGGTACATCTCAATTCATGGAAGGCTTGTCCTGACGGAAAATATTTCTCATATGTTAGATTTGCAGATACTATAATCCCTTATATAAAGGAAATGGGCTATACTCATATCGAGCTTATGCCGCTGGCGGAATATCCTTTTGACGGCTCTTGGGGCTATCAGGGTATCGGCTATTTTGCGCCGACTTCACGTTTCGGCACGCCTTATGACTTCATGAAAATGATAGACCTTTTCCATTTGGCGGGAATAGGCGTTATCCTTGATTGGGTGCCTGCACATTTTCCAAGGGACGAGGCTTGACGGAGGTCCGTCATATGAATACTCTGACCCGAAAAAGGCAGATCACCTCACTTGGGGAACGAGAGTTTTCGATTATTCAAAGGGCGAGGTAAAGTCGTTCCTTATCTCGAACGCTCTTTACTGGATAGAAAAATATCACGTTGACGGTCTGAGAGTTGACGCTGTTGCGTCTATGCTTTATCTTGACTATGACAGACGTGACGGAGAGTGGACGCCTAACAAGTTCGGTGGCAAGGAAAATCTTGAAGCTGTTCAGTTCTTCAAGGATCTCAATACCGCTGTGTTCGGAAGAAACCCTAATACCCTTATGATAGCCGAGGAGTCAACTTCATGGCCTATGGTAACAAAGCCTGCAAGCGACGGCGGTCTTGGCTTCAACTTCAAGTGGAACATGGGCTGGATGAACGATATGCTCAAATATATGGCTCTTGACCCTATTGACAGAGCTTTTCATCATGATATGCTCACGTTCTCATTCTTCTATGCTTTCTCTGAAAACTTTATTTTGCCTATCTCTCATGACGAGGTGGTGCATGGTAAGGCTTCATTGGTAAATAAAATGTATGGTGGAGATATCGACAATAAGTTCAGGCAGTGCAAGCTGTTCATGGCTTATATGATGGCTCACCCAGGTAAGAAGCTTCTGTTCATGGGTGCTGATTTCGCTCAGTTCAGAGAGTGGGATTACGAGAATGGTCTGGAATGGTTCATGGTGGACGAATATGAGAACCACCGCAATTATCTGAACTACTCCAAGAACCTCAATCATTTCTATCTTGACCACCCTCAGTTCTGGGAGAGAGATTTCTCTTGGGAGGGCTTCAGCTGGATATCAAATGACGATTTCAAGCAGAGTATCATCATCTTCAGACGTTTTGACAAAAACGGCGGAGAGGTCATCGTTGTGTGCAACTTTGTTCCTGTGGAAAGAAAGTCATACTGCTTTGGCGTTCCTTACTGGGGCAGCTATACAGAGGTGTTCAACTCGTCTTCTGTTGACGGATCCCCTTGTACTAACGGCACTGTAAAGGCTGTTGATGAGAAGATGCACGGCTTCGATCAGTCTGTTTGTATCGACATTCCTGCGTTCTCTTGTATGTATTTCACGGTGAAGAAAGAGGAAAGACCTGTGCCTGAGAAAAAGGCAGAGAATAAGAAAAAGACAAAGACGGTGGCTAAGAAAACTGCTGTCAAGAAAGCCGCTAAGGCGAAAACAACTAAGAAGTCCACAGCTAAAAAGGCTGAGTAATATAGACTTAATAAAAATTGGTGGGTGAATTAATTATGTTCAACAAAAAAGAATGTGTTGCAATGCTGCTGGCAGGCGGTCAGGGAAGCAGATTGTATGCCCTGACACAGAGCGTTGCAAAACCGGCAGTACCTTTCGGTGCTAAGTATCGTATCATTGATTTCCCTCTCTCGAACTGTATCAATTCAGGTATCGACACAGTGGGCGTGCTGACACAGTATCAGCCATTGGTACTCAATGAGTACATTGGAAACGGTCAGCCTTGGGATCTTGACAGAATACATGGAGGCGTTCATGTGCTTCCTCCTTATCAGACAGCTTCAGGCGCTGACTGGTATTCGGGTACTGCAAACGCTATTTATCAGAATATCGCTTTTGTAGACAGATATGACCCTGAGTATGTTGTTGTTCTTTCAGGCGACCATATCTACAAAATGGATTACAACAAGATGCTTGAATATCACAAGGCTAAGAACGCTGACGCTACTATCGCTGTTCTGGACGTTCCAAAGGAAGAGGCTTCACGTTTCGGCATCATGATAACAGACGAGGACGACAACATCATAGACTTCGAGGAGAAGCCAAAGAACCCTCGTTCAACTCTTGCTTCAATGGGTATCTACATATTCACTTGGAAGAAGCTGAAAGCTTATCTTATCGCTAATGAGAACGACAAGGAAGCTTCAAAGGACTTCGGCAAGAACATTATCCCTGACATGAGAGAAGCAGGCGAGAAGCTTGTGGCTTATCGTTTTGACGGCTACTGGAAGGACGTTGGAACTATCGACTCTCTTTGGGAAGCAAATATGGACCTTATCAATCCTAACATTCCTATCGATCTTTATGACACAAGCTGGAAGATATACTCAAGAAACCCTGTTATGCCACCTCAGAGCATAGGAAAGAACGCTCAGGTACAGAACTCTATGGTAACAGAGGGCTGCGTTATCGACGGTTCTGTAGAGTTCTCAATGATCTCTGACGGCGTTACTGTTGAGGAGGGCGCTGAGATACTGGATTCTATCCTTATGCCTGGCGCAGTTGTCAAGAAGGGTGCAAAGGTCGAGTATGCTATCGTTGGCGAGAACACTGTTATCGGTGAGAACGCTCAGATCGGTGCAAGACCTGAAACTATCGAGGACAAGGACTCATGGGGCGTTGCTGTAGTGGGCAATAATCTGACCGTTTCTGACGGCAGCGTTGTTGCACCAAAGGCAATAATTTACGAGAATATCTAAGAAAGGACCGAGTAAACATGGATGTAAATATGGGTAACGTACTGGGTCTTGTTTTCGCTAATATGCACGACACGACTCTTGGCGACATGACAAAGAACAGAACTATGGGTTCTGTAATGTTCGGCGGAAGATACCGCCTTATCGACTTCCCACTGTCTAACATGGTAAACAGCGGCATAAGCGAGGTCGGTGTTATAACAAAATCTAACTATCAGTCACTTCTGGATCACCTCGGCTCTGCAAGAGAGTGGGATCTGGCCAGAAAAAAGGGCGGACTTTACATTCTGCCTCCATTCGGCAACGTTGAAAGCACTCTTTACAGAGGCAGGATCGAGGCTCTTTATGGTGCGATGAGCTTTATCAAGCACTCAAGAGCTAAATATGTTATCCTTTCAGACTGCGACGTTGTTACAAACATTGACTACAAGCCTATCGTTGCGGCTCATATAGAGAGCGGTGCTGATATTACTGCTGTTGCACACACTGGCGTTTACAGCTCTGAGGATATCAAGACTTCAACTGTATTCAACGTTGACGCTGACAAGAACGTGACCTCTGTTCTTATCAATCCTGACATCAGCGGAACTTGCACAACGAGCCTTAATGTGTTCGTTATGTCAATGGATTTCCTTATTGAAACTGTTAATGACGCAATGGCCAGAGGAAATGTAAGCTTTGAGAGAAATATTCTTCAGGAGAAGTGCAGAGAGCTTAAGATAAAGATCTACGAGTATGATAACTATTTCAGCAAGCTCAACAGCCCTGAAAGCTACTTTAAGTCAAACATGGCTCTGCTTGAACCTGAGAATGCACGCAAGTTGTTCGTTCCAAAGCGTTCTATCTACACAAAGGTAAGCGACAACGCTCCTGTTAAGTACGATCTGGACAGCAAGGTATCAAATTCTCTTATTGCTGACGGCTGTATCATAGAGGGCGAGGTAGAGAACTCTGTACTGTTCAGAGGCGTTAAGGTAGGCAAGGGTGCAAAGGTCAAGAACTGTATCCTTATGCAGGGCACTGTTGTTGGTGACAATGCTGAGCTTAACTATCTTATCACAGACAAGAACGTTTCTATCTGTGAAAACCATATCCTTACAAGCTCGCCACAGTATCCTATGTATGTAGGAAAGGGAGCTTCTGTATAAAAAGGTCGCAATGACTTAGGAAAGAGGGTTCGGATATGAACATACTTTATACTGCAAGTGAGGCTTTGCCTTTTATTGCTTCAGGTGGATTGGCTGATGTTGCAGGCTCACTGCCTGCGGCTATCAATGCCGAGGGTCACGATTGCAGAGTCGTGATACCTTATTACAGCTCCATCAGGCAGGAGCTTAAGGACAAGCTGACATATGTTACGAATTTCACTGTGCCGGTGGCATGGAGAAATCAATACTGCGGCGTTTTTACAGGCGTTGTGAACGGAGTGACTTATTATCTTTTGGATAATGAGTATTACTTCCAGAGAAACGGTCTGTATGGCTTTTATGATGATGCTGAGAGATTTATATTCTTCTCAAGGGCAGTTCTCGAACTGCTGAGATACATCGACTTTAAGCCGAATGTTATAAACGCCAATGACTGGCAGACGGCACTTGTTCCTGTTTATTATGATATTTTCTACCGCTATCAGCAGGGTTATGAGGATATCAAGACGGTATTTACCATACACAATATTCAGTATCAGGGACAATATGGCTTAGAACTTATCAACGATATTATGGGCATTCCGCTTTATCATACGGATCTGCTTTCATATGACGGTGATGTGAACTTTATGAAGGCTGCTATTGAAACGGCTGACAAGGTGACGACAGTTTCGCCAAGCTATGCTTGGGAGATACTTGACCCATGGTATTCACATGGTCTTGACAGGGAACTTGTTAACAAGCAATACAAGCTTTGCGGAATACTCAACGGAATAGATCAGAAGATCTATGATCCTGCAACTGATCCTGTTATTGCTAAGAATTATAGTTTGAATGACAAGACGGGCAAGGCTGTTTGCAAGCACGCTTTGCTCAGCGAGCTTGGCATGGCACATGGAAAAGAGCCTGTTATCGGTATCGTAACGAGATTTGTTTCACACAAGGGTCTTGACCTTATCAAGTATGTGTTTGAGGACATCATCAGGCTTGGCTGCAAGTTTGCTATTCTTGGTTCGGGCGAGAAGATATACGAGGACTTTTTCAGCGAAATGCATTATCGTTATCCTGACAGAGTGGGTCTGACCATTGGTTTTGTGCCTGAGCTGTCAAAGAAGATATACGCTGGTGCGGATATGTTCCTTATGCCGTCGCAGAGCGAGCCTTGCGGTTTGGCTCAGATGATCGCTCTGAGATATGGTACTATACCTATCGTAAGAGAGACAGGCGGTTTGAGAGACAGTATCCATGATGCAGGCGACAAGAATGGAAACGGCTTTACTTTCAAGTCCTACAACGCACATGATATGCTTGACGCTGTTGTTAGAGCCAGGGCATACTATGATGACAAGATGAAGTGGGGCAGGCTTGTGAACACTGCGCTCAAGCAGAATTTCAGTTGGACAAAGTCCGCCAAGGATTACATTGCACTTTACAACGACATTCACTAAACACCAATATCCGTTTATTTTGCCTGATAAACGGGAAAGACCGTCCCTTATCTTAGGGGCGGTCTTTTTGTGTTTATATAATTGTACGATTAATTGTACATTTATTTAGGGGTTTGTCAACAAACTGAAAGCGGACAGGTGTGTGCCTGTCCGCTTTGGTTTAATGCTGTTTTGTTCGCATTGCTTTCGCTTTTTCTTTCATTTTCTGACCCAAATAAGAGCCTATTTCCAACATTGCGGTGTATTTGTCGATACACACGATAACGTAAGATTCAGCGTATTTAGGGAATTTCAGGGTCAGCGGCCACATATGCTTGACTATCATATCCTCCTCACGCTTGCCTATCTCAAAATGCTGTTTCGCATTGTTGAGTGCGACCTTTGGGTGGGTCATTCCGTGAGGCATTTCGCCTTTTTTCTTCTCACGATCCCGCCAATCATAAAGAAACAGATCGTGAAGCAGACCTGCTCTTGCTGCGGATCTTGAATTTAGTCCCAATTTTCTGCAAACGAGATAGTTATAGTAGGATACATTGATGCAATGCTGATAGCAAGTCGTACTATAGTGATGACGAAAATTTTTCATTTCGTTTACAACATCGCTGTCAAGCAGGTCCTTTACAAACTCAAAATACTCCTTTGCTTCCTCGGAATTTTCAATGGAATATCTTGAACCGAAAGCCTTTGACATTTGCATGACCTCTTTTCGATAACTTATATGCAGGCGGCAATTTTGCTGCCCTTTTTACGGTTGGTGACTAATGTTTACCCCATAAGTTACCCCATTCAAGTTTGTTTTACCAAACTTACATTAACATTATAAACTTTTTTGTTCAAAATGTCAATAGGGAATGTATAACAATTTTATTACAAAAATATCGGGCTGTCTGCGTTAGCATGGCAGTCCGATAAAAAATTGGATATCAGTAGTATTTTTCGTCATAAAATTTGGGGATAAAATCTTTGGCGGCGGATGTGCGGCTTTGGACAAAACCCTCAAAACCGTATTTGTTCACGGCGTCAATGACGGTGTTATACTCGAAAGTTGATGTTTTACGGCAAAGCTCTTTGTAGTCAAAGGCTTTATACACGGGGGTGAACTGGCTCATAAGACTTATCATTATTTCGTCTTTGGCAAAATTTTTGCCTAGCCACTCCATAAGCTTTATGGAGTCTTTACGGTGGGTAGGGAGGACAAGGTGGCGGACTATTGTGCCGCTCTGCATTATGCCCTTTTCGTCAAAGGTTGGCTTGCCTGAAAGCTCTGCCATTTTATGTATTGAAGCAGCGGCGTTTTCAAAATAGTCTGCGGCTTTGGAATATTTATCCGAAAGTGTAGGATCAAAATATTTAAGATCGGGTAGAAATATCTGCACATAGCCACGAAGAAGCTCCAGCGTTTGAGGCTTTTCATAACCGCCGCTGTTATAGACCACGGGGATAGTGAGCTTATCTTTACAGAGGTCGAGAGCTTTGATTATTTGCGGAACGAAATGGGTGGGATTGACGAGGTTTATGTTGTTTGCGCCCATTGATCGAAGCCGCAGAAAAGTGTCTGCAAGTTCTTGTTCGGTAAGCTCAAAGCCTTTGCTCTGAGCGGATATTTCGTAGTTTTGGCAGAAACAGCATTTCAGACAGCAGCCTGAGAAAAATACTGTTCCTGAACCTTCTGTGCCGCTGATACAAGGTTCTTCCCACATATGAAGCTCGGCTCGTGCTATCCTTACTTTGGCAGTTTCACCGCAGAAGCCTTTATGCTCGTATCGGTTCACTTTGCACTCTCTTGGGCAGAGGGTACAGCTTTTAAGGATATCGTTCATGCCGCTGTGTCAACTCCGCTTATTTTGGTGTAGGAGTCAGAGGATAGGTCGCCTGATGAGTCTGTGTTTTCGTCAAGCGGGATATTGAACTGGAATGAATCTGTTATCAAATCGTCGTTCTGGAAGCAGGCTGTGAACGTGGTGCGCTTTGAATCGGCTGGGACAAGGAACTTGATCGTATAGGTCATATCGTCTTCGTAGTCGCTTTCACCGGGGAAGAAGTTGTTTGAAAAAAACGAATTATCGTTTTCGTCATAGGCGGTGTTGTAGGCAAAGGTGAATTTTACCTGTCTGTTGCTATCGCTGATATTAACATCAAGGTCGAGGTCTATTTCCCATACTGTGTCACCGCTTATAATACCGCCTGTAAGTGAGTTTCTTTCCTCATTGGTCAGGTCGCTTACTTTACGTTCGGTGAGAGTATAGCCTTGATATTGAACGCTGTAGGTACCGTCCTCAGCGTCTTGCGCTACATAGAGGTTAGAATGGTCGGTGTAGTCATCATCGGCTTCACTATAGGTATCGTCATAATCGTAGTCATAGTTATAGTCGTCATATTTGCTTGAAATTATTTTTGATGAGACAAAGCCTATGATAGTTGGGAGGATAGCCATAAGGATTATTATGACCACAATGGCGGTGGCACAGCCTTTGCCGCCATTCTTTTTGTTAGAGTGGTTTATGTTCGTGGCGTTGAAGCTATAGGAGCTGTTGTTTGGGCGGTTATAGCTTGTACGCTGTTGGCTGTAGTTATTGAGGGCGGCAAGCTTTTCGGCTCTTGAACCTGAATAGCTTGGGGGAGGGGTCGGGTTTTTAGGTGGGGTATAGGTGCTTTGGAAATTCTCGTCCCTTGCTTCCTCTTTACGTTCCTCGGAAACGAAATCGTTCTTTTCTTCTTTGAAGGTGTCATTTTCAGACTGACCGAACCAGCCGTCCTGCTCGTTATCGGCACGGAGATCATGAGAGTGCAGGTCATCTGAAAAGCTGTTACAGCTTATATCCTCGTCACGGGCTGTGAAGCACTCAGGACAAATTATCTCATCATCGCTTTTAAAGTGGTATCCGCAAATTCTGCATTTATTTCTGCTCAATTATTTCACCTCATTAATATACAAATTCCCAGCCCTGTTTTACAGGCTGACAAACGCACTTATAGCTCCAGCCTGACAGCTTTTCTGTGGCTGTTTGAGCGGAAGCGATATCGGGAAAAACTCCAAAAACGGCTGAGCCGCTTCCTGTCATAAGGGCGGAGAGAGCTCCGCTGTTTTTAAGCTCCTGCACTGCATGAGTTATCTCCTCACGGTCGGCGGCATATTCCAGCACATTGAAAAGGTTTGAGCATATGCCGAAAAGCTTTCCGCCACCGATATATCTCAGCAGGACGTCCATATTACAGCGTTTTGGGTTTGAAATGCTGTCATACTTTTTGAAAGCTTCGGGGGTGGAGATACCCACGTCAGGTTTTATTATGACGAAAGCGCAGTCGGGTGAGGGCAGGTTGCTCATTATTTCACCAACGCCCTGACAGAGCCTTGTGCCGCCTGTAATACAGAAAGGCACGTCTGCACCCAGAGCCACGCCTATGGAGCAGAGCTGTTCATCGGTGAGCCTTGTATCGAACATGAAGTCCAAGGCTCTAAGGGTAGCGGCGGCGTCTGCACTTCCTCCGCCCATGCCGGCTTGTGAGGGGAGGTTTTTCTCCACGTTCACTGTTATTTTACAGCCGAAGTCAATATGGGTAAAGTCGGCAAAGGCATGGCAGGCTTTTGTGATGATATTATCCTCGCCCTTTGGAAAGCTGTCAAGTTTGCAGGTAAGCTCTATGCCCTCGCCCTCAGAGAGTGTGAAGTCCAAAAGGTCGAAGCAGGACACTGACTGCATGACAGTATTTAGCATATGGTAGCCGTCATCACGTTTACCAACGATATCCAATGCAAGATTTATTTTTCCGTAGGCTTTTATTTTTAAATTACTGCACGTTACCATTTTTGATATCCTCTAAAAATTCTCCGATACGTTTGATAGCCTCTCTCAGGTGGTTAAGGGAATAGGCGTAGGAGACACGCACATAGCCCTCTCCGCACTCGCCGAAAGCATCTCCCGGCACGACGGCTACCTTTTTGGTGTACACAAGTTTTTCGCAGAAGTCGGTGCTTGTCATGCCTGTGCTTTTGATACAAGGGAAAACATAGAATGCGCCTTGCGGTGCAAAGCATTTAAGACCAAGCTTATTGAAAGAATCCACCACGAAGCGACGGCGGATATTATACTCGTTACGCATGGCATCTATATCCTTCTGACAACTGTGCATGGCAACGATAGCGGCATACTGGCTGACAGTAGGGGAGGACATGATAGCATACTGATGAAGCTTGAGCATTTGGGACACTATCTCTTTTGGTCCGCCAAGGAAGCCAAGCCGCCAGCCTGTCATTGCAAAGCTTTTGGAAAAGCCGTTTATGACGATAGTACGCTCACGCATACCCTCTATTTCTGCGATAGAGCAATGCTTGCCTGAATATGTAAGCTCGGAATATATCTCGTCTGAGGCTATCATGATATTGGTATCTTTAAGCACCTTTGCGATAGCTTCGAGATCTTCACGGCGCATTATCGCACCTGTTGGGTTATTAGGATAGGGCAGGACAAGAAGCTTGGTTTTGTCGGTTATTTTTTCACGAAGCTCGTCTGCTGTAAGTCGGAACTCGTTTTCTTCCTTTGTTTCTATGACCACTGGAACGCCGCCGCATAGGGAAACGATAGGACGATAACAGACAAAGGACGGTTCGACTATAAGGACTTCATCACCGGGTTGGATAAGGCATCTTATGGTAAGGTCGATAGCTTCAGAGCCGCCAACAGTGACGATTATTTCCTTATTAGGGTCATAGCTTGTGTGGATAGTACGCTGAAAATACTTGGCTATTTCTTCACGGAGTGCTATAAGTCCCGCGTTTGCGGTATAGCAGGTCTTGCCTTTTTCCAAAGTTGAGATAGCTTCCTGACGTATGAGCCACGGAGTTTTGAAGTCAGGCTCGCCAACGCCAAGGGAGATAACGCCCTCTAGCTGCTGTGCGATATCGAAAAATTTTCTGATACCTGAGGGCTTCATTTCCTTTATGGCAGGGCAAAGCACTTTATTATAATCTATCATGGGGAGATCAAACCTCTTTCGTCTTTATCATCTGAGCTTATCATGATGCCGTTGTCTTTATAGACCTTTAGCACGAAGTGTGTGGCGGTGGACTGGACAGCGTCGATAGTTGCAAGTCTTTGGGAAACAAACTGTGAGATATCCCTGATGTTTGCACCGTTCACGGCAACGATTATATCATAAGCACCTGACATAAGGCGGACGGACTCCACCTGCTCATAGCTTGCGATCTGGTTTGCTATCTCGTCAAAGCCTGACTGTGACTGCGGGGTGACTTTAAGTTCTATAAGAGCGAAAACTGAATTAGGGTCATAGGCACTTTCGTCAACGATAGCAGAATAGCCCTTTATTACGCCGTCTGCTTCAAGCTTGGCGATATCCGCCGCCACCTGTTCTTCTGACTTATCAAGAAGAACGGCAAGCTCGCTGTTTGTGATACGGGCGTTGTTTTTCAGTAATTTTATAAGCTGATCCATAAATAAACCTCCTTTAAGATTTACAAATATACATTATATATTATAACATATTATTGGTGTGAACGCAAGTATTGTGATGTAAGAAGTGAGTAATTTATCTGTCAGAATAGACAAAGGGGAGGGGGTGGGGTTAGGCAGGGTAACAAATTTTGGGGTGCGGGGTTGTTTGGGGTGGGGAGATGTGGTATACTTTAGGTCTGCGTTGCTTATATGAGATCAGGAATTGGAGGAAGAATGAAAAGAATAATGGTAATAGGCTGCTCGGGGTCGGGAAAATCAACTTTTGCGTTAGAACTTGGGAGAATAACAGGAATAGAAGTCACACACCTTGATAGGCTTAATTGGAGAGCAGGCTGGAAAGAGGTCAGCCGCAATGAATTTGACAGACAGCTTGACGAGGTGCTTAAAAAGGATAGCTGGATAATTGACGGAAATTATTCAAGGACAATGGAGAAACGTTTGGAAAAGGCTCAAGTCGTTTTCAGATTTAGGCTCAGTACAGCAGCTTGTTTATACGGATATTTTTCACGTTTGATAAAGGGCAAATTGGGAAAGAAACGCATTGATATGGCAGAGGGGTGCAGCGAGAGATTTGATTTGGACTTTGTAAGGTTTATAGCAGGCTTTGAAAATGATAATGCAGAGAGGACTGAAAAACTTCTTGAGAAATACCCTCATGTAAAGGTGATACGCTTTAATTCAAGGCGGCAGGCGGAGAAATTTCTTAAAGGGTCGCAGGAGTATTACGACAAAAAGTTATAAGATGTGAAAAAATATGTGGCGGCTGCAAGGTTTCGGGGCTGTGATGCGTTTTATATATGAAACCAAATAAAAGTGCTGTTATCCCCTTTGGCGGCACTTTGCAAGGGGTGGTTTGATGAAAGAGAAAAATATCGGGGCGGCTTATGAGATGTATTTTGACATGGTATACCGCATTTGCTATTTATACATGAATGGCTGCGGAGCGGACAGCGAGGACGCTTGTCAGCAGGTGTTTTTGAAATACATGGAACATGGCGGAGGCTTTGACAGCGGCGAGCACGAAAAGGCTTGGCTCATCGTGACGGCACAGAACACTTGCAAAAGTATGCTCAGGCGTGTTTATCGCAGGCACATCAGCTTATCTGAGGCGGAAAACGTTATGGTGGAGGACAAGGCTGACGGGATAATGGAGGAGATCTTAAAACTGCCGGAAAAAGAGAAAACGGCTATTTATCTTCACTATTACGAGGGCTACTCGGGGGCTGAGATAGCGAGGCTTTTAAAGTGCAGGGAGTCAACGGTATTTTCATATCTTCACAGAGGACGAAAGAGGCTTAAAAAGCGATTGGAGGAACAGCTATGACTGACAGAGAATTTGAGAATATCATAAAAGAAAAATTCAGTGCTGTGAAATGCTCCGACGTTGGAAAGAAACGCATTTTTGACGCTTTGAAGGGGGCGGACGATATGAATGAGAAAACAGGACGGAATGTATTTAATGAAAAGACAAGTGAGATACAAGAGATAAAGGCGGCTAGGGTCAGCAGGAAGAGAAGTTTTGCGGCGGTGGCTGCGGCGGTGGTGCTTTGCATTGGCGGCGGAGCTTTTATGCTCAGGTCGGGGATAGATAGTGGTGTGGGGACTGCGGTGGACGGAAGTTCAAATGACGTGAGGCTTGCTACAGACGACAGTTCAAACGCTATTGCAGAGGTGGAGCAGACGGAGATATACAAGGAAAATTACGATTATCTCAGCAGGTTTTACAGCGACAGGGGCTATGACATAAGTGCACTCGGTGAACAGCTGACGGTGTTTGACACGGCGGTGGGATATGCTTATGACACTGAGCATTTTGATGTGCGTGTGGCCGGAGTGATAGATCATGACCCGTTTGCTACTGTGGCGGTGGTGTTTATACCGAAAAACGGGGAGCTTGAGGGTGCAGATGATAAAGAACTGACGGTGGATTTTAACTCGCCATACCGTGACGCACCTGATTATTTTTCAGATGATTGGTATGATACGGCGTGGGGCAATGCTTACAACTATGGCGATCATGCTATTGCTTTTCTGAGCTGTTCATTCCTTTACACAGATGATAAGGGCAATATGGTAGACCGATATGTGGAAGATACACATTATGATGTTTATGCCACAAGTTTTCGTGTTGGTGAAAAGGAATATGAGCTTAATTATTCCGCTGATCTGACCTTATACGGCGAGGGTGAGTATACAGGCACAACGATCGAAAATGGCAAGACGAGTTGGTACACCTGCGGTGTTGAGCCTTTTGAATTGGATATACAGGAGGTCAGCTTTAACGCATCGGGGCTGAACTTTACCTTTAGCTCTAAGGCGGATATTGACACGCTGAGAAAGGCACTTGACCCTGATGTCATACTATTTGATGAGGCTGACAGAAAGTCTTGGTTTAAGGATTATGACCCGGACAAGAACTATGAGCCTGTTAAGCTGACGGGTTCGGACGGCAGCGACATTGCTTTTGTTCACACGATTTTTGGTATCATGGACAACGATGACGGCACATATACGGCATATTATGACACGGCACAGTCGCCTGTTGACTACAGCAATGTTCAGGATATCATGATATGCAACTTGAAGGTCGGTTCTGTGGGAGATAGTTATCCGAGCGGTGAATCTGCTGTGGAAAGTGACGTTCAGCCATATTATATTTATCATTGGTATGGTCAAGAGCCTAATGAGATATCGAACCCTGAAACTATAGAACTTATAGACCAGTGGATAGACAAGGCTAAGGCGGTTTGTGAGGATTATCCTTATATTGAGGGATTGGAATATGGCGGTGCAGACGCTTACGGCATTTCTACTGAAAAAGTAGAGGCCGGCAAGGCACATGATTCTATATGCATAATAGATATTTCACAATACTCATGGGGAGACGCTGACGGCAGGGAAGTTCACAATTTCTCTTTCACCGATGAGGACGGCGAAACTAAAAGATACGAGCTGCCGCAGGAGATGATAGGGGAGATAATGGGACTTATCGCTGAAGCTGATTCGGTGAGCCATGATGTTGGGTAAAATTTGATGCTGTGGGGGTGGACGGGCGAATGTTGTTCGCCACTACAGATAAATTGCGGTCATGAGAAATTGTAGGGGCTGGAGTCCTCGACAGCCCATTTATCTTGGGTATTTGTTTTATGAGCTGTACAGTTATTTGGACTGTGCAGCTTTTTATGTGTGAGGGGTGTGAAAATTGGGGCGGCGGTATTGAAATTATTATTTTGTTGTGATATAATTGTACTAACTAGAACTGTGTAAATTCAGGAAGGATCTTTATGAGTATAAACAGCAATGAGGGCAATGATTTTTGCAACAGATATAATGAGGTGCTGAAAAGCGATAAGAAAAAAATGATCGCTGCGGCTGTAGCTTGCACTATCGTTATGGGAGCAGGCTTTGGCGGATATTTATACTACGGCGCTTATTATGCTTCGGGCTGGCACACCCATGACGGCTCGACTTATTATATTGTCAAGGAGACGGGCGAAAAGGCGCTTGGATATCAGATAATAGACAACACCTGCTATCTTTTTGACGACAAGGGAAACGCTATGGCTGACGGCTGGCATAAGTATCGTGGGGACACTTACTATGTCAAGGACGGCGTTGTTCAGCGTGGAAAAATGAAAATAAAGGGAGAGGAATACTATTTCTCTGAGGAGTCTGGCATTTTCAGGACGGGCCTTTGCGAGATAAACGGCGGTGAATACTACTTTGACGATCACGGCTTCCCTGACACGGGTTTTGACAGCGACGGCGGTTATTACTATGACGAGAGTGGCAAGCGTGTGACAGGCTGGGCAAAGATAAACAATGTTCAGTATTATTTTCTAAAGAGCGGTGAGATGGCCAAGGGCTTTGTTGAGATAGAGGGCAAGATATACTATTTTGATGATGACGATGGTCACATGGCCACAGGCTGGCAGGACATTGACGGAAAGAAGTATTATTTTTCTGAGAGCGGTGCTGTTCACAAGGGCTGGATGGAGCTTGAAAAGAAGTATTATTATTCTGATGAAGCTACAGGGGCTTGCGCTCAGGGCTTTGCGGAGATAGACGGTGAGAGCTATTATTTCAATGATAGCTGTGAAATGGTCAAGGGCTGGATAACAATTGACAAGAACAGATATCATTTTGCTGATGACGGTAAAATGACTAAGGGCTGGTATGAAGAACCGCCTGAGAAGTATTATTTCAAGGGCGACGGCTCTGCAGGCAAGGGCTTTACCAAGATCAAGGACAAGTATTATTACTTTGATAAGAAAAATAGACTCCTCTCCGGCTGGAACGAGATAGGCGGAAATGTTTATTACTTCGGCAGAGGCGGCGTTGTGGCTGACGGCTGGGAGGATATTGACGAAGATACTTACTATTTTGACAAAACGACCCATGTGGCGGCAACAGGTTGGACGAATACGGATCAGTACACTGATGATGAGAAAAAGAAAATAAAAGAGTTCAAATCCAATGTTTCAAAGCTTGTGAAGTTTGAGAAGGGCGATTACAAAAAGGACGAGAAGCCTGACGAAAAAGAGACCCAAAAGCTTGAGGAGCTTGCGGACAAATTCGGAGAAAAGACATTCAATGCTTATGACAGAAAGGTTTATGAAAAGTTCGGAGTTTTTGTTTTATTTAAGATAATACAACCACTACATAATAAAAGAGTAGCGATAT
>OHAI01001223.1_pt1 | contig 20163 bp, 23 predicted proteins | sample 1577091 | NCBI WGS metagenome assembly OHAI01 (sample SAMEA3541548, study PRJEB24748) | human gut metagenome | biome: human gut; feature: human-associated habitat; material: faeces | place: China | collected 2012
GGCTCAGGCGCAGGTCGGCCGACGACAGCGACAGGATGCTGCCGAACACTGCCGCGCCCGCGGAGGAAGATCCGTTCGACAGCATCTTCAAGATCTTCAATTCCAAGTAATTCGACATTTTTTGACCAAAACCGCCTTCGCTCCTGTGAAGGCGGTTTTTGCATTCCAACGGAGGAGGCAGCCGCTTGAAAAACTGGCGCATTACCCGCGTTCTGATGTCCATGGCGGACACGTTTCTCGCCCGGCGCGTGACGCGCTCGGCGGCCGAGCTCGCCTACTGCATGGTCATGGCGCTGTTCCCGGCCATCATCTGCATATACGACCTGCTCGCGCTCATCCTGCGCGACCCGGCCGCCGTGCTGCGCATCGTCGAGACGCTCGTGCTCCCGCGCGAGACGCAGGCGCTCGTATCGGACTTTCTGACTTACGTGTCCGGCAACACGAGCGAGGTCATGTTCTTTGCCGCGCTGCTGGTCATGATCACGAGCGCGTCGGCCGCTTTCCGCGCCATGGCCGCCATCGTCGGCGAGATCCACGGCGGCAAACGCTTCGGCATCGTGCGCAGCACGATCGTGAGCGTGGCCTTTTCCGTGGCGTTTCTGCTGGTGCTGTACCTGTGCATCCTGCTCATGCTGACCGGCAAGCACTTTCTGCTCTGGCTCGATGCGCTGCTGCCGCATGTGAGCATCGTCTGGTCATGGATGTGGCTGCGGTTTTTGATCCTGTTTGCCATTCTGCTGATGATGATCCTGATCCTCTACCGGCTCACCACGCCGCGCCGGCCGCAGCACCGGGTGCTGCCGGGGGCAGTGTTTTCCGCTGTGGTGATCGTGTGCATGAGCATCCTGCTGTCGTGGCTGATCGGCAACAGCACAAAGTATTCCCTCGTGTACGGATCGCTCGCTTCGGCCGTGATCCTGCTGTTCTGGTTTCAGGCGTTCGGACTGCTGCTGATCCTTGGCGTGCTGCTCAACCATGCGCTTGAGGTGACTGCGGAACAAGAACCGTAGATGTGCCTGCTTCCTTAGAAAAGTTTGGAATCTTCCTTTACAAACCGACAATTTTCACGTATGATAATTGGTTAAGAAGAGTTTGTGAGCCGAAGACGGCTTTTGCGCCGAAAAATTGATCGAATTCAGATTTTTTGCAATAAAATTCGTTTTCAGGCATTATTCTCATGTGGGGTAATTCTATGCAAAATGATGATATGCACAGCGCCGGTTCGTGCATGGCCAGCGGCCAGCCGCCGGATGATGCGCTCATACTGCGCATCGCGCAGGGGGATACTGCGGCACTGGAAGTGCTGTATCGCCAGACGTCCTCCTCCATTTACGGCTTCGCGCTGTCCATCCTTCGGGATCCTGTGGCGGCGGAGGACGTGATGCAGGACACGTTTGTGAGCGTGATGCAGTCGGCACCGGGCTATCAGCCGTCGGGCAAACCGATGGCGTGGCTGCTGACGATCGCGCGCAATCTGGCGTTGATGCGCCTGCGCAGGGCAGAAAGTAAGAACCTGTCCTTTGATGAGCTGTTTCATGTGGAGGATACGCATGACGCTTATCAGACGACGGAAAACCATATGGTGCTTGAAAAAGTGCTGCATACGCTCACGGACGGCGAGCGGCAGATCGTGATGCTGCACGCGCTGTCCGGACTCAAGCACAGAGAAATTGCCGACCTGCTGGGTATCCCGCAGGCAACCGCTATTTCACGCTATAACCGCGCGCTGGCAAAGCTGCGCAATTCGATGGGAGGTGACGATCTTGACCGATAAGGAATTGCTGGAACGGCTGCGGGCTGAGGTCGCCGCCGTAACGCCGGATTGCTGGAGCGGCATCCTTGCGCGCGTCCAGTCTCCGGCGCAGCAGCCGGAGGAAGCGCCGGTCGTCCCGATGCCGGAGCGCAAGCGCCGCAGTGCCTGGCGGGGCTGGGTCGCCGCAGCGGCAGTGTTTTTCCTGGTCATCCTCGGTGGCGGGCTGTATGCTACGCAGGTGCCCGGCGGCGTCGCCACGCTTGATGCCAACCCCAGCATCGAGCTGACGGTCAATAAGCTCGGCCGCGTCCTGTCTGCCCGTGCGTGCAATTCGGACGCACAGCTTGTGCTCGACGGCCTGGAGCTGCGCAACCAGTCCCTGCAGACGGCAGCGGATGCGATCGTCGCCAATATGCAGGCGGACGGCTATGTCTCGGCGGATGCGAATTCGATCCTTGTGACGGTCGAGGCCGGCAAGGGCGATGCGCGCTTGTGCGGCCGGCTGGCGGACGCTGTGGAAAGCGCCCAGACGGACTGCGGCATGGAGTCGGCGGTCCTTGCACAGGTGCTCGAGGACGATCCTGCGCTGGAGGCGTATGCCTCTGCCGTGGGCGTCAGCGCCGGCAAGGCAATGCTGATCCGGCAGATCAGCGCCCAGGTGCAGGATCTGACCGGCAGCGAGCTGGTCGGCCTGCCGATCAATGATCTGAACATTCTGGCGGCGTCCAACCAGGTGGAGCTTTCCGGCATCGAATCCATCGGCGCTGCCAGCACCGGCGTATATGTTCCGTATGACAAGGCGCTGCAGGCGGCGCTTACGTGCTGCGGCCTGACTACGGATGACGTGACTAGGGCAAGTATGCGCTTTACGCTCATTGACGGCGAGATGGTCATGGAGTTCGTGCTCTCGGACGGCGAGCGGCACTATGTGTGCAGCGTCAATGCCGAAACGACTGAGGTCTGCCGCCTGACGGGCGATGAGCCGAGGAGGCCGGAAGAGACGGAGATCGTTCCGGTCTCGCCGGTGGTGCGGCCGAATTCGCCCGTGACGCCGGCGCCGACTCCGACGCCCACCCCGATGCCGGAGCCGACACCGACGCCGGCGCCGACTCCGACGCCCACCCCGATGCCGGAGCCGACACCGACACCGACGCCGATGCCGACGCCGACGCCGCCCGTCGGCCCGGTCACGCAGGAGCAGGCGCTGAAGATCGCCATTGCGGCGGCCGGTATCTCGGAGAGTGACCTGGCCGCGTGGGATGTTCAGCTCGACGAGAGTGGTGTGCAGCCGGTCTACCGCGTGACGCTTACGACGGTGTACTACTTCCACCCCCGCTACGTCGTGGCTGTCGATCAGCAGACCGGAACGGTGCTCTCGGTGGAACGGCCCGCATAATTCAAGCAACGAAAAGGACGCCCGGTCGGGCGTCCTTTTTTGCTACGCGCAGATATGGCGCATCCCTCTGCCGGTGGGGCAGAGGGATGCACGACTTCAGCTCATGAATTTTTCGATCGCCTGATTCAGCTCGTCGATGGCCTGCTGGTCGCCGGTCTCCACAGCGTCGGCCAGACAGTGGTCGATGTGATCCTTCAGGATGATCTTTGCTGTGTTGTTGAGCGCCGAGCGCACGGCTGCGAGCTGGATGAGCACCTCGGCACAGTCGCGTCCGTCCTCTACCATGCGCTTGACCGACTCCAGATGGCCGATCGCGCGGGCCAGCCGGTTGATGACCGCCTTGGTCTGCGTGTGGGTGTGCGGGTGCGCGTGGGTGTGCCCATCGCCGCCGTGGCAGTGGGTGATGACGTTGCCGTTCTCGTCCTCGTGCGTGTGCACCATCGTGTTGGGATCCTGTTCCGCCATGGTATCATCTCCTGTCATTTCGCCGCAATTTTACCGTGTTTTGCGCCGCTTGTCAATGTGCAGCCTCAGTAACCGTCGGCCTGCAGCGCGGCGCGCAGCTTCTCGATGGCCTTTTTCTCGATGCGTGAGACGTATGACCGGCTGATGCCGCAGTGCTGCGCGGTCTCGCGCTGCGTCAGCGCCTCACCGCCGCCGATGGCATAGCGCAGGCGGATGATCTCCGCTTCACGCGCATCGAGCACTTCGCCGATGCAGCGCCGCAGCGCCCGGCTGACCTCGTCCGCCTGGAGGTGTTCGTCCATGTCGTCGTCCTCGGACAGGATGTCGATCAGCGACAGGTTGTTGCCGTCGCCGTCCGTGTCGAGCACGTCCGAGAGCAGCATTTCCGACGCATTCTTGCGCGTGCTGCGAAAATACATCAGAATCTCGTTTTCGGCGCACTTGCTGGCGTACGTCGCCAGACGCACGCCCTTGTCGGGCCGGTAGGTGTTGATGCCCTTGATGAGCCCGATCGTGCCGATCGAGATCAGGTCGTCCGTGTCGTCATAGTGCGTGTAGTATTTTTTGATGATGTGCGCCACCAGCCGCAGGTTGCGCTCAATGAGCACGTTGCGCGCCTCCAGATCGCCATGCAGCCAGGCGTCGAGATATTTGCGCTCCTCGGCCTCGCTCAGCGGACGCGGGAACGAGCCGCCGGGCGTCAGGCGCAGCATCAGAAATGCACTGCTCATCATCAGCATCAGGGTACTGTACAGCATTTTCAGCCCTCCGTTTCTGCCTGTGGCCATTCTATTCGGCGGCTGCAAGTACACTTGCCTGCCACACATTTTTCCGGATGTGCGCAAATGTTACACAACAAAGCGTTGATTACTGAATAAAAAATGACGGTGCGACGAAGAAAATCATACGTTATACTTGACAAAATGCCCAAAAAGCGTTAATCTTTGAACAGAAGGCCATTCCGGATTGAAAAATGGCCGGTGTGCTCAAAATTGAAAGGAGAACATATCATGGATTACAAAACTCTGAGTGTGAAGACGTTTATCGAGGACATGAACGGCAAAGAGATCATGATGAAGACGGTTCCGTCCCTGACCAAGTATCCCCTGAAGCTCTTCTACAAGAAGACCGTCGGCGACATCGTCAATCTCGTTCGCAGCAAGAAGCTCGTTCCGGAAGATGCCATCCAGGCTTTCATCAAGGACGTCGAGGCGCTCTAAGTTATCTCATATGCAACAGATCCCCTGCCAGCCGGCAGGGGATCGTTTTTTGCCTGCCTGGTTTACATAACTCTTATTTTTGCGCTGAAACGCAAAAAACGGATTGACAATCCGTTCAATTTGTGGTACAAAGTAAGAAAAGTAATACGATTCTTACAGGAGGCGGATTGCATGGAATCCATGCAGGACAAATTCATGACCACGGTGCGCATCGGTCCGAAGGGACAGATCGTGATCCCGAAGGAGGTGCGCGCGATGTTTGGGCTCGCGCCGGGGGACTCGCTCATCCTGCTGGCGGACCGCGAGCGCGGCATCGCGCTGCAGAGCAGCAGCTACTACGATTCGTTCGTGCGCGCGGTGTTCGATCAGGGCGCGCAGGCGGCCGCGCCGGATGTGCCCGAGGCCGAGACGAAGGTGTTTGCCTCCGCGCTGGAGCGGGAGCTGAAGAAGGGGGACGGCAAGTGAACATTCTGGAAGTGGAGGGCCTGTGCAAGACCTATCCGGCGTTTGCGCTGCGCGATGTGTCGTTCGCAGTCGAGCCGGGGACGATCATGGGCTTCATCGGCCGCAACGGCGCCGGCAAGAGCACGACCATCAAGTCCATGCTCAACCTCGTGCACCCGGACAGCGGCCGCGTGACCATGTTTGGCCAGGATTTTTACGCCAACGAGCCGGCCTGCAAGCAGCAGCTCGGCGTGGTGCTCGGCGGTGTGGATTTTTACCCGAATAAGAAGCTGCGCAGCATCACGAACGTGACGCGGACGTTTTACGACCGCTGGGACGAGGACAAATACCGGCACTATCTGCAGCTGTTCGCGCTCGACGAGACGAAGAAGGTCTCGCAGCTCTCGTCCGGCATGCGCGTGAAGTATATGCTCGCGCTTGCGCTCTCGCACGATGCGCGCCTGCTCATCCTTGACGAGCCGACGAGCGGACTCGACCCCGTGTCGCGCGACGAGCTCATGGAGCTGTTTCGCGGCGTGGTCAAAAGCGGCGAGCGCAGCATCCTGTTTTCGACGCATATCACGTCCGATCTCGAAAAGTGCGCCTCGCACATCACGATGATCAAGGACGGGCAGATCCTGTGCAGCGACACGCGCGACGGGTTTCTCGCGCGCTATCGCGCGCAGTTCGGCGACGGGCAGATGTCGCTCGAGGACATTCTTGTGCGCGTGGAAAGGAGAAGCTATGACAGCGAAGATTTTCTCTAAGGACCTGCGCCTTGCAGCGCACCCGATGATGTACGTGTTCGCGCTCTTCGGCGTCATGCTCATCATCCCGAACTATCCGTACACGGTCGTATTTTTCTACGGCCTGCTCGGCATTTTCTTCACGTTTCTCAACGGCCGCGAGAACAAGGACGTCTATTACTGCGCCGTGCTGCCAGTCACGAAGCGTGACCAGGTGCGCGCCCGCGCCTGGCTCGTCGTGGAGGTGGAGCTGGCGGAGCTCGTGATCGCGGTTCCGTTTGCGTTCCTCTCCGCGCGCATCAATCCCAACGGCACGAACCTCGCCGGCATCGACGCAAACGTCGCGCTCTTCGGCTGCGTGCTGCTGATCTACGGCGTGTTCAACGTTGTGTTCCTGCCCGTGTTTTATAAGACGGCCATCCGCGCCGGGCGAGCGTTTCTGCTCGCGGTCATCCCGATGGCGGTGCTCATGGTGCTCGTCGAGGCGCTGTCCCATTTTCCGGTCGTCGGGCCGTATCTCGATGCGACCGACGCGGCCGGTCAGGTGCGGCAGCTGCCGGTACTGGCCGTGGGGCTGGCGGCGTTTGCGCTGCTGTCGTGGCTGGCATACCGGAAGGCGGCCAAAAACTACGAGCGGGTCGATCTGTGACGGGGGACTTGCCGGAACGCGAAAAATATGCTATCCTGAAAAGCAGCTCGTGTGAGCTGCTTTTCATTTTTTCGTCCGGGAGGGATCTGCATGAAGAACAAACGTCTCTGGCTGTCGGTGACGCTGACGGTCCTGGTCGTCGTATGCGTCATGCTCATCCTCTCGCGCATCAACGAGACGCGCAGCAACGCCGCGCCCGCCGCGCCGACGGATCTTATTCTCCCGCCGGACATCCAGACGACGGCGCAGCCCGATACGAAGAAGTATGACGACCTGCCGGATGTGGATATTTCCTCCTGGGAGTATCTCATTGCGAGTCAGGCGCATAATATCAGCGACTATGTTCCGGATGTGAGCAAGATCAGCGGCTCGCAGTCCACGTTCGATTCCCGCGCCGTCGACGCGCTCAATGCGCTGCTCAAAGCGGCCAGGGACGCCGGCTGGAGTCCGTATATCTACTGCGCCTCCCGTCCGTACCTGACGCAGAAGCAGCAGTATGAGGATCAGGTCAGCGAGAACATGCGCAAGGGCGACACGCGCGACGAGGCTGAGACGGCCGCAGCGCGTGTGGCCGCGCCCCCCGGCACGAGCGACCATCAGACCGGCCTCGGCGCGGATATCGTTGACCAGTACTATTCCTCGCTGAGCGTGGACACGGTCAACGCGCGCTTTCTGACCTGGCTCGCCGACTCGCCCGCACCAGACTCGTGACGATGATGAACAGGCCGATGACCTCTGCCAGCCCGGCGATCATGGGCACGGCGGATTCCAGAAACAGCTCCAGGACCTCCGAAGCGGCTGCGTTGAAGTGATACAAAGCGCTCATCGTGCGTCTCCTTGGCAAAAATTACAGCAGGGTCTTGATGTAGGCAGCCAGCGCGTCGTCCTTGCAGGAAGCAAAGAAGAGCTCGCTGAACTTCTCACCGGCCACGGCACCCTTCAGCAGGTCCTGGTCGATGCTCTGCAGGCACTCGATGAGAGGCTTGAAGGTGGCGGCGCGGACGCCGTCCAGGATCTTCTTGTTGCGCTGTTCCGGCTCCACGCGCTCCTTGGGGTAGCCCTGGCCGTGGCCGAAGCCGAACAGCTTCTCGAAGCAGTATTCGAGGTTGAGCTCACCGCCCCAGCCGAAGCCCTTGGCGAACGGCATGGCCACGGCGTTGCCATCGTTGACATGGGCAAAGGTGTAGGCATCCACGGGGTCTTCCACATGGCCGCAGATGACGCCGGGGAAGCTGTTCAGCGCTAGCATGGCACCCTCGCCGGTGCCGCAGCCGGTGATGACATAGTCGGCTGCGCCGCTGTTCAGCAGGATGGCGGCCAGGATGCCGCACTGCACATAGGTCAGCTGTGCCTTGTCGTCGGCGGCATACATGCCGTAGTTGACCACCTCGTGGCCCATGGGTTCCACGACCTTCTTCAGCGCTGCTTCGATGAGGCCGTTCTTGGCGGCCTGGCTGTTTTCGTTGATGAGTGCGATCTTCATGGAAAAATTCCTCCTGCAATAGCATAATGTTCCACCGCCGTCCAAAAATATGCGGAAGGCGGTGCGTGTCTGACGTTAGTGTATCGTGTCGGCGGGCAAAAGTCAATCACCGGCCCAGCTTTCGCTTCTGCTGCCGGGCGAGGATGGGCATGAGCAGCGGGGCGGGCACGAGTTTCTGGGCTGTGGTGGCGGCCCGCATCAGGGCCGAGGGCACGATGATGGTCTTGCGGCGGAGCATCCCGCGCATGGCTTCTTCCACGCAGAGCTCCGGCGAGATGCCCTTGAGCGCGAAGACGACGTCGGCGCGGTCGTTGAACTCGGTGTTCACCGGGCCGGGGCAGAGCGCGCAGACGTAGACCGGGCTGTGCTGCTCCCGCAGCTCCTCGGCCACGCCCCGCGTCAGGCTGACCACATAGGCCTTGGAGGCGTAGTAACCCGCCATGAACGGCCCGGCCGGGAGCAGGCCCGCCGAGGAGGCCACGTTCAGGATGGTGCCGGAACCCTGCCGGTCCATCTTCTTGAGCACGAACTTGAACAGCCGGTGCATGGCGAGAACGTTGACCCGCAGCATGGAAAGCTCCTTTTCCGGGTCGGTGTCGAGGAAGCAGCCGCAGGTGCCGAAGCCCGCGTTGTTGATGAAGAGGTCGATGCGCTCAGCGGCCAGTACGGTGCACAGGGCCTTGCAGTCAACGTCGCGTTCCAGGTCGGCGGGGAGGACGCGGCAGGGCACATGATAGCGGTTTTGCAGCTCCTCGGCCAGGGCGTCCAGCCGGTCTTTCCGGCGGGCCGTCAGGATGAGCCGGAAGCCCAGCCGCGCGTACCGGCGGGCGAACTCCTGCCCGATGCCGGAAGAAGCGCCGGTGATCCAGACTGTTTTCTTGTTCATAGGACTTGTCCTTTCTCAGAAGCCCGAAGCTGCGTCGATGGCGCGCAGCTCGTCGGGGGTGAAGGCGGTGTTGTCCAGCGCCTTGAGGTCGTCTAAGATCTGCTCCGGGCGGGATGCGCCGATGAGCACACTCGTGACCTGACCGTCCTTCAGGATCCAGGCCAGTGCCATTTCGGCCAGCGTCTGGCCGCGGGCGGCGGCGATGGCGTTCAGGGCGCGGATCTGCTCCAGCTTTTCCTCGGTGAGGGTGGATTCCTTCAGAAAGCGGCCGTCGGTGCGGATGCGGCTGTCTTCGGGGATGCCGTGCAGGTAGCGGTCGGTCAGCAGACCCTGTGCCAGCGGGCTGAACGCGATGATGCCCTTGCCCAGACGGTTGGCTGTCTCCTTCAGGCCGTTCTTCTCGATGGTGCGGTCAAAGATGGAGTAGCGGTTCTGGTTGAGGACGAAGGGCACGTGCCGCTCGGTGAGAATGGCGCAGGCCTTTTCCAGCGTGGGGCCGTCGTAGTTCGACAGGCCTGCATACAGTGCCTTGCCGCTGCGCACGGCCTGTTCCAGCGCACCCATGGTCTCTTCCAGCGGGGTGTTGGGGTCCATGCGGTGGTGGTAGAAAATGTCCACGTAGTCCAGCCCCAGCCGCTCCAGGCTCTGGTCCAGGCTGGCCAGAAGATACTTCCGGCTGCCCCAGTTGCCGTAGGGGCCGTCCCACATCTCATAGCCGGCCTTGGTGCTGATGATGAGCTCATCGCGGTAGGGGCGGAAGTTCTCCTTCAGGATGCGGCCCAGGTTTTTTTCGGCGCTGCCGGGTGCGGGGCCATAGTTGTTGGCAAGGTCAAAGTGGGTGATGCCGTGGTCGAACGCCGTGAAACAGAGCTGCTTCATGGTTTCGAAATGGGCGGTATCGCCGAAGTTGTGCCAGAACCCCAGCGACACGGCAGGCAGCAGCAGGCCGCTCTGGCCGCAGCGGTGGTAAGGCAGGGTGGAATAGCGGGCGGAGGATGCAGTGTACATGAACAAAACTCCTTTCCGATTCGGGATCTGATCTGCCCCTATTTTAACACATCGGAGCGGCAGAATCCATGGGGGTCCCGCACGATGCAGAACGGCACTTGTTGACGCCTGCCGTTTGGAGTATAATAAAGGCAAAAAACGCGCACAGCGCAGGAGGTATCAGAATATGAACAAACCGGTATTGGTGGTCATGGCGGCTGGCATGGGCAGCCGTTACGGCGGCATGAAGCAGATCGACCCGGTAGGCCCCAACGGGCAGGTCATCGTGGATTATTCCCTCTACGATGCCCGCCGTGCAGGCTTTGAGACCGTGATCTTCGTCATCAAGCACGAGATCGAGGAGGCCTTCAAAAAGGCCATCGGCGACCGCGTGGCCAAAGTGATGAACGTGAAATACGCATTCCAGCAGCTGGATGAGCTGCCCGCAGGCTTCTCCATCCCGGAGGGCCGCGTCAAGCCCTGGGGCACCTGCCACGCAGTCCTGGCGGCAAAAGACCTCATCGACGGCCCGTTCGCGGTCATCAATGCGGATGACTACTACGGCCCGGAGGCGTTCCAGGTCATCTACGATTACCTGTCCACCCACGCGGACGGCACGGTCTACGACTACTGCATGGTCAGCTACCTGCTGAAGAACACCGTCTCCGAGAACGGCAGCGTTGCCCGCGGCGTCTGCGTCGCGAACGCGGACGGCACCCTGCACAGCGTCACCGAGCGCACCCGCATCGAGAAATACGAGGGCGGCATCCACTACACCGAGGACGGCGGCGCGAGCTGGCACGACCTGCCGCTGGACGCCCCCGTCAGCATGAACCTGTGGGGCTTCGGCCGGAGCTTCCTCGATGAGGCCGAGCGCCGTTTTGCGGGCTGGCTGACTGAGAATCTGGAACAGAACCCGCTCAAGTGCGAATATTTCCTGCCGCTGGTCATCAGCGAACTCATCGACGAGGGCAAGGCGACCGTGAAGATCCTGCACAGCCGCGACAAGTGGTTCGGCGTGACCTACCGCGAGGACAAGCCCACCGTCGTGGCCGCCATCGCGCAGAAGACGCAGGACGGCCTGTACCCGGAAGACCTCTGGAACTGAATCGGACCATGAAAAAATGGAGCGCTCCCTTTTGCGGGGAACGCTCCATTTTTGGTTCATTTTCGCTTCAGCTGTTCCCGCAGCGTGTCCAGCGAGCGGTTCTGCGCACCGTGCTTCAGCTTGGGGAAGGCGCGGAGCATGCGGCGCTTGCCGAAGTGCGGGGTGGTGCGCTGGGTGCGGGAGCGAAGCTCCTCGCTGCGGGCCTGCAGCTCCTCGGCCAGCTGTTCCAGCCGGAACAGTTCGGCCGTGCGCTCGGCTCTGCCTTTGGCCGCCAGCTTGACGGCATTGGCCGCTTCGCTGGCGTTGAGCTTTGCGTCCTGCGAGGCCCGCTTCGCGGCCTCCATGGCCTCGTCGGCTTTGGCGCGCATGGCAGCGACTGCCTCGCGGGCGTTCAGCTTGGCTGCATTGTCGCGGGCCTCGGCGGCCGCCAGCTTGAACTGCAAACGGCTCTCGTCCATCTTCTGGTCCATGGCCATGGCGTTGGTGCCCAGCAGCTCGGTCATGGCGTCGCTGACCGCGTGCATACTGTCGGCCACCTTTTCCAGCGCATCCAGGTCGCGGGCCAGGTCGGACGCAGCAAAGGCGGTGGCGATGGTGTCGGCGGCATAGAGGGCGTAGAGCAGGAACATCAGGATCAGGCCCACCAGCGGCGGGATGAGGGCCACCGCATCGGCGATGATGGGGTGGACGAGCTTCATCACGATGAGGGTGCCCACGCCCCACAGCAGGGAAAACTCCAGGCAGATATAGCCGCCGATGTTGAAGGGGTAATCGCTGTAATCCCACCAGCGGGTGTGGTAGAGCTTGTACAGAGCCCAGCCGCCCACCAGTTCCAGCGCACTGGGCAGGATGACGCCGCCGAGGTAGAGCAGGAGCAGGCTGTGCGACAGGGGCGTCAGGGCGAAGAGGACGATGACCATGCCGAAGCCGTAGATGGGGCAGACCGGGCCGTTCAGAAAGCCGCGGTTGATCAGCTTGCCGGTCGTGACGGCGGCATAGATGACCTCCAGACACCAGCCGAGGCAGGAGTAGATGAGGAAGTAAGCGAAGACCTGATACAGCGAAAAGCCGCAGACAGTGGTATCAACGAAAAAAGAAAGCAAGGGAACACCTCCGTTAATTCTGTTTCCGGACGATGCTGTATTCATCGCCCGCTTCAAAGAAGGGGCAGGCGCGGGTGCTGCGGGAGAGATACCGTGCCATCTCGTCCTCGTCGAGTGCGGCGCCCTGTGCACAATAACAGGTGCCGTATTCGTCCGGGACATTGTTCACGCACAGCTCACAGGGGTCACGCATCGGCGGTCTCCCCGTGGGCAGCGGCCTCGGCGGCAGCGGCTTCGGCAGCCGCCATCTTTTTGAGCACCTTCGGCTCGATCCAGGTCACGGTCTCGTCGCCGGGCAGCTTCCGGGCGATGAGGGCCTTGATCTTGATGCCCATCTCGGTGAACATCCCCTCGTGCTCGGTGCGGATGTTCCACGCCGGCTCGTTCTCGTGCAGGTCGAAGGTCTTCCAGGTGATCTCGTAGCCGGAAGCGGGGAAGTATTCCAGGCTGTCGCGGAACAGATCGTCGTCGTCGGTCTTGAAATAGATCTCGCCGCCGTCTTCGAGGAAGGCGCGGTACTGGATGAGCTGGCGGGGATAGGTGAGGCGGTGCTTGTTGGAGGAGGCATTCTTGCTCCACGGGTTGCAGAAGTTGATGTAGATGCGGTGTACGGTATCCTCCGGCGTCAGGACGCCCTTGATGCGCTCGATGTCGGTGCTCATGATCTTGACGTTGTCGATGGGGCGGCCTGCCTCCTGATAGGCGGCCTCGATCTTCCGCTTGGCCAGAATGAGGACTTTGTCGGTGATGTCGATGCCGAGGTAGTTGTTCTCCGGGTGGGCGCTGGCCAGCTGGGAGATAAAGCCGCCCTTGCCGCAGCCCAGTTCCAGCACAAAAGGCTGCTCCGGGCGGGCATACTGTGCGTGCCACCGGCCGCCCCAGATCAGGGGCTCGTGGACGTGGAAATCGGCGGCCATCAGCTCATCGTGGGCGTAGGGTTTGAAGCGCATTCTCATAATCTGTGGTTCTCCTTCAAAAATCGTTCAACTTGTTCGGGTGATGCGGCGCAGCTGCCCTGGCAGATGCCGGGCTTGCCGCCGCCGCGGCCGTTCAGGGCGGCATTGAGGGCCTTGGTCAGGGCGCGGACGTCGCCGTCGGCTCTGGCCAGACAGTAGCCGGTGCCCTTTTCGTTGGCCGTCAGGGCCGCGCACAGGCCGGTGGTGGCCTCGCTGAGCTTGACGGCCAGCCGGTGCAGGCCGTCCGGGTCAAGTCCCGGCACGATGCGGATGGCGTCTTCGCCGGGGGCGGTCTGTGCGGCCAGCGCCTCAAAGAGCTGGCTGCAAAGCCCGAAGTGGGCAAATTTCAGGGCCGTGTACTCGTCGAAGACGCGGTGGACGGCGTGGGCCGTCTCGCTGGGCTTGGCGCTGAGCAGGGCACCGATGTCGGCCTGACGCTGGCGCATGGCCTGTGCGGCCAGCAGGGCCCGCTCGCCGCAGACGATGCTCAGCCGGACGCCGCCCTTGTAGTTCTCGGCGGCCAGGATCTTGATCTGGCCCACCGCACCGGTGGCGGCGGTGTGGGTGCCGCAGCAGGCGCAGACATCGGCACCGGGGATGCTCACGATGCGCACCTGGCCTTCGATCTCTTTCTTGCTGCGGTAGGTCAGCGCGGCCAGCTCCTCGCGGGTGGGGTAGGTGATGCACACCGGCACATTCTGCCAGACGATGCGGTTGGCGGCAAGTTCGGCCTCCCGCAGGCCCTCGGCGGAGATGGGGACGCTGGTGTCCATCCGCACCGCGTCGGTGCCGATGTGGAACCCGACGTTCTCGGCCCCGAACATCTGGTGCAGGATGCCGGAGAGGATGTGCTCACCGGTGTGCTGCTGCATCTTGTCGAACCGCCAGGCCCAGTCAAGGGCCTCCTGCACTTCGGTGCCGGGAGCGGCAGTTTCGGGCAGATCATCTATGGTGTGCCAGATGACGCCGCCCTGCTCGTGGACGTCGGTGACGTGCAGCACCGTGCCGTCCGGAAGGGTCAGGGTGCCCCGGTCGGCAGGCTGACCGCCGCCTTCGGGGTAAAAGACCGTGCCGTCCAGCGCGATCTTTCCGCCGCCGTTGCCGTCCGGTTCGGCCGCGAGGATGCGCCCTGCCGCCTCGGTGCGGTAGGCATCGGCCTCGTAATATTTTTGAGTGGATCGCATGGTGTCCTCCTAACCCTCTCAGTCTCGCTTCGCTCGCCAGCTCCCCCAAAGGGGGAGCTTTTGGCCGTTTTTGAGATTATGCCAAGACCTCGCCCTTCGGGAGAGGTGGCAGCGCGTGAGCGCTGACGGAGAGGGCTTTATTTGATAGAAACAAGTATACCACGATTTTTGCCTGTGGAAAATAGTCTGCGGTTATGTTATGATAGGAAATAACCGAAATCCGAACGAAATGAGGAAGGTACATCATGCGTGAAAGTGGAATTTTAATGCCGGTGTCCAGCCTGCCCGGCCCCTATGGAATTGGCTGCTTCGGAACGGAAGCGGAAACGTTCGTGGATTTTCTGGCCGCAGCGGGCCAGAAGATCTGGCAGATCCTGCCGCTGAGCCCCACCGGCTATGGGGACAGTCCCTATCAGAGCTGCTCGGCCTTTGCGGGCAACCCGTACTTCATCGACCTCGACGCCCTCAAGGCGGAGGGCCTGCTGACCGCCGCCCAGCTCAAGGCGGAATCCTGGGGCGAAGACCCGCTTCAGGTGGACTACGGCACCCTGTACACCAGCCGCTACAAGATCCTGCGCGCGGCATACGCGGCCTGGCGCAGGCAGTGCGAAGGGCTGCACGGCTGTGCCCACTACTACCCGGATGCCTACTATGCCTTCACGCTGGAAAACGAGAGCTGGCTGGAGGACTATGCACTGTACATGGCCCTGAAGACCGCCAACCAGATGAAGAGCTGGACCGAGTGGCCCCGCGCGTACCGGATGCGGGATGGCCATGCACTGGCCGCGTTCCGCGCGGAGCACGAGGAAGAGATCGGCTTCTGGAAGTTTTTGCAGTATGAGTTCGCCATCCAGTGGAAGAAGCTGAAAGCCTATGCCAACGCCAAGGGCATCCAGATCCTGGGCGACATCCCCATCTATGTCTCGGCCGACTCGGTGGACGCCTGGGTGGGCGGTCCGCTGTTCGAACTGGCGGCGGACGGCAGCTTTGCCCGCGTGGCCGGCTGCCCGCCGGATTATTTCTCCGCCGACGGCCAGCTCTGGGGCAACCCGCTGTACAACTGGCCGTATCACCGCGAGACCGGCTATGCCTGGTGGATCGAGCGGGTCCGCCATGCACTGGGCATCTACGACCTGCTCCGCATCGACCACTTCCGCGGCTTCGATACCTACTGGGCTATCCCGGCGGGCAGCACGACCGCCAAGGGCGGCAAGTGGGAGATCGGCCCCCGGATGGAGCTGTTCCACGCGCTGGAAAATGCGCTGGGCAAACTGCCCATCATCGCCGAGGACCTGGGCGACATCGTGGACAGCGTCCGCGAGCTGCTGGCAGAGAGCGGCTTCCCCGGCATGAAGGTGCTGCAGTTTGCCTTCGGCGGCGGGGACAATGAGTATCTGCCCCACAACCACGTCCGGAACAGCGTGGTCTACCCCGGCACCCACGACAACACGACCCTGACCGCCTGGTGGGAGATCGGTGCGGCTGAGAAGGAAAAGGCCATGGCCTGTGCCTACCTGCATCTGACCCCCTGCCACCCCACGGCCAAGGAGGTCGCCGCCGTCAAGACCGATGCGGCCCGCGTGGCCCTGTTGCGCGCAGCGCTGGGTTCGGCCTCCGAACGCGCCATCATCCCCATGGCCGACTGGCTGGGCCTGGGCGAGGAAGGCCACCTGAACACGCCCGGCCGTCTGGGCGGCAACTGGACCTGGCGCGCTGCCGAGGGCTTTGGCACAAAGAAGCTGGCCAAAGAGATCCTGGGCGAGTGCGAGGCGGTCTGCCGTGCATAAAAACCGGAAAAACCGGGAGAACGTTAGCAGATTGACGGATTTGCAAAAAAATTGGCTGAAATTTGTGCGTTTTGCTGGCAAGTCTTCCGCAGAAGTGGTATAATCTTTGTAATCTGAGAAACATTTTCAAAGTGTTTTTCGTGGCAAGGTGTGCCGGGAGGGAGAATCCGGCACCACAACGATGGGGAAAAACGCATGAAGAAAGAATGGACCGAGCAGGACCTGCGCGAATTTGTGCGCAGCGCACAGGCTGCCTTTGAGGACGTGACCCTGACCGAAGCGGACGAAGAAGCAGCCCGCAGCTGGCAGGATGATGGCCTGATGGTGGACTATGAGCTGCGCAATGGGCAGGTAGACTGCGTACTGCGCCGCCAGATCGTTGCGGACGGCAAGATATGGAAACTGCAGATGACCGCGCCGCTGGCGGGCAACGACCTGCCGGAGGACCGGATGTCCCCGCGCGAGCGGGAGATGTGCCGCGACGACATGAACCACGACTTTTTGTCGGGCGTGTTCAACCGCCGCTATTTTGAGACCGAGTTCTGCACCCGCCTGGATGACTGGACCGACGCCCACCGCTGCGCCTCGCTGGCGCTGGTGGAGCTGGACCGCGTCGAGCAGATGCAGGCGGAGCAGGGCGATGCCGTCATGGATCAGCTGGTCTGCTTTGTGGCGAACCAGTGGAAGAAGCACTACGACCGCCCGGACGAGCGGGTGGTCTGCCGCCTGACCGATACGCTGTTCGCCATCGGCTGTGCGGACAAGACCTGCGACGAACTGGCCGAGGAGCTGCGGAGCATCTACGCGGAGATGCCCCGTGCCTATGTGGCTTCGGTGGGCCTGATGCGCCGGGTGCCGTTCACCCAATCCATCGGCTGCGCCTGCACCTGCGAGGTGCGGGGCAAAAACTGGGACGCACTGTACGAGCTCTGTGCAACACGGCTCAAGGCCGCGCAGGAAGCTGGCGGCAGCCAGGTCTGCGCCGGATAAGACTGATTTATGGATAAAAGATCCCCCTTCTGGACATCCTAAGAGCCAGAAGGGGGATTTTTTGTTATGGAACATCTGAAAAATGACAACCTCAGCCTGCTGGAAGCCGTGGTGCAGAACACGGAAATGGGCAAAAACACGCTGGAACAGATCGTGCCGATGACGGACGACGTGCAGTTCAAGGCAGAACTGCTGCGGGAACGGAACATCTACCGCGAACTGAACCAGGAGGCCCACACCGCCATCGAGGCCTGCGGCGGAACCGCCCAGGGCCAGAGCGCCATGGCAAAGCTCAACACCAGAATGGGCATCGGGATGAAGACCCTGACCGACAAGTCCACCCGGAATCTGGCCGAGATGCTCTCCGAGGGCAGCAGCCAGGGTGTGATGGACTGCATCAAGTCCCAGAAGGACTATCCCGATGCTGCGCCCGGCTCCAAGCGCCTGATGCAGAAAGTGCAGGATTTTGAGGAGGACAACCGCATCCGGCTGGAACGCTTTCTGTAAAGGGAAGGCGCTCTGCTCAGAGCGCTTCCACCATCGCGGCCACGATCTGGGTCGCGGTGGCAACATACGCGGCAATGCTGAACTTTTTGACGACCAGAACTTCGTGGCCGTCCTCGTCGGCGTTGTCGCTCATGGCCCGCAGGATGACGCAGGGCACACCGTTCTTGGCAGCGATCTGGCTGACGGCGGCACCTTCCATCTCCACGCAGTCGGGGGCGCACTTGGCCTCGATGGCGGCCTTGGTCTCGCTGTCGCCGACGAAGAGGTCGCCGGTGGCGATCCTGCCGGTCAGCGCCTTGACGCCTGCGGCCTTGCAGGCATCCTCGGCGGCGGCGATGAGGGCCGGGTCGCCGGTATACTCCTTGAGGAACGGCGGGTTCTGGCAGATCATGTCCAGCTGGGCGTCGTGGTAGAGCACGGTCTTGCCGATGACGACATCGCCGATGCCGATCTTGCTGGTCATGTTGCCGGCGATGCCGGAGAAGATGATCTTCTCGGCACCGAATTTGGTGATGAGCACCTGGGTGGTGGCGGCAGCGTTGGCCTTGCCCATCCCGGCGCAGCAGACCACGACCTCCTTGCCCGCCAGGGTGCCCTTGTGGTATTCGACGCCGCCGTAAGGCTCTACGGTGACGTTTTCCAGCTTTGCACAGAGCTGCTCGACTTCATCGGGCATTGCGCCCATTATGCCAATAATCATTTGGAAACCTCGTTCTCTTTTCAAATCGGTGGAGTCGGGAAAATCGGAAACGCGTCTGCGATCAGACGTTGAACAGGAACTCGATGACATCGCCGTCCTTGACGACGTATTCCTTGCCCTCGGTGCGCTGCAGGCCCTTGGCCTTGACGGCGGCATAGTCGAAGTTGTTGGCTTCGAGGTCGCCGTAGCCGATGACGCTGGCGCGGATGAAGCCGCGCTCGAAGTCGCTGTGGATCTTACCGGCTGCCTGCGGGGCCTTGGTGCCCTTGCGGATGGTCCAGGCGCGGCACTCTTTCTTGCCGTCGGTCAGGAAGGAGATGAGGCCCAGCAGGTCGTAGCTGGCCGTGATGAGGTTGTCCAGGCCGCTGGCCTCGATGCCCATCTCGGCCAGGAAGGCCTTCTTCTCTTCGGGCGAGTAATCGGCGATGTCCTCTTCGGTCTTGGCGCAGATGGGAATGTAGCGGGCACCCTCTTCCTGAGCGCGGGCGGCCACCAGCGGGACATACTGGTTGTTCTCGATGCCCTCCATCAGGTCGTCCTCGCCCACGTTGCAGGCGTACAGGACAGGCTTTGCACTCAGCAGGCCCATCTCGTGCAGAACGGTCTGCTGCTCGGCATCGCCCTCGTCAAAGTCGAAGCTGCGGGCCGGCTTGCCGGCGCTCAGGTGGTCGGCCAGCTGCTGCAGCCATGCGGCCTCGGCGGCAGCGCCCTTGTTGTTGCCGCTCTTGGCGGCCTTGGCCATCCGGCCGGCACGGTTCTGAACGACTTCCAGGTCGGACAGGATCAGCTCGTAGTCGATGGCATCGATGTCGGCGATGGGGTCCACGGCCTCGGCCTTGGTCACGTCCTCGACGACGTGGATGATGTTGTCGTCGTCGAAGCAGCGGACGACATGCACGATGGCATCGCACTCGCGGATGTGGCCCAGGAACTTGTTGCCAAGACCGGCACCCTGGCTGGCACCCTTGACCAGACCGGCGATGTCCACGAACTCGACGATGGCGGGGGTCTTCTTGTTGGTCTGCCAGATCTCAGCCAGCTTGTCCAGCCGCTTGTCGGGCACGGCCACGATGCCGCTGTTGGGTTCGATGGTGCAGAACGGATAGTTCGCCGCCTCCGCATTCTTGGTGGAGGTGATGGCGTTGAACAGAGTGGACTTGCCGACGTTGGGCAGGCCAACGATACCTAATTTCATAGTTGTGATTTCTCCTTTTATGATGTCGATGATAAACAGCTCGATTGAACGGATATCAGTTGTTTTTGCAGGTCTCTTTTTCGCAGACCAGGCTCCATTCACAAAAAAACAGAGCTTACATGGCCAACTCTAATTGTAGCATGTAAGCTCTGTTTATGCAAGTCTTCCTGCGGCTCAGAACTTCTTCTCCAGCCGCTCGCGGATGGCGCGGATGAAGCCGAGGCTGTCCACGGGGGTGGGGGTGATGCCTTCGGCAAGGCTGCACAGGTCTTTGGTCATGATGCCGTCGTTGAGGGTCTGGAGGCTGGCGGCTTCCAGGGCCTCGCCGAAGCGGACGAGGTCGGGCAGGCTGTCGAGCTCGCCGCGCTTTTTCAGAGCACCGCTCCAGGCGAAGATGGTGGCCATGGGGTTGGTGGAAGTGGCCTCGCCCTTGAGGTACTTGTAGTAGTGGCGGGTGACGGTGCCGTGGGCGGCTTCGAACTCGAACTTGCCGTCCGGGCTGACGAGAACGCTGGTCATCATGGCCAGAGAGCCGAAGGCGGTGGAGACCATGTCGCTCATGACGTCGCCGTCGTAGTTCTTGCAGGCCCAGACGAAGCCGCCC
>OHAI01001225.1_pt1 | contig 20101 bp, 19 predicted proteins | sample 1577091 | NCBI WGS metagenome assembly OHAI01 (sample SAMEA3541548, study PRJEB24748) | human gut metagenome | biome: human gut; feature: human-associated habitat; material: faeces | place: China | collected 2012
CTGTTTTATAAAATATAAAAACCTTAGTAACTGGAAGTTACTTTTTCAATTGAGTAGAACAGGCAAATGCCTGTCCTGTTTCTGTTTTCCGTCCTTGCTATAATGCAATCTTGAATACCGCTTTCTTCACTTTACCGACACCGCCCGACCGGACACAGGGCTTGTGTGCCTCTCCCGGAAGGAGTATGACCAGTTCTCCTGCGTGTAGATCCAACAAAGATGCTTTTCCAGCCTTCCAGAACCGGATATCTGCCTTAGGATCGTACTCGGTGTCCGGTGTGAGAAGTGGCTGCTCTGTTACCCAGATCTGCTCCCTTCCCTGCAGAATACACTGAATATCCGCATATCTTTTATGTGTCTCAAAACGACAGTCTCCATAGGACTTTGTCTCATACTCCTGGATGCTGACGTAAATCCGCTCCCCATCGATCACATATTTTCCGCAGGGCAGAGCCGCCAGTTCCCAGGAGTTTACATATTCGCTTATCTTCTCTATGCACTCTGCCGGTATTCCGACCTGGGAATACTGCGGCAGAGCGTCCATATATCCTTTGACCATTGTGTATCCTTCCGGTGGTATTATCTGTACATGGGACCGTATGCAGCACAAGCACGATAATCCTGTCCCTCTTTATCCATTCCGAATGCATTCCAGGATGCCGGACGGAATATCTTCTCCTCCGGTACATTGTGCATGCTTACCGGAATACGCAGCATGGAACACAAGGTGATCAGATCCGCACCTACATGCCCGTAGCTGATGGCACCGTGGTTAGCTCCCCAGTTATTCATAACATCATAGGCACTCTTGAAGGGACCCTCTTTTCCATTGCATCTGGGTGCAAACCAGGTGCAAGGCCAGGTATAATCGGTGCGTTTCCATAAGACATCTGTCACATCTTCCGGCAACTTCACCGTCCAACCTTCTGCGATCTGTAAAGTGGGGCCAACTCCTTTGACCAGATTCAGACGGATCATGGTCACAGGCATCTGTGCCTCTGTCACGAAGCGAGAGGAATAACCGCCTCCACGGAAATAGCCGAAATCTGCCTCGCTCCAGGTCGTTGCCTCCAGCATTGCCTTCTGATCTTCTTCCGTCACTTCATACCATGGCTTCATGACAGAGTTCCCCTCTGCATCCCTGGCCTGTCCGCTGGCATCCAGACATGCCGCACCGGAATTGATCAGATGGATAAATCCGCCTGCTTCCTTCGCCACTCCTTCAACTTCATAGCCGGTTGCTTTCTTCACTGCCTGCGGACTCCAGTAAGTACGGACATCCGCAAAGATCTGTCCACGGTTGGTCAGAAGCTTCAAAAACAGCATTCCCAGTCCGTTTAATACATCATTCTCCGTTGCGAGAATATAAGGCTCTCTTGCGCCGTTCCAGTCAAAAGTAGTATTCAGCATTGCCTCGGCAAAATCCGTATTGGGATAGTAATCTGTCCACTGTCTCTGTCCCTGGAAGCCTGCAGCAATGGCATTGTGTCCCACCATTTCCTCTTCTCTTCCGGCGGGTAATCTGTCATTACCGTTCATCAGATCCTTGATGATGCACATGGTCTTTACAACGAATTTCCAGTCCTCTTCCTTCTCTTCGGGAGTCTTCTGGATCTCTGCAGGATTCTTGTCCAGCCCGTCCGGACAATGTTCTCTCGTCCACTTATAAGCCTTTTCGAACTCATCCTTGTCATAAATATCCTGCTGGATACGGCGCAAAATCTCCACTTCATCTACGGATTCCACACGCATTCCCAGATATTCCTCAATGAATGCAGGATCGATAATGGATCCGCCGATACCCATGCAGATAGAACCGATCTGCAGATAAGATTTGCCTCTCATGGTAGCCACAGCTACGGCAGCACGGCCGAAACGCAATAGCTTCTCCTGTACGTCTTCCGGAATCTCGGTAGCATCTGCTTCCTGCACATCATGTCCATAGATACCGAATGCAGGCAGTCCCTTCTGGGCATGTGTTGCCAATACGGATGCCAGATATACAGCACCGGGGCGCTCTGTACCGTTAAATCCCCAGACGCCCTTTATCGTGTTGGGAGACATATCCATGGTCTCCGCACCGTAACACCAGCAGGGTGTCACCGTCAGAGTAATGGCAACGCCTTCCGATTCAAAATAGTCTACACATTTCGCCGCTTCTGCCACGCGTCCGATGGTGGTAGGTGAGATTACTACCTTTACCGGCTCTCCGTTGCTGTAACGAAGATTTTCTTCGAACAGCTTTTTGGCAGAAGAAGCCATATTCATGGTCTGTTCTTCCAGCGAGCATCTTACATTCAGATAACCACGTCTCGCATCGATCACGGGACGGATTCCGATCACCGGATATTTTCCTATGTATCTGTTTTCAGCCATATTGTCCTCTTTTCCGCGCTGTCTCTTCATTCCATATCGTTTCTGTTTCTACCATGAGACTGCGGTATCAGCGCCGGTGCAGCCCCATAGTCTCTTAGCGGGTGATTCCCAATTCGGCCTCTACCTCTGCGGACAGACGAATGAGTTGCTCTGCTTCCATCCGCTGTGCGACCGTCAGATTCTTCCAATCTACTCTTCTACTGTGCAGCGTCATAGGAACTCCCATCTTCTGTAAGGCGTATTTGGCATTCACGGGATAGTTGCTGTTCTCGATCAGAGAGCACATGGTCAGCAGATCCGTCACTTTCCGGGCTTTTTCAGGTTGTGCGGCGTAGTTTTTGCACAACCAGCTGTACAGTCTGGGATGGAAATTCGCCATGACTCCGCTGTATCCTGCGGCTCCCTCCTGCAATGATTCCAGTAATGTCGCAGTATTGGCATTGTAAAGCTTCAGATTGCTTCCCTGGATCAGCTGCAATTTTTCGCTCATGCTCGCCATATCGCAGCTGGTATCTTTCAGGAAGTAGAATCTCTCACTGTCTACCAGGAACTTCACCACTTCTTTGCTCAGCACTCTCTTGTAGGGATAAGGACATTCATAAAATCCAAGAGACAGATCCTTCGGAAGCTGTTCCATCAGTGTCTGCAGCCTTTCGATCATTACCTGATCGGACTCCTGCTGTGCGGCAGGCCTGTTGGAGATCAGGATCAGCGCGTCGATCCCTGTGTCTGCCATGTGCTTCAGTTCTTCCACCTGATCCTCCATGGAATCAGAGATATGTCCGGATGCGATCACCGGTTTTCCGTTCGCATATTTTTTCACAGCCGCTGCAATTTTACAGCGTTCTTCCAGTGTCTGCTGGAACATTTCGCTGGACTGACATACCGCAAACAGTCCGTCACAGCCATTTTCAAAATACCATTCTGTCAGTTTCTCCAGCGCCGGATAGTCAATTTTATTATCCTCCGTATAAGGAGTCAGCATCACCGGCCATACTCCATTAGGAAATTCGTTTTTCATTGTTTCTCCCATCTGCCTGCCCTGCGGACTTATTTATTTGTATCTTACCTTTCCATCAGTACCGGTGCCTTAAGGATTCCGTAGGGTTCCACCTTATATTCCGATGTATATTTTTCACCGCTGGTACGAAATACAGAATCATCCGTCACTTCCGGTCTACCTCCTGCGAGGTGAAAAGGACCAAATAAATTCCGCAAAGAACTGTAAATTTCTATCTCAAGGTGATTGTCACCTTCTTCTAATGTCTCTGTAATGTCGATCATTCCCGCTGCTCTCCAGGGAACTTCATAGGAAGCCATTCCCAGTCTGACCGTAGCGCAGGTACCCTTGAAATCTTTCAATTTCAAATAGATCCGGCTGTCCGGTCTCCTTTTACAGCGTGGATTCCATCGAAAATCATACAGATATTTCACGCTGCCCGCATAATGGTACAATCCCTGGGCCGTCCAGTCTCCTACCATCAGCGTGGTCGGCTGTTCTGTGATCTTCCGACCTGTGTTTACGCCGAATTCTCCGCAGAGATAACAGTTTTCCAGTTCCATGGAATTACGGTAACGACAGATCAGCCGCAGTCTGTTCTCTCCTTCTGCCCAGCCCGGAAGCGGAATTCTCTTGATTCCTCTGTCATACAGGCATCCCGTGATCCGTTGCTCCACCGGCTGTCCGTTCAGATAGATCTGAAAATTTTCCGGATGTTCGATTGCAAGTTCCATGTAACCTGTATTTTTTTTCACCGTCTCAAATGTAAATTCCAGTGAGACTTCCGTTCCGTCTGCGGGATGAGGATCTCTTACCCAACGGTAACGCTGTTCTTTTCCAAGGGTTGCTATGGAGCGCATTCCCAGTCCGGTACGGATCTGTTCCTGCGCCTCCCAGACCTGCATCGGTTCCGACCAGTGTCCTTCCCGTATTTGATATCTACAACTATCCAAAGTATACAAATTAGGATCCGTCAGCCGGATTGCCGTCCTTTTCGGCAATCTCTGAAGTTCTGTTTCATCAGCCTCTGTATGCATTACGTTTGTGCCGGTTGTCTTCCCTTCGATTTTTTCTAGGAAAAACAGACGTGAAGTCTGTGCCTCAAATCGAGTTTTAAAAACGGTCTGTCCCTGTCCGGTCACGACATCCAACGTTTTATGATTTCCAGTAAGTGCGTCCCACTCTTCTACAGAAGCTTCCAAGGGTACGTGAATCTCTACCTCACAGTCTTCCGTCCGGTGATAGTTTGTCACGAACAGAAGCTGTCCCTTTTCCAGAAATTTCTGCAAGGCGATACAGCGGGTTTCTTCCCTGTCTCCGTTCCGGATACTTACAGTCCGAGCTCCCACATCTTCCAGTGCTTTTATAAGTTCCTCATCACTATTTACCACCACACAATTTTTCGCGGTAAACAGTTCTGCCGGAAGATCGCTTTCCATGGCATCCAGTAGAACCGGTCCCGGATTAGTCACGATCAACTGACCGCCCTGCTTCACAAATTCTTTCAAAAGTCGGTATGTACTGCTCAGCATGGTGCCAATCTTCGGCAGCACCACTGCCCGGTACTGCATTTTCCCCAGGATCAGTCTGCCCTGTTCTACAGATCCGTGCCTGGCCAACAGAATCTCATCCCCCAGATCGGGATCCAGATGATGATTGCAAAGCTTTTCCAGCAGCGCATTATATTTCCATCCGTATTCGTTGACCTTCTGCAGATCCCGTTCCTTGCGGCGCACAGGATTGCCATAGGGACTGGCCCCCATCATGCTCCATGCCGTAGTCGCCGGATGCAGCAACAGATACTGCTGGCTGGGAGAACCTTCTTCCAGCACGGCACTCAACCGCCCGAAATAATCCTCCACCACATGATCTTTACTCCACCAGGGGATATTGTAGCCGAAACCCGGAGGACAGTCTCTCTTCCTGCCACCGGTCAGAGAATACAATGACAGGTGCTGGCAGCGCTTATTCACGCCCAGTGCGTATTGCCAGTCTCCGATATGCCGCTGTCCTTCGAAGGTAAAATCCCATCCGGTCACGCCATAGGTCTCGGAGATGACATTCTTTTTCCCCATCTGGTGTGCCACACTGACACATTGCTTCACGGTAAGAAATTCGTCCGTCTTGTCCTGAAGGATATCCACTCCGGGAATATCCTCATATTCATACAGTGGCATCGTTGCTCCGCTGACTCTGGTAGACAGTCCCAGCTTATCCTCCTGAAGAAAATGTCCTGTCATGAGCAGATGATGTTCTCTGCACCATGCGGCGATCTGTCCGGAATAATTCTCGCTGAACCGCAGGGCGATGGCATGCCAGTAATCATGCCTTATTTTCGCACTGCCCTCTCCTTCGAAGAAAAATAGTGGGATTTTGTCAATCGGATCATAGCCGTTCTTCTCCCGGAAATAATCTGTGAATCCGTAAGTCCAGGGAATCCAGCTCCGGTCTGGCCCAAAAGCAGAATGGGTGTCCGCCAGACTGGGTTCATCTGTAAAAATTCCGGGAATCGTTTTACCGAATTCCTCTCCAAACCGTTCCAGATATTTATCATGGGTCAGATGCAGGAATCTCTGTACCGTATCCGGATTCAGGTTGTCCACGGGAGTTTCCCCGTTGAACCATTCACTTTTCGCCGATATTTCCAAGCGCAAAATGAGAAATACCTGTTTGCATCCGGGATGCTGTTTTTTCTCTTCCGGCTTCGGAACTTCTGTCATGACATTTTCCAGCCGCTCCAGAAAATAAATGGCATCTCCCTGTACCAATGCAGTAAATACTGCAATAAGGTGTTCTTCCTGCCATACTGCCGGATCACAGGTATCGCATACCTGCAGGGTCAGCCCTTTCAGGCGATAGGCATCTCCTCCGGCTGCCACCATTCCTCCGGCATTCCCTGAGGGCCAGCGGTCATCATCATATAGCCAGGCCGATATACCAAGCTGTTTTGCTTCATCCACCGCTGCCTCCACGCAGTCCATCCATTCTCTGCCCAGATAAGGAGTCTCCAGACCATCCCGGGAGTGAATAAAGAATCCTCCTACTCCCTGCTCATAAAGTTCTCTTACCTGCCGTCTGACTTCTTCCGGAGTCATTTCCGCATTCCAGGACCAAAAGGGTGTTCCCCGGTATTCTCTTGCCGGATTCTGAAATTTTCTGTAGATGTCTTCCTTTGTCCTGTTGCTGTCTTTCATATTCAGTCCTCTAATGTAAAGCTTACATACACAATCTTTTCCCGTTTCCAGGTATAAGTGATCATAATCTTATTGTCGTCGTTGCAGATTACGGAAGGATAGCAATAATCGCCTCTCTGATCCTCTAACGTACAGATGATCTCAAAGGTCTCTCCGTTGTCTCTGGACAGCGCAACGCTAAGCGGTGTTCTCGGTCCCTTGTAATAGCCGGGCAGATTCTCTCTGGGATTATAGGCCAGCACCAGATCGCCGTTCTTTAATTTGACCAGATCGATACCGCTGTTATTGTTGGGAAGCCCGGTGTCATATGCCAGACACCATGTCCTTCCGCCATCCTCGGAATCGCTGCGGATGATCCGGGAGCTGCTGCTGCGACAGAGCATATGTACTTTTCCATCCCGATCCTCCCAGAGGGTGGGCTGAATAATACCTTTTCCATAGATATAATGTCTGTCATAAGGTCTGTCGATCACCTGCACGTTATGAACGCCTTCGTTTGTGATTTCCAGTCTGTGCAGAGGTACCAGATCGCTTCTCTCCCAAGTGCGGCAGTCATCTCTGGAGATATCCACAAATCCGTCCCACAGTTTCCCTTCCAGGGATCCGGGGGCCAGAACGGTACCGTCGCTTAACCGAATAGGTTTATTCTTGACAGGGCCTCTTCCTCCGATATCTCCGGGTACCAGTTCCTGCGGCTCTGAGAAGGTGTGTCCTTCATCTTCGCTTTCCATATACCAGGTCATCCATTCCGAGATCAGCTTACCGACTTTATAGAAGAGGATAATTTTTCCATCTTCCTTGCGGAAAAGTACGGGATTCCACATGGCAACCCCTCTTACATCCGCTACCTTTACCGGTTGTCCCCAGCCATCCATATCACGTATCGCTGTCCAGATCGCTACGTCCGGGTTCTTTTCCCATGCACCGCCGAACCATGCCGCCAGAATGCCGCCGTCCTTTAATTCCAGCAGTGTTGAGGCATGGGCACTGTCAAAGGGTTTGTTATCATCTGTGATAAATTCCTGTGTATAATTTGTAATCTTCATACTGTCAGTCACTCCTTCCATTGTCTGATTCTGTCTTTTTAGCAGAGTGAACGGGTAACATGCCCGTTCACTCTGCGTTATGTTCTGTTACTTTCTTTTGTTCAATAACTTATTTGGTTCCTGCTACAGCACGGGCTTCTGCGTCATTCCACAGCTGCTCCAGTTCTCTTACGCCCATATCCTCAGCCTTCTTGATCAGTGCATCCCAGTTGTCGATAGATTCCTTGCCGATAATGTACTTATCGTATTCCTGCGTGAAGAAGGTATCCAGATCGGTGGTCAGTTCTTTCACACGTTCTGCTTCTTCGGTAGTGAAGGGAGGTGCAATGTGAGGCTGTACATAAGCGTCATCATCATTAATGATCTTCCAGTAATCTTCTGCCAGATCGGACCAGTTTCCGGTGATCATCTGGATCTCACGCTGGGTCTTGATGTTACATGCATACATGGAGAAATCCAGCTTGCCTGCACCGATATCTGTCCAGCATGCATAGTAATCAGAAGGAGAGGCATCCTTGAACTGCATTACATAATCGGAAATATATTCTGCCTCACCGTCTGCATTGTACTGGAAGGTCTCACCCTCGATACCGTAGTTGGTAATGTCGGAAGCCTCCATGGAGTACATCCAGTCAATGAATTTAATGATCTGATCTTTGTTCTTGGCATTTACATTAATTGCATACAGCCTATCGAATCTGGTATTGTAGGATACGGCACGTCTCTCACCCAGGCTGTTCTCAGGAATCGGCAGTACCTGGAAAGTAGCATTCTCGTTACCGTCGATCTTACGCAGTTCTTTGGTGTAGTTCTGACCGAATCCACTGTTATCTAAGAAGAAGAAGGACTGACCGCTGGTGCACTTGGTCATCATGGAATCAGAATCGGTCGTTGCATATTCCTGATCCAGAACGCCAGTGGTATATGCCTTGTTCAGGAACTTCAGAACTTCTTTGAAGTTGGTATCTGCAGGACCGTATACATACTTGCCCAGATCCTCATCCCAGTACATACCGGAGCTTGGGGATACGGAGCCGAAGCCGGAGCCTAACATATAGGAAGTGGTCTTTAACAGGTTAGCAGTTCCCTTTCTGATTGCCCATGGAGTGCTGTCAGGATAGATCTCTTTTAACTGTGCCAGTGCATCCAGTACTTCATCCCATGTGGTCGGGGTTGCGATGCCGTTCTCTTCCAGAAGGTCGGTACGGATTACGGGGCCGAAGCCGTTGGCCCACTCTTCACGAATTACTTGGTTGAATACATACATTTCACCGTCTACCATGTATCTCTGCATTTCAGGATACTGCTGCCAGAACTTGTAGAAGTTCGGCATGGTCTCTTCGTTAATATACTGGTTCAGAGGCTCGAAGATACCCTCGGATGCAAAATCGGAAATATCACTTGTGCTTGTCAGTAAAATGATATCTGGGAAGTTCTGTGTGGACAGAGCAATATTTTTCTTCTCATCATAGCTGTCGGTAGGAACGATCTGGAAATTCAGCTTTACATTGGTTGCTTCAAAAATTGCCTCGTGGGACTTGCTGTCCTGTGCCATGGGCTGCTGGTTGGCATCCGGGGTCATAATACTGATCTCCAGCGGCTCGTCGCTGATCCAGGAAGGATGCTCGCTGTTTGCTTCCTGTGTGCCTGCACTTGCAGTGCTCTCCTGCGCATTATTTGTTGCGGTATCATTGCTGCCGGAAGCATCGGAACCACATCCTGTCAACAGAGATGCGCTCATTGCTGTTACTGCCACTAAGGCTGTCAGTTTTTGGAATGCTTTCTTTTTCATTTAACCTCTCCTTTTCTTAAATACATTCTTACTTTATAGTTTGTTTCTTTATCCCTTAACTGCTCCGACCATAACACCCTTTGTGAAGTACTTCTGTAACAGAGGGTATACAAGCAGAATAGGTACGATGGAAATAATGATCACTGCATATTTATAGTTGGTTGCGATGATATTGACACTTCCCGTGATCTCGGAAGTGTCACCCTGTATTACGATGTCACGCATGACAACCTGTACAGGATATTTTTTCTGATCATTCAGGTACAACACGGAAGGGAAGTAGCTGTTCCAGTGGTATACAGCATAATATAATGTCATGGTTGCAATGATAGCTTTGGACAGCGGCAGGACGATCTTGCTGAAGATCGTAATGTCGTTTGCACCGTCCAGATATGCGGATTCTACCAGGGAATCCGGGATCGCCTGGAAGGAAGTTCTCATGACAATCATATTGAAGGTACTGATGGCGGGCGGCAGAACGATGGCCCACATGGTGTTGATCATATGAAGCTTATTGATTACCAGATAGGTAGGGATCATACCACCGTTTACGAACATTGTGATCATGATCAGCACGGTAAATACCTTACGTCCATAAAAATCCTTTCTGGAAAGAGGATAGGCACACATTGCGGTAAGCACCAGACAGATCAGTGTTCCCAAACCTGTGTATAAAAAGGTGTTCTTATATCCGCTCCAGATTCTCTGGTTCTCAAATACTGCCTTATAGGCATCGAAATTGATTCCTCTGGGGAACAGTGTTACCAGTCCCTGATTGATATACTGGGAAGAACTGATGGACACAATAAATACATAAAACATCGGGTAGAACATAATGAATCCGAGGATTGCCAGCAGAAGGTAGTTCACAACATCAAATATTTTGCTGCCGATTCCCTGCGGTTTTTTGCTTTTTATTTTTACTTTCTTAGCCATTTCTGTCCTCCTACCACAAGCTGCTGTCACTGAGTTTTTTCGATATCTGATTGGATGTTACCAGCAGGATCACACCGATGACTGACTGGAACAGACCCACCGCTGTGGAATAACTGAAGTCCGCACTCAAAATACCTCGTCTGTATACATAAGTGGAAATTACATCCGCAGTCTCATAGGTAGATCCGTTGTACAGCAGGATAATCTTCTCATATCCCAGAGACATCAGTCGTCCGATCTGCATGATCAGCATAATGGAGATGGTCGGTGCAATGGAGGGAAGCGTTACCGATTTAATTCTCTGGAAACGGTTCGCTCCGTCGATCATTGCGGCCTCCAGGATCTCCTGGTCCACAGAGGTCAACGCGGACAAATAAATAATGGAAGTCCAGCCACAGGTCTGCCAGATACCGGATGCGGTAAATATGGTACGGAACCATTCGGGCAATACCATGAACTGGATCTTGTCAAAACCGAATGCGGCGATAAGCTGATTAATGATTCCGCCCAGAGACAGGAAGTTCATTACCATACCACAGACAACCACGGTAGAAATGAAATGGGGCAGGTAGCTGACGGTCTGGATCACTCTCTTGAACTTGGCATTTGTCACCTCGTTCAACATCAGTGCCAGGAGGATCGGTGCCGGGAAGCCCCACAGCAGTCCGTAGATATTTAACAGTAATGTATTTTTCACCAGTTTCCAGAAATAAGGATCCGTCAGGAACTTCTGGAACCATTTGAAGCCCACCCAGGGGCTTCCCCATACACCCTTTGCGATCTTGTAATCCTTAAATGCGATCAATACCCCGTACAAAGGCAGGTAATGGAACAGGATGTAATAGATGATCGGAAGCAACATCATAATATACAGATACTTGCATTTCTTGATCTTCTTCCACGGCGATGTTTTCATGTTGTCTCTCCTTCTGTGCAATCATTGTTTCTTGTTGTTCCGTATTGGAGAACACCGTTCTCTAAAATATCTTTTTGAAAAGGATTGATTTCTCAATCCCCTTTTTCACATTTTTTAACTTAATAAAGAATGTTTTGTAATTCCCTTATTTTGTTTTGTAATTCCTTTGCCAGTGACTGGATCCGTTCGTCATAGAATCTCAGGGAAGGTCCTGAGATACTCACTCCCGCCACCACCTGGCCGTTTCTGCCAAGTACCGGAACCGCTACACATTTTACGCCAAATTCATGTTCCATATTATCTATTGCGTAACCGCGCTGCCGGATCTCTCTAAGTTCCTTCAACAGTGCATCCCCGTCCGTGATCGTATAATCGGTATAGGCTTCCAGCTTTCTGGCTGCGTAAGCCCGTTGTTTCTCCTCTGGAAGATATGCCAGCATTGCCTTGCCCAGTCCGGTACAATGCATCTGTGCATGCTCACCCATGATCGGCCGCATAAGGTCAATGGAGGTCTTCGGATAAGCAGAGGTCACATAGATGATCTCCTGTTCATGCGGGATTGCAAGATAGACCCGCTCGCCTGCCATATCTGCAAGTTCCTGTAAATACGGGGCCGCCACACTACCGATGCTTAAGTTCTGTCCCAGAGAATAACACAGGGAGTACACGCTGAGTCCCAGCTTATATCTGCCGCTTTCATCATCCTGATCCAGATACCCCATTGCCTTGAACGTAGACAAAATATTATGTACGTTACTTTTATTCAGATCCAGCTGTTCGCTGATCTCTGTCACACCCCAACTGCTTTTTTTCGTAAAGCAGTTCAAAATTTCAAGAGCTTTTTGCAGACTCTTTACTTTTATTTCTGCCTCATTTACCATCTTGCGTTCTCCATTTGGTAATTGTGTTCTTCATTTCGTAACCACATTATATAATTTTTAAAGTTAAAAAAGCAATAGCACATTTTGATAAATTCGTCTTACATCTTTTGTCTATAATTAACTTCTTGTTCTGTAATAGAGAACTTTCTCATTACAAAATCTCTTATTTACATTAATGATAGCACAACCTCTTTCGTTGTGATATGATGGAACAAAACAGTGTTCGACAATCTTCGACGAAAGAGGTGCCCCTATGACAATAACCTGGTTATGCCTGTTCTGGTTGTTTTTCTTCTATTCCTTTATTGGATGGTGTATTGAGGTATGTGCTGCTGCGGTGCAGCATCGGAAATTCGTTAACCGCGGATTCGTAGCGGGTCCCCTATGCCCGATCTACGGTTTTGGTGCCATATTGTTCGAGATTTTCCTGCCGGAACTAACGGAAGACCCGTTTTTCCTGTTCCTGGGTGGCTTTGTACTGGCTTCCCTGTTGGAATATTCCACCGGCATGTTCTTCGAAAAGGTCTATAAGAAAAAGCTGTGGGATTACTCCCGTTTCCGCTACAACGTAGGTGGCTACATCTGCCTGCCTTTTTCCCTGCTGTGGGGTGCTTTAAGTGTTGTGACGGTAATGTTTGCAGATCCGTTATTATGCGGACTTTTTGACCGCATTCCGCACTTGCTTTCCGTTGTACTTCTGTTGGTGCTGGGCGGGCTGCTCCTGTTGGACACCGTTGGTTCCGCTTTATCTACTTTAAGCCTACAGGTACAGGCAAAGCACCGGGTGGAGGCCTCTCTGGAAAAGCAGACCGCCCGCCTGGATCAGATTACAGAAGGGCTGGGCCAGACTTCCCGTTTTCTGGAAAATGCCCTGACAAGACATATACAGAAGCGACTGCAGAAATCATATCCTTCTATCAGCCTGGATGCTCTGGTAAAAGCCAGAGAAGAACATAAAAAATCCACCGTCTTTGCCGAGGGCTGCTGCTTTTACAAACTGTTTTCCCTCTTCTTCATCGGTGCATTGTTAGGTGACATTACGGAAACGATCTTCTGCCGCATCACCGCAGGTGTCTGGATGAGCCGCAGCAGTGTCGTCTACGGGCCTTTCAGTATTGTCTGGGGTTTGGGCTGTGCCTTCCTTACCCTGCTGCTCTACCGTTACCGCAACAAGAGCGACAGTACTATTTTTCTGGCAGGTACCCTGCTGGGCGGTGCTTACGAATATATCTGCAGCGTCTTCACGGAAATGGTCTTTGGCACGATTTTCTGGGACTACAGCGGATTTGCCTTTAACTTAGGCGGCCGTATCAACCTCTTGTACTGCTTCTTTTGGGGAATTGCCGCTGTGGTATGGCTGAAACTGATCTATCCGAATCTTTCCGGCTGTATTGAAAAGATTCCGAAAAGAACCGGCACAATTGTCTGCAATATTTTGATAGTATTTATGATTGTCAATATGCTGATCTCCGCACTGGAAAATACCGCATATAATACGATCAAAATAATCTGGATCAAGATCCATATGCCTGTTGTTGCTTTCAAGTCTCTGTTCTCTCCTCTATATACTTATCTCTGTTTTTTTATCTAACACCGTTATTTTATATCTTCATGCCGTCAAACGTTACCATCCAATTATCAGAAAAACAGCATGAGACATGACCTGTGTGGAAATTACGCTTCCGCACAGGCCATGTCTCATATATTTTTCTGTATCGTCTCTGTGTTGTTACACAAACGTCTGTTGTATTATGATCAGGGTCACTGTCGCCTGTTTCCATTTCTTTTTCACAATCTCCTCGTCAAATATATATTTCATATATTATCTGGATTGAGAAATATTGTCAAGTAACCTTACCCCGATTTCATATTTTACCGCTTTCTATAACAGTTTTTTTCATTGCTTTCATAGATTTTATGTATAGCATTCTTTTACTATATTCACACGATTATCCATTCCACCACATTTTTTCGGTAGCACAAATAGTCATGAAAATATTTTTTCACAACCTTCTCCCCGCATACAACACATATACCCGCAGAAAAACTATTCCTGAATTTTTTCCAGAAGAGAAAGAAGTGTCTCCTGCTCTTCTGCCGTTTCCGGCTTCCATGCCTGACACATCATTGCAACAATCTCATTTCTGCATAATGCATTTTTTCCTGTTCTGTCATAATTTTTCTCCATTTCTGTTCATTCAATCTTCCAACAAAAATCGCAGATATCGCTCAACGCCCGAATATCTGCAAAAAAGCAGGGCTCAAAAAGTATATTCATCACGATCACGTTCTTGATATTTTCAGAATCTTTTATTTGTGATAAAGCAGGTGTATTGATTGGATCATTATGTTTTCTTTTTGCATAGAGTGTTTTGTCATTGAAATCTATCTTATGACCATACATAACAAGTCCTTCTACAAAAGGTAAATCACTATAATAAATGAAACCTTCATTAAAACGTAAATGATTTTCTTCAATTAAAGAACGTTTAATTAAAATATTTAAAACTGAAATATTTCGAATCCCTTTTTTCGCTCTAATTAATAAATCAATTCTTCTTTGTTCATCACTATCATCTATGTCAGAATAATCTTTTTCTAAGAATTTATGATTACGATCATCATCTTTATCCTTCAAATTTAATTCTTCATTTTTTTCATCACCCATGGTTTCAAAAACTTGTTTTTTAAACCATGTGATCCATCTTCTACCAACAACTAAATCTAAATCTTTTTGCATAGCATCTTGAAGCAAACAAGATAATGTTTGAGGCATAATATAATCATCACTATCAATGAAATAAATATAATCTCCCGTTGCATTTTCTAAACCAAGATTTCTTTTTTTAGCAACGCCTTCTTCTATTGAACAAGGAATAACATTCAAAGATATTTTATCTTTATATGTATCTACTAATTGTTGAAATTTTTGGTCATCTTGACTTCCCACTAATAATGTTTCAATTTCAACATTTTCTTGTTCACTTAAACTTTCTAAACAATCTTTTAAATATTGATAATATCCTTCATAAGGGACAATCACACTAATTTTCATACAACTCTCCTTTATTATAATTTATCTTTTAAATCATCTTTGATTTTAGTTGTAGAAATACCTTCTGTACGAGGTAAATAAACTACTTCACAATAATCTTTTAAGAAATCAAATTGGCCTTTCCAATCATCACCCATAACAAAAACATCAACATCATGTTCTTGAACATCTTTTATTTTTTGATCCCATGATTCTTCTAAAATAACTTCATCTACATATTTAATAGCTTTTAAAATAGCCATACGATCTTGATCACTATGATAAGCTTTCTTACCTTTTTGAGCATTAAAAGCATCACTGCTGACTGCTACAATCAAATAATCTCCTAATTCTTTAGCACGTCTTAAAATATTTAAATGACCAACATGAAACAAATCAAAAGTTCCATATGTGATAACTTTCTTCATCCTATTTCTCCTATCTCTTCATTTTATCTAATAATTTTTCCCAAAAACCAATTTTAGGATTTTGAACAATTCGACTTTCAAATTTTTCATCATTTAATTTTTTCTTTTCTTTTTTCTTTAAACTATTATAAAAATCAACATATTCGGCATACTCATCGCATACTTCTTCAACGTCACCATATTCTTTTAAACGTCCACCTTCAATCCACATAGCCTTTTGACAGAATCCTCTTACTTGTGGCAAAGAGTGAGAAATAAAGACAATTGTTTTTCCTTGATCTTTAAGTTCATTCATTTTATCTAAGCACTTTTGAGCAAATCCTTTATCCCCAACCGATAAAGCTTCATCGACAATGATGATATCAGGATTTAAATAAAGTGAAATTGAAAAACCTAATCTTGATTTCATCCCACTTGAATATTTCTTAACGGGTTGATATAAGAAATCACCAATTTCAGCAAATTCAATAACACCTTCCGTAATTTCTTGAGTCCAAGCAATGCTCCTTTAACATTAATATTTTCAAGCCCTGTAAGTTGCATATCCAATCCTGTATTGATTGCAATTAAAGCTTGTTCTCCATTGATATCCATTGTACCCTCATCAATTTGTGAAATACCTGCTAAAATCAATGATAATGTTGATTTACCCGAACCATTTGTTCCTAAAATTCCTACAACTTCTCCTTTAGGAATTGTAAAAGTAATATCATTTAAAGCATAGAATCTTTGTGTAACTGAGCTTTTTGATTTACCATCATTTTTCTTTTTTAATTTATATATTTTTGAAACATGTTCAAATTTAATTGCATAATCTTCCATTATTACCACCTAAATCATATCAATAAATTTATGTTTAAATTTATACATCATCATACTACCAATTGTAAAAATCACAATGACAAACACCCAAAAGAAAAGCATTTGTTTCCAATAAAATAAGATTCCATGATGATATAAGAAACAATCTCTATAACCACATACAACATAATAAATTGGATTAGCTTTCATAATATATCTTACTGTCATTTGCCACCCATATTTGTGTAAACGTGAAATTGGCCATAAAATTGGTGTTAAATAAAGTAATAAACGCATACACGCTAAAATAAGTTTTCTTGTATCACGAGCTAACATATTTAAAACAGATGTAATCATCGCAAGTGAAATTGTTAAACAAATTGCTGCAAAAAGATAATAAATAAGTTCAAGCCAATAAAGTGAAGGCATGATCCCTTGTGTAAGCAAAAAGACAACTAAGATAGCCATCAAACAAAAATGATTAAACAATTCTTTTCCAACAACTGTAGCTGGTAAAACGGATACTGGAAATTTCATTTTTGTAATGACATTACGTTTAGCATAAATGGCATTGGCACCATTAGTAATACATGGACTAATAAAAAACCATACCACCATTCCACATAACATCCATTGAATAAAAGGAATCTTTCCTACAGACTTTCTATTCATAATTAAACCAAACACAAAATAATACGTCATAATTTGAATTGCTGGATTAGCAAAATTCCAAAAAACACCTAATCTTGAATCTCGCATATCAGAAAGCAATTCATATTTTGAAATACAATATATACGATACAAATTTGTAAAGTTTTCTTTTAATACATATCGAATACTTTTAAACATACTTACCTCCAAAAAGTAAACCTACTATTACTTTTACATCATACCACTATTTTTTGCAAATAAAAACAAAAAAAAGGAACAATGGCTTTAAATAACCATCATTCCCTAAAAATACTTATTTATTCATCCATGATTCATCACTTGGATCAACTTTCCAAGCTTTTAATTTTTCCATATCTTCATGTTTAATATAGTCATGTTCTTTTGCTACTTCAATTAAAGTATCATAATTTGATAAAGTCACAAAAGGACAATGTGCATTTTCAAAATTAACTGTTGCTTTATCTAAACCATAAGTAAAGATAGCAATTAATCCTAAAACTTCACATCCAGCCTCTCTTAAAGCTTCAACACATTCTAAAGAAGAACCACCAGTTGAAATTAAATCTTCAACAACAACAACTTTCATTCCTTCTTTAACAACACCTTCAATACGGTTATTACGTCCATGAGATTTAGCTCCTCCACGAACATACCCCATTGGTAAATCTAAAATATCAGCAGCTAAAGCAGCATGTGCAATCCCAGCAGTAGCTGTTCCCATTAAACATTCTGCATCTGGGAAATTATCTTTTACAAGTTGAGCAAGTCCTTGTTCAACATCTTTTCTTACTTTTGGATAAGATAAAGTTAAACGATTATCACAATAAATTGGTGATTTAATACCACTTGCCCAAGTAAATGGTTCATTCGGTCTTAAAAAGACAGCTTTAATATCTAATAAATCTTTAGCAATAATTTTTTTCATTTCTATTCTCCTTGAAAATCTTGATAAACTTTTTTATATGTCGCCAAAGGATCTTGACTTCCTGTAATTGTTCTACCAACAACAATATAGCTTGAAGTAAGTTCTTTTGCCATAGCTGGTGTTGTTACACGTTTTTGATCATTGACATTATCACTTGCAAGACGGATTCCTGGTGTAACTGTCAAAAATTCTTTTCCTAAATGATCATGAATGATTTTTGATTCTAATGGTGAACATACAACCCCATCTAATCCTGCAGCTTTTGCATTTTCAGCCCATTTTAATACAACATTTTCTAATGGTTCATGAATAAGTAACTGATTATCTAAAACATCTTGATCTAAAGATGTTAAGCATGTTACAGCAATACATAATGGTCTTTTACCACTTGTTTTGCCTTCTTCTAATCCTTCAATAGCAGCTTTCATCATTTCAATACCACCTGAAGCATGAACATTGACCATATCGACATCTAATTTAGCAAGTTGTCTCATGGCACTTTTTACAGTATTTGGAATATCATGTAATTTTAAATCTAAAAAGATTTTATGTCCCATTTCTTTAATCATTTTAATGATTTCAATTCCTTCTCCATAAAACAATTCCATCCCTACTTTTACATAAAGACTTTCTCCCTCAAATTGTTTTAAGAAGTTTTCAACATCACTTTTTGTCTTAAAATCAAGAGCAATACAAATTCTACTTTCGTTCATAAAAACCTCCTTATTATTCTTTTACTATTATACCAAAATTACTACCTCTATTCTACACGATTTATTTATTTTTTTGATATTCTTCTAGTAAATGTAAAACTAACTTTTCAAATGTCCAATTATAATTTGTTGCTGTTACAACAGCTTTTAAACAAAGTGTTGAATTATTTTTTAATTTTGATAATATTTGATCCATTTGTAAAGATGCAACGTTTGAAAAAACAACAACCGCTGCTTCTAAATTATTCTTTTTTGTTTTTTTAATCTTTTTATTTAAAATATCTTTAACTTTATTTTGTGTCATCTGTTCATTCAATAAAATTATTTCAATGTTCATCAACAAACATAATTGTTTTAATGATTCATAATTTTGAATCTTTTCCTTACGATAAATAATGAGCTTTGCGTTCATAAATTCTCCTTTATATACAAAAAAACAGCTATAAAAGCTGTTTTTCTTATTAACCAAGTCTGTTGTAGTATTCAACGATTAATGATTCATTGATTTCTGAGTTTAATTCAGATCTTTCAGGTAAACGAGTTAATTTACCAGTTAATTTATTAGTATCAACTTCAACGAAAGCTGGAGTTGCAACTTTGTTTTCTAAAGCTTCTTTAATAACTGCTAAATTTAATGATCTTTCTCTTACTTCGATAACATCTCCAACATTTACTCTGTATGATGGGATATCAGTTTTAACACCATTTACTAAGAAATGACCATGGTTTACTAATTGTCTAGCTTGTCTTCTTGTAGAAGCAAAACCTAATCTATAAACAACATTGTCTAATCTTCTTTCTAATAAGCATAAGAAGTTGTAACCATGGATACCTTCCATTTTACCTGCTTGATTAAATGTGTTGTGGAATTGTTTTTCATTAACTCCATACATATGTCTTACTTTTTGTTTTTCTGCTAATTGTAATCCATATTCAGTTTGTTTTTTTCTTTTTTGTCCATGTTGACCTGGAGCATAAGCTCTTCTGTTTAATTCTTTCCCGTTTTCTAAGATTGAGAATCCTAAACGACGAGAGATTTTCCATTGTGGTCCTGTATAACGTGCCATAAATTTTCCTCCGTATTGTTTTATTTGCATAAAGCAATAACATTGCATAGATCAATTGATAAGTGTTAATATTAAGCATTTCCCATTGCAGCCAGGTACTTTGCAATCATTTGATATTAACGCATTTTTTCAATCCTCTATGTGCTGCTATTCATTTACTGCCTTGTCATCATACTATATATTTATACCAATGTCAAACATTATTTTCATCCATAAAATCTTTATTTTTTGTCGATTTTACATATTGGATGACGAATCACTGTTTTCCATTTTTCCGGAGCATTTTTTCTTGCATCTGATAAATAAATTTCATGATGTAG
>OHAI01001226.1_pt1 | contig 20091 bp, 18 predicted proteins | sample 1577091 | NCBI WGS metagenome assembly OHAI01 (sample SAMEA3541548, study PRJEB24748) | human gut metagenome | biome: human gut; feature: human-associated habitat; material: faeces | place: China | collected 2012
CTAACCAAGCCGCAAATAACGCTTTCTTTTGCGTAGGACTGACTTCTTTATACCATGGTAATGATGTTGCCATAACAACCTCCCTTCCTTGTATTTGAGAATTTTGTGGTATAGATCACAGAATTTAAAATCACTGCTAATTTCTGCTTGCATAAATAAAGATAAGACGTATGATGTCTTATGTCAATCAAAGAGAATGAGAGCTGGATCACAAATTCAGAAAATAGATTAGAAAATGAGAACAGAAATGAAAAAAACAAGTAAAAAAGAAGCAAGTCTCGTTTTGCAGGATAAAATCAAATCGCTCATCATTAAACAAAATCTTAAATCTGGCGATTTGATGCCAACAGAAAATGAGTTGATTGAACAACTTGGTGTGAGCCGTTCCAGTTTGCGTGAGGCCATTAAATCTTTAGAGGCGCTACACATTTTAGACATTCGCCATGGCGTCGGCACCTTTGTGAGTGAATCCTCTCTTGTACCAATGATTCGCGGATTAAGCTTTCACACACAACTGAATTTGCATAATGATCATAATCAGCTGATTAATATTTTGGATATTCGGGAAATTTTGGAATACGGTTTCGCTCCGATGGTTTTAGGAAAAATTAGCCAAGAACAGACCGCACTTTTGCAAAAATCAGTGGCCAATATGGAAAAAGATGCCCGTGAGCAAAAATTTTCACCTAAAGATGAATACCACATTCATTTAAAACTTTATGAACCATTAAATAACCCGTTACTGATTCAATATTTAGATGCGTTTTGGCAAATTTATCAGCAAGTAGAAAAAGGCTTACCGCCACCAATACTTTCGCCTGAAAAATTAGCCATGCAACACCGTGAATTAATTGATGCGGTAGAAGCGCATGATTTGGTACGCATGCAACGCGCGATCTTGCAATATTTCCAAAGTATTCGCCAACGCTTACAACAAGGAGGGCATGATGCAAACTAATGGATTAAACATCGCCTTAATCGGCTGCGGCTTTTTTGGTGTTCAGTTGGCTTCAGCATTTGATAAAGCCCAAGCAAACTTAATTGCAGTGACCGATATCAATCCTTCTCTTGCACAAAAACTCGCAGACCAATACGGCAGCCAAGCCTTTTTTAGTGTGGAAGAAATGTTGGCAGAAACTAAACCGGATTTAGTGGTTATCGCCACCCCAAACTATGCTCATTATTCCCCCGCTATCTTAGCGTTAAATGCGAGTTGTCATGTCTTTATTGAAACGCCTTTTACCTTAAGCTCTTCTCAAGGCCAACATTTACGCCGTCTTGCTGAAGAAAAAGGTAAAGTCATTTTTGTGGGCCATTTAGAACGTACGTTACCAGGCATGTTGAAAGTCAAAGCTGCTTTAGAACAAGGAAAATTAGGCCGCATTACGGTAGCTCGTGCTATGCGTCAGCGTTGGATTGAAAATCTACCAAACAAAGAATGGTGGAAATTAGATGCCAATCTTACGGGCGGTGAGCTTTTCCACCTCATTCATGAACTGGATTTACTCTGTTGGTTATTAGGCGATATTGAGGCGGTCTTTGCTCAAGCGGCTAATCAAGCGCATCACGATACGCCAGACAGCCGTGATGTGTTGCAGTTGCTATTACGTTTTAAAAATGGCGTGTTAGGTTCGCTCGAAATGGGTACAGCTTATCGATTACACCAATGGGGCATTCAAATTCATGGTGAAAACGGTGTGATTGAAGTCAATTTCTTTACCTCAAGTGTCACATTTAATTATCTAGATGGAAAAATAGAACACGTTGATTTATTTGATGAATTTGAGGCTGATTTATCTTTACGCGAAAGTGCAAAAGGCACACAGCAATATAATGTCACCCACGCACCTTGCCAACTTTGGTTAAGCCGAGCGGCTGAAATCGAAGTACAAAGCGTGGTAGAGCACTTAACGCAAGGAAAAACCAGCCCATTAAGTCTATGTTTAACTGAAGCCATCGAAGTTGCAGAAGCAGCGAAGCAATCCATGGTAACGGAAAAACAAATCTCAGTGAAAAAATAAGGAGTTTATTATGATGCGATATGGTGTTGTTGGCGTTGGCTATTTTGGTGCGGATTTAGCCCGTTTCATGAATGAATTTGATGATGCACAGATTACCATGGTATACGACCCTGAAAATGGTGAAACCATTGCTCAAGAATTACAATGCGTAGCGGCAAAATCGCTTGAAGAATTAGTCACTTCCCCTAATGTGGATTGTGTGATTGTCGCCACCCCGAACTACTTACACAAAGAACCGGTTATCCTTGCAGCGAAAAACAAAAAACATGTTTTCTGTGAAAAACCAATCGCCTTAAGTTATCAAGACTGTGACGACATGGTGCGCGCTTGCGAAGAAAATGGTGTCACCTTTATGGCTGGCCATGTGATGAACTTCTTTAACGGTGTTCACCATGCCAAAGAATTAATCAACCAAGGTGTGATTGGTAAAGTGCTTTATTGTCACACCGCACGTAACGGCTGGGAAGAACAACAACCGACTATTTCATGGAAAAAAATCCGTGAAAAATCTGGCGGTCACTTATATCACCATATTCACGAATTAGACTGCGTACAATTCATTATGGGGGGCATGCCAAAAACTGTTACCATGGCAGCCGCCAATGTTGCACACAAAGGCGAAAACTTTGGTGATGAAGACGATATGATTTTTGTCACCATGGAATATGATGATAATCGCTTCGCAGTTCTAGAATGGGGTTCCGCTTTCCGTTGGGGTGAGCATTATGTATTAATTCAAGGGGAAAAAGGTGCGATCAAACTTGATATGTACAATACCAAAGGCACCCTTCGCGTGGATGGAAAAGACACCTATTTCCTCATTCACGAAACCCAAGAAGAAGATGATGACCGTACCCGTATTTACAACAGCACAGAAATGGACGGTGCGATTCAATACGGTAAACCAGGCAAACGCACACCGCTCTGGTTGAGTTCTATCATGAAAAAAGAAATGCGTTATTTAAACGACATTCTCCATGGTATGGAACCAACTGAGGAATTTGTAAAATTACTCACCGGTGAAGCCGCTCGTGCCGCCATCGCCACAGCCGATGCATGCACCCGTTCTCGTTACGAAAACCGCAAAGTTGATTTATCAGAAATCATCGGTAAATAAAAATAATGTAAAAATTAACCGCACTTTGGTTGAGAAATCAAAGTGCGGTTGTTTTTTTAGCATATTTTTAAGGAGTTTATGGCGATAACCGCTCTCTTTCCCATTTCCCATCATTGTATAAATAACAAATTCGGTCATGTAAACGACTTGGGCGACCTTGCCAGAATTCGATACGATCAGGAATCACAAGATAGCCACCCCAATGTGGTGGACGAGGTACGTTTAATGGGTGTTTTGCTGCAATCAGTGCCGCTTTCGCTAATAAAGATTTGTGGCTAGAAATGACCGCACTTTGCTCGCTGGCCCAAGCGCCAATTCGGCTGGTGTAAGGGCGAGTTGCAAAATATTCATCTGATTGTTCAGGCGAGATTTTTTCGGCTTTACCTTCAATACGCACAGAGCGTTCTAATTCAGGCCAAAAGAATGTCAGGGCGACAAACGGATTATGTTCTATAGCACGACCTTTTCGGCTGTGATAATTTGTGAAAAAGACAAAGCCTTGTTCGTTCACTTCTTTCAACAGTACCATTCGACTTGTTGGTCGGCCGTCTTCATTGACTGTCGCGACATTAACACCTGTTGGCTCATTGACTTTAGCCGTAATCGCTTCGTTGAGCCATTTTTCAAATTGTTTTATTGGATTGGGATCGCAATCATGCTGAGAAAGCGCCTGTTTGCAATAATCCTCACGAATATCATGTAAGTCCATTTTCTTTCTCCTTTTGCTTGAAAACAAAAAGCCCTTGCAACTGCAAGGGCTAGTATAGTCCGTTAATTATTTACCATCAACACTCACGCCATAAAACGCATCGTAGCCGAATGGGCTTTGTACGTAACCTTTTACGCGAGGGCTAAGTGGTGCGAAACCAACTGAGTGTGCAACTGGAATCCATGGTGCTTGCTCATGGAAAATCACTTGTGCTTTTTTATAAAGTGCCGCACGCTCATCTTTATTGGTTAAGCCAATCGCTTTATCTAATAAAGCATCAAATTCTGCATTTTTGAAACGCGCAAAGTTTGAGTTGCCAGCGTTAGCACTTGCAAGTAACGGAGAAAGGAAGTTATCCGGATCACCGTTATCGCCTGACCAACCAAAGATACCTGCCGTTAATTCACCTGCTTTGGCACGTTTTTGATAATCAGCCCATTCAAATGTGACTGGATTTGCTTTTACACCAACTTTCGCCCAGTCTGCCATGACAAGTTCAGCCATACGTTTTGGATTTGGGTTAGACGCACGTACCACTGGTTGAATCCAGAAGTCCGTTTCAAAACCGTTTGGATAACCTGCTTCTGCTAAAAGCTGTTTCGCTTTCTCTGGATCATACGGATAATCTTGGATTTCGTCGTTATAACTCCAAATTGTTGGTGGTAGTGGGTTTTTCGCTGCAGTGCCTGCACCTTGATAAACCGCTTCAATAATCGCTTTTTTATCTACAGCATAATTCAATGCTTGACGCACTTTCACGTTATCAAACGGTGCTTTTTCCGTATTGAATGCGATATATGCCACGTTCAAACCTTTTTGTTCCAAAAGCTGTACTTTTGGATCGGTTTTCATTTTGGCTAAATCCGCCACGTTCGGGAAGAGAATTAAATCACAAGAACCCGCTTGTAACTTCGCATAACGCGTAGTGGCATCTGGCACGATACTGATCACTAAACGATCAAGCGGTGTACGACCTTTCCAATAGGTTTCATTTGCTACGTATTGTGCCGCTTGGTCAGTTTTGTAATCCACAAAAATAAACGGACCTGTCCCAACCGGTTTGTTATCAATCGTTTCTGGTTTGCCTGCTTTTAGCATCGCATCTGCATATTCAGCGGAATAAATAGAGATAAAGTCCATACCCAAACTTGCTAAGAAAGTCGCATCTTTTTTATTCAAAGTAATACGAACGGTATTGTCATCCACTTTCTCAACTGATTTTAATAAATCTGGGAATTTCATCGCTTTGAAATACGGATAAGTCCCTTTTGATACATTATGGTAAGGGTGGTTAGGATCCAACTGACGTTGGAAAGAAAAGACCACATCATCCGCATTAAAATCACGTGTTGGCGTAAATTCTTTTGTCGTATGGAATTTCACCCCTTTACGCAAATGGAACGTGTAAGTTAAACCATCGTCACTGATCTCCCAGCTTTCAGCTAAGGCTGGCTCAAGGTCAGTTGAACCTTTTTTGAATTCAACCAAGCGGTTATACACTTGTTGTGAACTCGCATTGTAGGATGTGCCTTCCATTACCAATGCCGGGCTAAAGCCAAGTGGTGCTTTTGCCGTACAGTACACAAACGTGTTATTGCCTGAAGGTTTTGCTGTTTCTGCTTTTGCATTTTCTTTTGCCGCAGAACCAGATTGATCACAAGCTGCTAAAAACAAACTAGCTGCAATAAGAGTTAAGGTCGCTTTTAATTTCATAAGTTTTCCTTCTTTAATCGGGCAAAACACCCAAACATGAATATAAAATTTTACTTAAGATATAAGTAAATCAAACTTTTACAAAATAAGAAAATGATCTTTCTTATAACAAATTAAACTAAGGTATTCAATATCAGCGTTTTTTCCGCAAATGATCCCCGTCTGTTTTGCGTAAATAACTCAATATCCAAACTAATGCAATAGCAAAAACAGAAGTGGTCAGAAACGTGTAACTGAAAGCATGTTGTAATGCATCGCCGTCGTTACCCATGAATTGACGATATAACGTCAAAATAATAGATGCCACAGCGATACCAAATCCGATTCCTAATTGTTGCACAATACTCAGCACCGTTGAGCCTACACCGCTTTGTGCCTGTGATAGGTCGCCAACGGTAAGAGTGTTAATTGAGGTAAAAATCATCGACATGCAGGCACCGTACCACATCAGATTACATATAATCCATGTCGTTGATGATGAGGTATCAAGCCATGACATTGAAACCGTCGAGGCTGCCATTAAAAGTGACGATAAAATTAACGTGGTTTTATAACCTAGCATATTTAAAATATGCCCAATAAAGCGTTTAAATACGACGGACATTAGCGCAATGGGTGCAAGCAACCAGCCTGATACTTCAGCTGAATAACCAAAGGAAAGTTGGAACATTAATGGCAATAAGAATGGCACAGCCGAGCCAGAAAGACGAATAAAGATATTGGCTGCAATGCCTAATCGGAATGTTCTTGTATTGAAAAGAGATAACGGCAAAATGGCACGTTCATTACCTTTCGCATAAAAATAATAGGTGACCAATAATGCAATACCAACCGACAATGCACTGTATGTGGTCATATTGTCACGGTGACTTTCTCCGAGTAAATCAAGCCCAAGAGTGAGCCCAACTAAACCAAACGCAAAGAGCAAAAAGCCCGTCCAGTCTAACTTATTCGCATTACCCTTATGATTGCCCATCACTTTAGCCGCAGCCCAAAAGCCTAACATACCAATAGGAATATTAATTAAGAAAATCCAATGCCATGAAGTATGCACCACAAGCCAACCACCTAAAATTGGACCAAGAATGGGGCCTATCAATCCTGCTGTTGCCATTAAATTCCAGGCATTAATTAATTGATTTTTCGGTACGGTTTGAATAATCGCAAGGCGAGCAACCGGCATCATAAACGCACCGCCAATACCTTGGAGAATCCGTGCAAGCACAAGGGTCTCGAGAGAAGTGGCCATCGCACAAGCGACTGAACCGAATACAAAGGTAAAAACTGCTGAGCGGAAAACAGTAAGCGTACCAAATTTAGCTGCCGCCCAAGCAGTTAAAGGAATAAATAAGGCAACGGCAAGAGAATAGGCGATAATCGCCATTTGCATTTCAAAGACAGGGGTTTGAAGATCTGTTGCAATAGTGGGTAAGGCAGTATTTAAAATAGTCGCATCCAAGCTTTGCATAAACAAAGCCATGGAGGCTACCCAAGCCAGCCCTTTATAGTGCTGACTTTCTATTACTGCGTCTTTTTCCACCATTGATAAATAAACTCAGCGATCTGTTCAATGTGATTAATATCTAATAAAGTGCGGTCAGTTTCAAGCGAATAATCTGTTGCTAAAGCCAACACGTTTTCATCTAATTCCGGCAAAGGTTTTGTCATCTCTTGTCGATGCAATAGAATCTTTGGAATAGGTTCTTGTTTAAATCCTTCCACCAAAACTAAATCTGTTAAATGACGATCAAATTGTTGGCTTAAATAAGTTAATGAAACCGGCTCTTGAGGGGTTTCTGTCATCAATGCCCAACGAGTATCACAAGCCATAATAACTTGCGCAGAGCCTGCTTCTTTCATTCGCCAGCTGTCTTTTCCTTCTTTATCCACATGGGCGTTGTGATGGCTGTGTTTAATGACTGAAACACGTAAACCTTTTTTGATTAATTGAGGAAGCAATTTTTCCAGTAATGTAGTTTTGCCACTACCGCTGTAACCCGTGATACCAAGAAGAGGAAGGGAATTGTTCATTGTAAAAACCTTAAGAAAAATGACCGCACTTGATAAAACAAAACCCCGCAGGACGGGGTTTAGCTATGAAAATCCATTAGGTGAAGAAAGTATAGCAAGGGAAAACAAAATAGCAACTTTCTCACGTCTACTGAATTATTTTAGGAATGTTACACCTTGCACAATTCGCTTAGCCGCGGCAATTGGAAGCTGTCCGATAAAAGTAATTTCTTTATCGCCCATGACTTCACTATAAATCGTGTATGCCCCTTGTTTCCATGTGTTTTCTGTTGCGGCAGTGCTATCCGCTTTGTTGACATAGAGTGTAAAAGTGAAAAGCCCATCGCTAAATAACGCATTTTCAACCACTTCACCATCCATTACATCTTGATTTTGACTAACTAAATCAAAACCTTGCGGTAACCAATCAGTTTTCCAATTAATTGAAAGTGAAGACTCTTGTTTCCCTTCATTTAAAAGTGGAGGTACTGACACCTTATTAAGGTAATCTGTCAAACCACGTAGACGATCATCTATATATAACGTCACCACACGGAACTGATCCAATAACTTGCCTTCTCGATCAAGCATATCGCCACGCAATAACAAACCATTTTCTTCATCTAAGAAAACGAGATATTGATAGCGAAAATCATCTTTTGGCACAATACGAATGGTATCAACAAATCGGCCTGCAATTCGGTCTTTTCCAAGCTTAATAAAATCATAATTCTGACTCAGCTTGCTAAAATCAGTGCGAATCACTGCCGGAAGCGCATCCACAATCTCACCACTGTTAATCGTGAATGCACGTGAACCTGGCTGGAAATAGCTGACTAAATTACCGCGCTGGATGATTTCTTGCTGTTCACCATCTAATGTCACCAACTGCGCATACACTTTTTGCCCTTGCTTAATATGACGATAACGGAATGAATCCATATTTGTTGGCGTAGTTTGCACAAAAGCAAGCTCATAATTTAAATCTCGCATGGCTTGCGACATTTTATTTAATGACTGGATTGGCTCTTCTGCAAATGCTGTAAAAGGCAATAAGAATAAGCCTAAAAGTGCGGTTAATTTGAGAGACGTTTTTTTCATAAATAAATCAATTGATCCATAAAAAAATTCACCACGCCTAAGGTGGTGAATTATCGATTAATTGCTGTAATTATTTCGCTTGGTTGCTACCCACATTTAAGCTATCTGCATGCATACGACGCTGTAATTCATAGTTTTGTAACATCGTACCAATACGGCGATTTTTTTGCTCAACCTGTTCCGAAGTCGCTACATCTTTGGTCGGAGCGTTGTAACTTACTTCTTGAACAGAATTGTTAAATGGTAAGGTTTGTAAAACTGGGTTTTCAGGTGTAACCGAGGTGCTTTTCGCATTAAATGATTGCACACCTACTACTGCCACTAAACACACACCTGCAGCCACCGCAATTTGTGTCATTGGTGCAAAGAATGCTTTTAATTTTTGCACGAATGGTAAGCTGTCTGCTTCTTCTGGTGTTGGTTGAGAAACAGTAATCTCTACGTGTTTTACTTCTTCTAATTCAATTAAATCAGCCATTTTCGCGGTAAAATCAGCACCTAATAATACTGGTGACTCTTTACGCATAACCGATCTTACTGCGTGATATGCCGCCCAAGATTCTTGTGAATCTTTATCCTGACAGAGTTGTTCCGTCAACTCGGCACTGACTTCTTCTCCATCCATATAGGCTGAAAGTAACTCTTTTTGCATTTTATAAACTCCGACTTTATTTTAACGTTGCATAAGCGGTTGTATTTTGTTCTCAATCACTTCCCGAGCACGGAAAATGCGAGAACGTACAGTGCCTACTGGGCAATCCATTATTTCTGCGATTTCTTCGTAACTTAACCCTTCAAGCTCACGCAAGGTAATCGCGGTTCTTAAATCTTCTGGCAAACTGTGAATAGTATCAAACACCACTTTTTCTAATTCGCTAGATAACATTTCGTTTTCAGGGGTATCTACATCACGTAGATGGGTTCCCACATCGTAGCTTTCGGCATCTTCAGCCAAAATATCTTCGCTCGGTGGACGGCGCCCCTGTGCCGTTAAGTAATTCTTTGCCGTATTAACGGCAATTCGATATAGCCAAGTGTAGAATGCACTATCGCCCCGAAAGGATTCAATGGAACGATAGGCCTTAATAAAGGATTCTTGTACAACATCTGGAATGTCGTTATGAGAAATGTAGCGGGTTAAAAGTCCGGCTACTTTATTTTGATAACGAGAAACCAATAAATTAAAGGCTTTTTTATCGCCTTGCTGCACTCTTTCTACCAAAGCCTGATCTGTTAGCTGTTCAGCCATATATCTCCTATGCTACGTCTAACACGCCTTCATATATTCAAGACAGCAAGCTATTGTTGCTTTATCAGACAGAGTTAAAATTGAAAAGTTCCTTATGTATAAAAAATTTCAAAAAAATTAACGGACATTCGTTTTCTGCACATCTTGGATATATTCAACCATCGCTTGTACTTCAGCATCTTCTGATTGACTGCCATTAAAAAACCACGAAAAAAGTTGTAAATCCGTGGCGGCAAGTAAACGAATAAAAATATCTTTTTTGTCGTCAGTCAGTTGGTCAAAATGCGCTTTATAAAAAGGCATGATGATTTTATCCAGCTCAAGCATACCTCGACGACAATCCCATTCAATGCGGAGTTTATTGTATTTATCCATAATTTCTCCCTAAATCATTGTAATTATACCTGATAAATGAAAAGTGCGGTTAAAAATTACCGCACTTTTTAATCAAAGAATCGATTATTCTGTCGCCTTCGGCTTAATCACCGCATAAACCACGCCTGTTAATAATGCCCCTGTTGCAATTGCACCTAAGTAGAGTAATGGTTCAGAGACAAACGGAATCACAAATAAACCACCATGTGGTGCTTGCAGAGAAATATTTAATGCCATTGAAATCGCACCCGCAGTTGCACCACCGATCACCGAGCTAATAATCACACGCAATGGATCAGCAGCCACAAACGGTAACGCCCCTTCAGAGATAAAGCACAAGCCTAAGACAAAAGAAGCTTTACCTGCATCACGTTGATTACTGGTAAATTTACTGCGAGCAATCCAAGTTGCAATTGCCATCCCAATTGGCGGCACCATACCGGCAGCCATAGCAGCAGCCATTGGAGTATGAACTTGAGAGGCTAACATTCCCACGGAGAACGTATAAGCCGCTTTGTTTACTGGACCGCCCATATCAATACACATCATCGCACCGATAATCGCACCTAACACCATCGCATTGATTTCACCCATGGATTTTAACCAATCGCTTAAGGTCGTCATAATTTGTGAAACCGGTGGGTTAATCACATAAATCATCGCAAGGCCAACAATCAAGGTACCAAAAAGCGGGAGAATTAGAATCGGTTTTAAGGAAGTTAAACTTGCCGGCAATTTAATGGTTGCATTTAATCCTTTCACCACATAACCCGCTAAGAAACCCGCGATAATCCCACCTAAAATCCCGGCTCCCGCCGTGGTGGCTAACATACCGCCAATAAGACCTACTGCAAGCCCTGGACGGTCTGCAATAGAAAAGGCCACATAGCCGGCAAATACTGCAATCATTAGATGGAATGCTGCACCACCACCGATATCCATTAAGGCTTTTGGAATACCATGGAAAATCGTTTCATCTTTGAAGGCTTCGATACCAAACATAAAGGAAATCGCGATTAATAAACCACCGGCAACCACCAACGGCAACATGTGTGATACACCCGTCATCAAATGTTTATAGACGCCTTTTTTATCGCCGCTTTCTTCTGATTTAGCAGAAGATTTTGCTGCGCCGCCTTCATAAATTTTAGCTTCTTTGAATGCCTTATCGAATTCCTGTGCGGTTTTCTTTAACGCTAAACCCGTCGACGTACGATACATCGGTTTACCTTGGAATTTATCTAACGGCACATCAATATCGGCTGCTACAAAAACTAAATCTGCCGCAGCAACTTCTTCAGGGGTAATTTCATTACCTGCGCCCACTTGGCCACGCGTTTCGACTTTTACCTGCCAACCTTGTTTTTTTGCGTAGGTTTCAATGGCTTCAGCTGACATAAAAGTATGCGCAACACCTGTTGGGCAAGCTGTCACCGCGACAATATTTTTGACGCCAGAAACACCACCAAATCCAACCGCACTTTGAGTTGGTTGAACATAGTCCACTGCTTGATTGAGTGCATTCGTCAGCGTTACTTCAGGTGAAGCAATCGCCGCATCTTCATTGGCTAAAAAGACTTTTTTGCCCACAAGTTCAGCAGAGTTTGGCAAACTAGATCCGAAAACAATCACTAAATCCGCCTCTTTGGCTTGCTCAACCACAGTATGATTGGCTTTTTTCGCTGCCACGCTCAATGCTTGGCGAAGTAAATAGGCTTTTGCCGCACCAATTTGCGGAGATTGAGTTAAAAACAAATTCATTACATTATCCTTCAATCACAGAAATTTTGACATTCGCCAGAATTGGCTCAAGCAAGGCGATATCGCTCACCCCCACGTTACTTTGCGAAACAGCAAAAGCAGAAACAGCACTTGCAAACGCTAAAGTTTCCGCTTGAGACAAGCCTTTTTCAATACCGAAAATTAAGCCAGCCACCATAGAATCGCCTGCGCCTACAGTGCTCACCACATTTTCACATTTAGGTGGTTGAGCTTGAATAACAGCTTGATCATTCAGCCATAAAGAACCATTCTCGCCCATCGAAATAATCACATTAGCAATACCTTCTGCTTTAAGTTTTTTAGCCGCTGCAATAATTTCATCAAGAGAATTTAACGGATGACCAATCCACGCTTCTAATTCGCGGTGATTTGGTTTCACCAACCAAGGATGGGCTTTCAAACCTGCTGTGAGTGCAGCATTACTGCTATCTAATACGACTTTCACACCAGCTTGATGCAACTGATTAAGCCAATCCGCGAACAATTCAGGACTCACACCTCGCGGTAAACTGCCACATACCGCAACAATATCAAAGTTTTGGCAATACGCTAATGAATCTGCTGTAAATTGCTGCCAAGCTTCTGGAGTGATTTGATAACCTAAGAAATTTAGGTCTGTCACATCGGCTTCAGTTTCCGTAATTTTTACGTTAATGCGAGTTTTACCTGCTACGCGATGAAATTTATCTTCTAAGCCTTGTTTTTTAAATAGGGTTTCGAAATCACCCACGTTGTCTTCACCTAAGAAGCCACCAACGGCCACCTCTACGCCCAAATCTTTTAATACCTTAGCGACATTGATGCCTTTGCCTGCTGGAAAAATACCGAGCGTTTCAACGGTGTTCACTTCGCCGATTTCAATTCGAGGCAAACGCCCAACTAAATCATAAGCGGCATTTAAGGTAATTGTTGCTACTTTTGCCATCACTTACTCCTTACCTTCACCTAAACCGCTTTCAATGACTGCACCAATACCGTCAATCGCTTGCTGAGCTTCTTCACCACTCGCGACGAAACGTAGGCGATGACCTTTCACGACACCAAGCGCCACAATTTTCATCAAACTTTTTGCACTGACTAATTGAGTGTCACGATCTAAGTTTTGTACCGCAACCGACGCATTATATTTTTTCACTTCATTAACAAGCACGGCACTTGGACGAGCGTGTAAACCGTGTTCATTACGAATCATAAATACCGCTTCAATGGCATCGGCTGGTAAACCTGTTTTTTCTTCGTGAATTTGTGGTGCATGCTCGCTGCTTACTTCAATAGTATCTGGTTCAGCCGGTGGTACGGCAGATACGCTTTCGCCAAGCCCACTCGCAATAATCTTACCTAAGGCTTCAATGGCTTGTTTCGCATCATCCCCTTCCGCAACAAAACGTAAGCGATGACCTTGAGTCACACCCAATGCCACGATTTTCATTAAACTTTTTGCACTAACTGGTGCGGTTTCTCGAGTAAGATTTTGTACCGTAATCTTGGAGGTGAATTTTTTCACTTCATTAACAAGCACAGCACTTGGGCGAGCGTGTAAGCCATGTTCATTGCGAACAGTAAAGGTCCCAATTACTGCACCCGTAGCGATTTGACTTTCAGATTGAGCAGCTGCAACAGGCACTTTACCGCCATTAAGTGCGGTCAAAATTTGCTGCGTATTACCACTTAATAAAATATTTTGGACTTCATCATCTAATAAACGCGCTAATGTCTCATTAATTTGATCGTTAACCGCCGAAATCGTCAACACGCCTTTCACCGCTTTGCCATTATGATTAAAAATGGTTTTCGCACGACTGAATGCCAACGCATTTTTCACGTTACCTGATACGGCATCGGTCACCCATAAGCCTTTACCAAGCGGCAGAGCAGAATTAGAGACCACTTCAGAAACAAAGCTATTTTCAACCGCACTTTGCTGTTGTAATTTACCTGCATTGATGGCGGTAAGGGTGAGCAAACTTTGCGTTTCAATATCTAAACTTAATGTTTCTTCAGTAATACTAAAAACATCGCTTTCACCTAACAAAATCGCACGGAATTTTTCAACATCTGTTAATGTCGCTAACTGTGCCGCAGTGTCTTCATCACCTAAAACATGCGTTAATTGACGAAGTAAAGCAAGATGCTCATCAGAACGGGCAGCAATACCAATCACAACATAAGCAATATTGCCTTCTCCCCACTCAATACCTTGTGGAAATTGGAAAACTTGTACACCAGTTTTTTTCACCATCGAACGGGTTTCTAATGTACCGTGTGGAATCGCAATCCCATTGCCTAAAAAAGTGGAGGTTTGTTGTTCACGTCCAAGCATACCTTGCAAATAGCCTTGTTCAACATTGCCAGCTTGCTCTAACGCACTTGCAGCCATTTCAATAGCTTGCAGCTTATTTGTTGCCGTAGCATTTAAATGAATGTTGCTTTCCGAAAGTTCTAACATTCTTGCTCCTTCACATTGATGATTTAAAAAAAGAAAAGCTGCTGATGAGGTCTCTCATCAACAGCTCAAATTGATTATTGGCCAGTACAGGCTTTGAGTAGCATTTCGCTGCCTTGGGAAATATAGGCGTCATTTTCACCGCGCTCTTTGCCTTTTTGCAAATCACGCATTGCATCGTAGATCCCTTGCGTCACACTTGGCGAATCCACTTTTTGCCAACAATTCGCGCTTAAGCGGCTGAAGTTGGTTTGTAATGCTTCTGCATGCAACACACCACTATAGTAAGCATACACATCAGAATCATGACCACCTGTGTAGAGTTTATCTTGAATTTGCTTGATTGGTACAACAATACGACCGAGATACCAGTCATTCGCACCACTTGCAAAATTATCTACAAAGAAGTTCTTTGTTACGCGATCTTTATATGTCGCTACGGTCGCTTCATAAGCTGCGGCATAAGATTTTTGGTCGATTTTATCTTTATCTAAATCAATGACCTTTTTGTCTTTACCCATAAACGGAATGTAAGAGGTTATATCTGAAATTGAAGAACAACCTGCAAGCATTATTGCTACAAAGAATACCGAGATTTTTTTAAACATTAAATTTTCCTTATTTATAGGCGGTTAAAACCGCTGTTAATTATACTTAGAATGGGGAGTTAAGCAAGGTAACACCTAGTACTACGCTGATTCTTTGCTCACTCCGCTGTCTTTGACAATAGAAACTAAAATTTGATCAATTTTGAAGTTTTCGGTATCAATAACTTCAAATTTATATTTATCGTATAACACAAAATCGGTTTTTTTCGGGATTTTGCGTAACATATACATCATAAAGCCACTGATAGTTTCGTAATTTTCTGAATCAGGGAAAGATTCAATATCCAAAACGCGCATCACATCTTCAAGTGGCGTTGCCCCATCAATCAACCAAGAGTTTTCATCGCGGCTAACGATTTGCTCTTCTTCGTTAGAAACCAATTCTCCCATCACAATACTCATCACATCGTTCAAGGTAATTAAGCCCATTACAAGCGCATATTCATTGACGATAATCGCAAAATCTTCCCCCGTAGATTTAAACAACTCCAATACTTCGTATAACGACAGCGTATCTGGGATAAATAACGCTTTGCGTAATAAACGGCTATCTGTTAAATCTACTACTTCTTGTTGAAGATAAAGCGTCAACAAAGTATGGGATTCCACATAACCTAAAATCTTGTCCAAACCATTATCACAGATCACTAATTTAGAATGAGAGTCTGCTGATAAGGTATTCAACACTTCCTGACGGGAGAAAGTGCGGTCTAAAAACACGATATTTTCACGGGTTGTCATCGTGGAAGAGACTGTCCGCTCTTGCATATCAAAGATATTCTCAATTAAATAATGCTCTTGTGTTTTTAACACCCCCGCTTCAGCCCCAGCTTCCACTATTGCCACGATATCCTCTGGTGTCATATTATCTTCACGCTTAGTGGATATCCCCATTAAATGGAAGAAGATATTAGAAAGACCATCAAAAAACCATACAATAGGTTTTAAGAAGAAAATGAAGACTTGCATAATGCCAATAGTCCGTAAAGCCACACCTTCAGGATTAATCAATGCGAGACGTTTCGGAATTAAATCGGCTAATAAAACAAATGTTGTTGTTACCATGAAGAAAGCAATCCAAGAGGAGGCTGGCTCAACCCATTCTGCCTTGGTGTATTCATGTAAAAAACTCTGTAAGTGAAGACTAATTGTTGCCTCACCAATCACACCACCGAGTACGGCGACCATATTGAGTCCAATTTGGACCACAGTAATAAAACGTCCTGGCTGCTCCTGTAACTTTAAGACTTTCTCCGCTTGGATATTACCTTCATTAGCCAACGTTTGTAATTTAATGCGTCTTGCACCCGCGAGAGAAATCTCAGCTGATGACAAGATTGCACTGACAATAATTAATACGATTAAAATAAAAATCGCTGCAGATAAGCTCATAATGTTCTCTTTATTGGTTTTAAAGTGCGGTCAATTTACCGCTGGTTTTTAGGTTAGAAATGTTATTATTAAATTGTGAGGGCGTTCTATGACGCCCCATATTTGAGAAACGCTAATTTTCGCTGTCGAACCAGCCGCGTACAAATTGTATAGAAAGGAAAAGAGTAACTAATAAGAAAGCATAGAATACCCAAGATAAAATCGGATGGCTTGGTGTCACATCGCCACTGATTTCTTTCACTGCAACGGCATTGCGATATTCATCGAACATCGTCATCCGCCAACCGTAATACTTGATTTGCACTAATTTGTTTTCATTACCCAAGGCTTGAACTTGAGCCTGTAAGTTCGCTGAACCAAATTTAAAGTAGAATGGAAAACCCCAACGGGTATCTTCATTACGATACACCATGATTTTGCCATCATCATTTTGTGTATTGATAAAATACACATCGCGCGTTGGACCATCAGCCGGATTCGATTTTGTAATCGGACCATCTTTATCCACACGTTTCACTTCCACACCGGTTACTCGCGTTACATCATAGTGTGGGAAAACGTAGTCCACCACAGCGAACATAAAGCCGTGAAAAACAAAGACCACTAAAAATAAAAAGTACTTAAAAAACTTACGCATAAAACTCTCTCATTTAAATCGATGATTTATTGTACATTAATTTTAAATAAACGCTCGAAGTTTTGTGTACTAATTTGTGCAAATTCTTCCATAGACAGCCCTTTTAACGCTGCCACATACTCACACACCTCACGCGTATAAGCAGGCTGGTTCTCTTTACCACGATAAGGCACGGGCGCTAAATAAGGCGAATCCGTTTCAACTAACAAACGATCTGCCGGTACATAACGAATGGCTTCGCGAATACTTTCCGCATTTTTAAAGGTAATAATGCCCGAACAAGAGATGTAAAAACCTAAATCAAGCGCCTTTTTCGCAAAATCTAAGGTTTCCGTAAAACAATGAATTAATCCACCGCACTTTTCTGCCTGGTGCTCACGCAACATGGCAATGGTATCTTCTGGCGCTGAACGCGTATGAATAATCACGGGTTTATCCACTTCATTAGCAATTCTGATTTGATCCGCAAAAACCGTTTGCTGCAATGCCTTATTATCTGCACTGTAATAATAATCCAAACCAATTTCGCCAATTGCAATCACTTTTTTATCTTGGGATAAACGTAATAAACGATCGGCATCGTAAGGTTCTTCTTCAAGATCTAGTGGATGCACGCCGCAAGCTAAAGACACATTCGGAAATTTTGCTAACTCAGGGTAAGCTTTTTCAAAACGGCTTAATGTTACGCCAATGGCGAGTAAATGCTTCACATCCCGTGCATTGGCTTTAGCCACTACATCAGCAATATCTTTGTGTAAATTTTCATAATCCAATGCATCTAAATGGCAATGGGAATCTACGATAAACATAATTTATTTAGTCCTTAAATACGTCGGTAATTAACTTCGTCAAACCATCTAGTAACATTAATTCTGTGTTAACGCCGTTGATAGTGAGTAAATCCGAGCGTACTTTTTGCATAATTTTATTTGCGGTTAATAACCCAAGCGCTGTTTGCTCGTCTGCAAATTGAGTTACACCTGTTTTAAGATCAAGTGTTTGCCAGCCATTTTGTATTTCAAGTTTGTATTTAATGGCATCGCTTAAAAACGCTAAAATCCAATCTACTTGCTGTACGGTGCGTTCTTTTTCAAAGAAAGGCAAAATTTCCAAAGGCGAACGACGACGATAAAACAGCCAAAATTGGCGTAGGAAATTCTTCCGTTGTTCAATTAATCCTTGCTGGAGAGTTTCCAATGCTAACAGTGGGCGCCCCAAATTCATCGCAAGTGCGGTCAATAATTCGGATGTTTCTGCCTGAAATTGAGAAGAAAGCCAATTTAGGGCTTCCATTTCTGTTGGCAAAGGCACATTCCACACTTGGCAACGGCTGTAAATAGTCGCTAACAACGAAGAGGAAGGCTCTGTTTGCAACAAGAAATACGTGTTCGGACGTGGCTCTTCCAAAGTTTTGAGCAACGCATTCGCTGCCGCTTCCGTAAGACGTTCTGCATCTTGAATATACACTAATTTATTGCCGTTTTGTTGCGCGTGTTGGCTGACAACTTCATTAATCGCCCGTACCTGATCAACGCCAATGTCTTTGCCTTCTTGAGAGGCTAAAACATGAAAATCTGGGTGACTTTGCGCAGCCATTAAGTGGCAAGCATGACAATGACCACAAGCTACATTATCTGGCGTTTGACACATAATGCGTTTTGTCAAAGCATCAAATAAACGTTCTGCCCCTAGCCCTTGATCGGCTTTAATTAACAACGCATGATGCCCCAAACCTTCGCTAAAAGTTTGGCTAATTTTGTGATAAGTAGGCACTAACCAAGGATAAAGTTCGCTCATTTTGCTTGTGAAACCCACCAATTTTTGACCGCACTTTGTATGTCTGCTTGTACTTGCGCCAAAGGCTGGCCCGCATTAATAATGGCGGCTTTCGGATTGTTCTGTACCAATTCCAAATAACGTTGGCGGGTACGATGGAAGAAATCGAGTCCTTGTTGTTCTATACGATCTAATTCACCACGACCTCTAGCACGAGCAAGCCCTTCTGCAGGATCAATGTCTAAATACAGCACAAAATCAGGCTCAAAATCGCCTAATACCATATTTTTTAAATTTGCCATCAGCGTTTGGTCAAACTGACGCCCACCACCTTGATAGGCCTGCGAAGACATATCGTGACGATCGCCAAGCACAATTTTTCCTTCTGCCAATGCTGGCTTAATCACATTTTCTACCAATTGAATTCGTGCCGCATAAAGCATTAATAATTCTGCTTTATCCGTAACAGGTTCTTCTGTTTCATGCTTGATTAAATGGCGTAATTTCTCCGCTAACGGTGTACCACCTGGCTCACGAGTAAACACGATATCATTTACACCAAGAGATTTTAATGTATCCACCACCGTTTGCATGGCGGTACTTTTACCTGCACCTTCCAGCCCTTCAATCACGATAAATTTGCCTTGCATTAGTTGGCTCCTTTTTGTTGGTTACGATACCAACGTAAATATTCTTGCACTGCTTTATTATGCTCGTTCAGATTACGAGTAAATTTATGACCGCCACTTCCATCGGCAACAAAATAATAAAAGTCCGTTTTTGCTGGATGAGCCACGGCCTGCAAAGCACTTTCACTCACCATCGCAATTGGTGTTGGTGGTAGCCCCTCAATCATATAGGTATTGTAAGGGGTCATCGTTTCCAAATCTTTTTTACGAATATTGCCGGTGTAACGCTCACCCATTCCATAAATCACGGTTGGGTCAGTTTGCAGTTTCATATTGGCTTTTAAACGATTAATAAATACGGAAGCCACTTGTGGTCGCTCCGCCGCAATTCCTGTTTCTTTCTCTACGATAGAAGCCAAAATGAGCATCTGATATGGATCCGCTAATGGGAGATTTTCATCACGTTCATTCCAAGCTTTATCCAAGGCTTTTTGTAAGCGAGTAGCTGAACGTTTTAATAAGATCGGAA
>OHAI01001227.1_pt1 | contig 20076 bp, 13 predicted proteins | sample 1577091 | NCBI WGS metagenome assembly OHAI01 (sample SAMEA3541548, study PRJEB24748) | human gut metagenome | biome: human gut; feature: human-associated habitat; material: faeces | place: China | collected 2012
CAACTACAGCCGTTGTCTCTTTAACAACTGTGTCCTTATCCGGCCAGATAATTCTGCGAAACTCTGCTTTCAGTCCTTGCAGACGGCTCTTTTTCTTAGAAGCCGTGGCGGTCTTTGCGGTCTTTTTTGGTTCGTCCTGCATTACTTCTTCTTTATTCTCAGAATTTGCCATCGTTCAACCTCATTCCTTTCCATTCACGCGGGAAACGATTATTTCGTCTCTTTGTGTAATGTGTGTCTTCTACAGAATCTGCAATACTTCTTCGTTTCCATACGATCCGGATGATTTCTCTTCTCCTTCGTCGTATCGTAATTACGCTGTTTGCACTCTGTGCATTCCAAAGTAATCTTTACTCTCACGGCTTTCACCTCCATTAAATTATTGGCGCCCGAATTTTGGGCATAAAAAAAAGACTGTTACATCGCCCATCTACTATAGCACAGAACAGGTTGTCCGTCAAGAAAAATTCTACATAAATTCAGAAATTTAGGGAGGATACGGGATTTTTCTTTCTCGTATCCTCCTATTCTGTCTATATACACGCATGCTCCCCGACGCTTGTGCTTTTATACTGCCTCTTCAAACTGTGAGTTATACAGATTTGCATAAAAACCATTCGCCGCCAACAAGGTATCATGGTCACCCTGCTCAATAATATCGCCATCTTTCATCACTAAGATAAGATCTGCATTGCGAATTGTTGATAAACGATGCGCGATCACAAAACTTGTGCGCCCCTTCATCAGATTGTCCATCGCCTTTTGGATCTCGATCTCCGTACGCGTATCAACCGAAGAGGTTGCCTCATCCAAAATAAGGATCTTATTATCCGCCAAGATTGCGCGTGCAATCGTAAGAAGCTGCTTTTGTCCTTGTGACACATTGCTTGCATCTTCGTTGAGCTCCATCTGATATCCGCCCGGCAGTGTCTGAATGAAGTGATGTGCCCGCGCCGCTTTTGCCGCTGCAATGACCTCTTCATCCGTAGCATCCAAACGGCCATAGCGAATATTTTCCATGATCGTACCCTTAAACAGCCATGTATCCTGCAGCACCATTCCGAACGCATCTCGCAGATCACGACGATTGAAATCGCGGATATCTCGGTCATTCAGCCGTATACTTCCCCGATCTACATCATAAAATCGCATTAGTAATTTCACCATCGTCGTCTTACCGGCTCCGGTCGGACCAACGATTGCAATCTTCTGTCCCGGTTCTACATGTGCACTAAAATCATGAATGATCGGCTGCTCCGGCTGATACCCGAATCCTACGTGGTCAAAGGTAACCTCACCGGTTACTTTAGAAATATCTGCCGGCTGTTCTGCAAGCTGTATCTCCTCTTCTTCCTCCAAAAATTCAAATACACGTTCCGATGCCGCAGACATCGACTGCACCATATTAATAACCTGTGCAATCTGCTGAATCGGCTGCGTAAAGTTCTTGACATATTGGATAAATGCCTGAATATCACCGATAGTGATCACGTTTTTGATGGCAAGCAGTCCACCGGTCAATGCAACGCACGCATAGCCCAGATTGCCGACAAACATCATGATCGGCTGCATCATACCTGACAAAAACTGTGATTTCCATGCCGAATTATACAAAATACGGTTTGTACGCTCAAATTCATCTATCGTTTCTTTTTCGTGGTTAAATGCTTTGACAACCAAATGCCCACCATATACTTCTTCTACCTGACCATTAATATGTCCCAGATATTCCTGCTGTGCGTGGAAATATTTTTGAGATTTTCTGGTTACCAATGCAATCAATCCCATCGAGATCGGCAGTATGATCAAGGCGATCAATGTCATCAACGGTGAAATGCTCAACATCATGACCAGCACACCTATCAGCGTTGCAACGGACGTAATAATCGTTGTAATACTTTGATTTAATCCCTGTCCAAGTGTATCCACATCATTTGTAATGCGCGACAGCACCTCGCCGTAAGTACGACTCTCAAAATACTTCATTGGCATACGGTTAATCTTTTCGGAAATTTCCCGGCGCAGTCTGTAACAGACTTTCTGGGTGATCCCGGTCATGATCCATCCCTGCACAAAACTAAACAACGCACTTGCCAAATACAGTGCCAGCACGATGAGCAGGATCAATCCGATTTTATGAAAATCTATGCTTCCGGTGCCTTGGATCTTTTTCATCAGCCCTTCCGAAAGTGCTGTCGTTGCTTTACCAAGTATTTTAGGACCTGCCACATTGAATATAGTAGAAAACGCTGCAAAGAGCATCACTACAAAAATACCGATCTTATATTTTGCAATGTACTGCATCAACTTTTTGACGGATTTCTTCAGATCTTTTGGCTTTTCGCCCGGCTGCATACCGCGTCCCATCGGGCCTCTCCGCCGTGGTCTTTGTGTTAATTCTCGATTCTCACTCATGCATTGTCACCTCGCTTTCTTCCATTCCAAGTTCGCTGGCAGACAACTGAGATTCTGCAATCTGTCGATACACCTCACAGTGTTCCAGCAATTCTTCATGTGTTCCCTTCCCTACAATTCGTCCTTCATCCAATACCAAAATCTGCTCTGCGTGCAGAATCGTACTGATTCTCTGTGCTACAATAATTATGGTACTGTCTGTTACATTCTCGCTAAGTGCCCCTCGAAGCGCAGCATCCGTCTTGAGATCCAATGCCGAAAAACTATCATCAAAAATACAGATCTTCGGATTCTTAGCGATTGCTCTTGCAATTGCCAATCTCTGTTTTTGTCCACCGGAAACATTCGAACCGCCCTGTGCGATCGCACTGTCATAGCGATCTTCCTTGACATCAATAAACTCTGTTGCCTGCGCTATATCCGCTGCACGTTCGATTTCTTCCTCGGTGGCATCACCTTTACCAAAGCGCAAATTGGAGGCAATGGTTCCCGAAAATAAAATTCCTTTCTGTGGCACATAACCAATCTCCTCACGCAGATCCGACATCGCGATTCGGCGGATATCTTTGCCATCCAACGTGATCTTTCCATCGGTAACGTCATACAAACGTGGGATCAGATTCACTAATGTCGATTTGCCACAACCGGTGCTTCCGATAATTGCAGTTGTTTTGCCCGGTTCTGCGACAAAATCTATGTCATGAAGTACATCCTCTGTCGCGCCCGGATAACGGAAACATACGTGTTCAAAAGCAATGCGTCCGTTATGCGTTGTAAGTGTTTCCGGCTCATCAATATCAACAATTGAAGATTCTGTCTGAATGACCTCATCAATACGCTCTGCTGCAACAGCGGCACGCGGCAGCATGATCGACATCATTGTCAGCATCAGGAATGACATCACGATCATCATCGCATACGTGATGAAAGCAGTCATTGCTCCTACCTGCATACTTCCTGCATCAATCTTTTTGGCACCAAACCAAACAATGCCAACCGTCAAAACGTTCATGATCATCATCATACCCGGCATCATAAACGTCATCACACGATTCGTAAACAACGTCGTTTTGGTGAGATCTTTGTTAGCTGCATCGAAACGCTCTTCCTCTGTGTCCTCCCGACCAAATGCGCGAATAACGGAAAGTCCTGTAAGGATCTCTCGAGAGACCAGATTGATTCGATCCACTAATTTTTGCATCAACTTAAATTTTGGCATGGCCGACGACATGAGTAACAGCACATAGCCGATGATAACGATGATCGCAAGAACAATGATCCATCCCATTCCGGCACCTGTCTGTACCACTTTCAGAACACCACCAATGCCTAGTATCGGCGCATACGCAACCATCCTAAGAAGCATTACCGATACCATTTGAATCTGTTGAATATCATTCGTACTTCTCGTAATAAGGGAAGCCGTTGAGAAACGATCCATTTCTGCATTGGAAAATCCAACGACTTTTTTGAACACATTTTCTCGCAGCGTCATACCAATTCCGGCAGCTACTTTGGAGGCAAAGAAACCAACTAGTACGGTAACAACTCCCATCAGCAATGCCATTCCAACCATTTTCAGGCCGGCATATACTAAGTATGTTTTTTGTATTTTATCCACATCGACGCCTGCCGCTTTGTCACAGGCAATCGCATAGGCAATGCCTGTTGTCTTGACCAACGAACTGCCCATTGTGTCGATCGTGTTTTTCATGCTGTCTCTCGTAGAAAACAGCGTCTTTTCGTCGAGCATTCCGTTTTTTTGCATAGCGATAAATACCGGACGCACATCGACACATTGTACCATTTTGGAATTTCCATCAGAGTCTTCTTTCTTTTGGCGGAAACGATGCAGTTTCACACCCATAAATTTCTCGATCTGATCTACGCTAAGTCCGGACTGATTCTTTGATGATCGTCCTACTTTTGCGCTATTGCCATTCTGGCTGCCGGCATCTTTGCCGCCTTGACTCGCTGCGTCACTCTGGCTGCCGTTATTTTTGCTTCCGGATGCCATCTGGCTCGCCACCATTTTTTCGAAGGTTTTCTCCTCCATGGCACTCATTTGATAATTCATAATCAGCGGCAGCGCAAGCTGTTCGTCTAACTCCTCTAATCTGTCCTGCGACAAATTTTTCAACACCTTTGTGTCGCCTTTCTTCACATAAATATCATTCCAAATGCGCTTTTCCTGATCCGTCATAATAAACTGCGCAGTTTGAAATTCCTCTTCCTGAATCTTCTCCGGCATCACATGCTCGACGCCATGATTTTGGATTCCCACATCGATAATGTCCGACGTGTACGATGGAAGAGATAGGTCGCACCATGCCTGCACAACCAACAGACCAATGATTGCGATCACGATCTTCCAATACGGAATCATGTTTTTAAATATTTTACTCATCGTCGTTTTCCTTTCTGTTCTTCCATTTTCTACAGGAAATTTCTTCCTGTGCTGCAATATAAACATCATTCAGATAGCAAAGAAGACGTTCTCCTTCTTCTTGGTCAACCCGTTTGCCAACAGCATCCGAAAAATCCTTCATGATCTTTTCCGCCTGCTGCATTATCGCAATGCCCTCCTCTGTCATGACAACATAGGTGTTGCGACGATCCTCCGGATTCACAACACGTTCCACATATCCTTTCTGCTCCAGTCCCCGCAGCGTCCGCGATATCGCCGAGGGCTTCACGCACGCTCTCTTGATCAATTCCGACACGGAAATCCGACGATCATCTTCTGCTTTCATTGCAATCAGCATCGTAAGATACTCCATTCGGCTGATTCCAGGCAGCATATCGCTAATATTCAGCTTACGAAACTGATTCATAATGCGGAACATTTTCTCATGATACTTTGTCATATGCTCCAGCCTCCTCCAATTCATTAACATCGTTAATTATTATGCGCGTTAAATAATAACACCCCATTCTTTCACTGTCAACCAAATGTTCTTCAACTTTAGAAAGATTTTAGAAACCAAACTTCCCATACCACCTTATCTCAGACAATCCTCTGGGCATGTAAATCAATCATCAGAGACAACAAAATCTAGAAATCACTTTGAAAAAGAGCAAAACCAGCGTTTTGCTCTACAAGAATTGCTAAAGCAATTCTTGGCGATGTCACGCTACATAACAGCAATTTCCTATCAATTGAAAACTAATTGCGGCAAAGCAATTGCTATAGTTTCTTGATGGCAGGCTCACTATATAGCGGCTGCAAAATACTTAGTATTCTTTGACATAATAAGTAATATGTGGTTTGACAATAACCTCCGGTATGGGAAGTTGGAGTTAGAAACAAAAAGGACTTCGCAAAATTGCGAAGTCCTTGTGAGTGCTATTGGGCAACACCATCCAGATCTCCTGTTTTGGAAGATTGAATTGTTACTATTACTTTATGCGGCAGACAAATAATCGTTTCTCCATTGCTCCGGATCCCTTTATGATGTACACAGATCTTGTCCGGACAATCTGCCTTTTTCATGAAAACTTTCCCATCTTTTATCTGCACTGTATTCGTGTGGCCCCCATCCGACGGCACATCCACCGTCGCATCTTCCTTCAGCGAAAGTGTCTTATATACATTACCATCAACGGTAATCTCCACAATCGCTGCTCTGCCTGTCGATGCAAAATAGAGCCGATACACGCCAAAACTCACCAACGCAAGCATTAGCGCAATACCTACTATCATATAATCTGCTTTCTTCACACTACTTCTCCATGAGCTCGCATACTAGCAATAATAGTTAAACAGCATACCGCTGTAGAGGGATGTTGTATAGGCATATCCCACTGCCGGCTTGCTCGTATTAGGATAGCTCACTAATGTTTTGTCAACATATTCCATAGGATCCAGCTTAACATAATTCATCTTTGCAAGCATTCTGCTGCTCAATCGGGATCTTGCTCCAAACAATTCTTGAAAGGAACCGTCCATAGCCGACTGTTCTGCCAGATATTCATCCATTTCCAAATATCCCTGATCATTAAAGGTCAGACCACAGGATTCCAAGTCTGACTGGAACGGCATCAACACACTTTGCATTTCACGCACAAGTTTCGGTGTATGTCCGCTCTTCTCTGCATAATTCCAAGAGCTGTCAATCATCTGGTTATAATGATCCACAACATTTCTCACACCATTGATAATCTTATCACTATCCGGTGTGTATGTGATCTGTGCCGGTTGTTCCGAAATGCGTTTCATCTGTATCTGTAAACTTCCCGCAAGCTTAAATTGATTGGACATGGAATGTTTCTCCACACCATTGATCTCAAATGATGCATTTTCCGGATTCTGAACAATCCGATTTAACCCATAGTATGAAGTAATTCCCTCGGAATGCTGTCCGTCAGGTCGATCTTCAAACGATAATATCGGTTCCCCATCCGGGCTTCCTGTCATATCCGTTGAAATCCTCATTGCGATCTTACCGGCTTCTCTCGAAACCGGCTGTGCCTGAATGCCTATTCTCGCTTTCGTAATGAAATCCGCCAGTCCACCGATCACCTCTCCGTGTCTGGCATCTTTCTTGATATTATATTGAAAATCATAGGAATCATCATTCACTCGGATCCGAAAGCGGTACAATCCCTCTTCCAGGCTCCTGCTGGAATCATAAAACTCTTTACTCACATTGACCTGCTGCTTCGCTAAACCGTGCACTTCCATCGAAAACGGTGACGGCAGCTTCTCATAATCTTCCGTATCAATATTCACCGATACGTCCCCAGCCTGCGAAGAGACTGCCTTCCGTCCACCAAAGACTGAACTGTCATCTTCTGTCATCAAATCCTCAAATGCATCATGCAAAGCAATGGAGGACTCTTTCACATTCAAGGCATATGCCTGTTTGTCATCAGAAAGTTTTACGAGATAGATTGGTGAGGACTTTGTACGTTTCGCAATGTCGCGCACAATGGAACGAAGTTCTGATGTCTTATGCGCACCATACTTCGAAGCTGCCGGCTTCGTGTTATATCCGGTCATGAGATAATTATATACATTTAAATCCATCGCCATACCGCATCTCTCCTTTCCCTGGAATCTTACAATGAGACATCCTTGCCTCTGCATCGGTCAAACATCTTACTCCGCAGTACTCCTGAGAGTCTGCCACTATTTATTTTATTATACGTAGTAACCTAAAGGACTGTCAATTGGTAAACCTGCACAAATAAATACTACAATCGGATCCGCTTAATTTTCATATGCAATCTTTTCCTGATGCTGCATCGGATATCGAATCAGTTGATCCCGTTCTAACATATCCGGTCTCATACGAACTGCTGTAATCTGACGATTTTCATATGTTGTGTAATAAAAGATTCCCTGAGATGCATTACAGCAGGACGTATAGATGGTATACTCATATTCACCATCCCTCACCTCACAGCATCCTTTTTGCTGCGAAATTGTTTCCATTATGTGAAAATATTGACCCACCTGTGATTCCTCTGTCTCACCACTGATCGCATTTAATTTTGTAAATGCCGCTCTGACAAAACGCGATGTCGACGATAGATCTCCCGGCAGACCGAGTGCTCCCATTCCTCGGCTGTAGGTGCCAAGAACGCCGGGTGCCAAATGATTTTCAGGCTGTTTTGGTGATAATTGCATATAATTGTTCAGCAAAAACATCTGCTTGTCAAAAGGCGGATTGTTGGTAAGTACCCCAACCGGGTTGTCATAAATACGCAGACCTTCTTCCACCATCTCCACGGTGATCGACTGCTTTTCATCCGCAATAAGCCAATGCAGGGAAGATGCGGGATATTTGCCGGCAAATGTCTCCCCGATCAGATTAAGACCAATCAGAGAGTCTCTCACCTGTTCCACACTCTCACAAGCCCCCAATACCCACGGAATAAACTCATATGTCGCGACATTTTTGGCATTTTCCTCATATTCTCCATAGCAGGCATTCCCAACAAAATTCAATCCTGCCATTCCCAGACCTTTTTCATTTACTGCTTCATAATATAATGGATATTCCTCTGCGACGTGTGCCATTCCTATCATGGCATAATGCGTTGTGCATTCTCCCATATGCGCATACGAAAACTGATAATGCCGCGGCGTGATAACCACTTCTTCACCATATGAACTCTCATAATCTAATGTTCTTCCAAAATAGAAATCCTTTGCTTTATACGATATTGCAGTACACATACAACCACTCCTCTCTATGACATATAATTTACTGAAACTTCCCACACCTCATTATCTCACGCAACCACATATTGCTTATTATGTCAAAGCATGCTAAGTGTTTTGCAGCACAATATAGCGGCTTCTGCCGACAGAGAACTATAGTAATTGCCTTGCCGCTTTATCGTTGTATAATGACACTTCTTCTGCGCAAAAGTTTTAGTTATATAATACGTGGGATTGGCACATTTTGCAAGATTATTCATACAGTAAGGTAAGACACATGAAACCATCTTTTTACAATTATCGATTATGCCGCTGCAACAAGCGGCAGAACGGAGGTTACTATGGCACGTTTTACAAATCAGGCACAGCTTCGCTACGGTAATGCTGTGACCAATTCCAACGTTGCAGTTGGTGAAATTTTGGAAGTTTTATCTGCTACCAAGACCGCTGTCAAAACCACTTACGGACAAAATGACACTGTCACCTATATTATCAGCATTGTCAATTCCGGTGCAACAGCATTCAACGGACTTACTTTAACGGATGATCTTGGTGCTTACACATTTGGTACCGGTACAGTTACACCTCTTACCTATATTCCGGGAACCATAAATTATTATATCAATGGAACGCTTCAGACTGCTCCTACAGTTGAAGCCGGGCCGCCACTGACCGTATCCGGTATTAGCGTTCCTGCAAACGGCAATGCAACGATTATTTACGAAACAGCCGTAAATGAATTTGCGCCGTTTGCAACCGGTTCTGATGTTGTAAACACCGCAAGAATTACCGGTGGCGGCATTACACCGATCACGATCTCCGAAACGATCGCTGCGGAAAGCACGCCTATCCTTAACATTACCAAATCTGTCAGCCCGGTCCCTGTTACCGAAAACGGCATTTTAACTTACACTTTCCTGATCCAGAATATGGGAAGTGCACCTGCTGCCGTCACAACAGGTGCCACGATCACGGATACGTTCAATCCGATCTTATCCGGTCTGACCGTAACCTTCAACGGAACTGCATGGACTGCGCCGACTAATTACACGTACAACGAAACAACCGGTTTGTTTGCCACTGCCGCTGGTCAGATTACGGTACCTGCTGCCACCTTTACGCAGGATCCGGAAACGGGGGCTTGGGTTACAACACCCGGCGTTAGCACATTAGTTGTCACAGGCACGATCTAGCGATAGCCTTCAAGCTTTTGATGTGCTTCCGGCACGATCTAACAATAGCATTCAAACTCTTGATGTGCTTCCTTCTTTCGAACACTACTTTCACTAAAAAGAGCAAAACCAGCGTTTTGCTTTTATTACGCTACACAACACCCTAATCCTATCAATTAAAAAGGGGCTGCGCACTAATTGCTTAGTGCGACAGCCCCTTTGTCTTATCCTATATTACCGTTTGCAATACTTACGTATTGCGATCATTGCCGGCAAACTATTATTTTGCACGGCCACAGCAATATTTGTATTTCTTCCCGGATCCGCATGGACATGGCTCATTACGCCCAACCTTGCGCTCCTTAACAATTGTACCGGACTTTTTCTGCTCACGATAAAGCTCCTTACGTCGCTCCGGTGTCAACAGCTCATCCCACTCCGGCAGTTCATATAACCAATCAGCACCCGCTTCTACCATATGGTAATATAAGCTTTCCAAATCAATCGGCAATTTTACAACCGTGTCAGCTTCCATTTCCTCGATTGGGTTCGGTTCTTTCAAGCTTTCATTGATTCCATCTAAGAAACCTACCATATAATTCAATTCCATGCCGTATTTATCTGCTAATTCCTGAACAGTACCGGATACCACTTTCTCCGGAGCCGCAAGTAACTGCTGATAAATGGCTTTTTCCTGCTCGAAATACTTATCCCAAATTGCTTTTCCCTCTTTGGAGTTCAATTCTACGCCATATGCGTACTCTCTCCATTCCTGTAATAATCCCATAATTTCCTCCGATTTCTACTGCTGCCTGCTCTGGTATCCACCGAAAAGACAGCGAATTTTCTTCTTGTGCGATTACTCGTCCACGCAGCTATACGCCTGACAACGTTTCATCCCTGTAGCATTATACCTGTTTTCTCGGCAGAAGTCCACACTTTTTGATATTCCACTGCATAGACTGCATAGATACTCGCAAACCATGACATCGCGCTCATTGACGAACAAATTCTAAAACAGCTCTCTACTTCTGTTCCGGCCGTATCCAAGTCCCGCTCGCTTTCTTATGTTTCCACGAGTCTTTGGATGCCTGATATCCTGTCACCGTCATTACCTGATAATCACTCTCCGTCTTCAGCGAGCGATAAATCTTTTTGAGTGCAACCCACCGGCGATTGTGCTTAGGATCACCGGAATCTCCCAAAAATACTGCATCTTTCTGTTTGTCATATAAAAAGATGGTAACATAATGCCCCGGTGTATTTTTCCAATAGCAAGCTGAGTTACTGCTGCTGACAAGTACAATCGCTGAGTCATTGGAAGCGATCATCTTTTGAAATTTGCGATACGATGTCGGTTTGCGCCGTAGGAACACCTCAAAGCCAAGACCCTGCATAGCACTCTCCATATACTCCCAGGCGACTGCACCGCCACCACCGTAAATCGTGTTCCGCTTGGTATACTTATAAATATCTACCGGAGAAGCCTCATAAGTGGTCTGCGACGAATAAATATTGGCCATACAACAAAATCCGCAACCGAATGCACCGAATTTGCCACCGTCATAATACGTCTCTGCCCATTTCCCGGACCAAGTCAAACGTTTACCCCAAGACTTCGGCCCCTGCAAAAACGTATACACTGCATCCTCCGGTTTTACCACGTTGTTCTGTCCTGCTGTTTGGATAGATTTCCCTGCTGTTTGCGGCATATCTCCCGTGCTGTTTTTGTCCCCGACATTTTTAACAGCCCCGGTCTGCTTCCCGCCACTTGCCGTTATTTTCTGTGCGGACTTTCCTTTATCTGTCTGAGAAGCTGTCACACGCAGAGCAAGTCCCACGACCACAACTACCGCCAGCAATGCAACGAAGACACTTTCTTTCCAATAGTTCATACGTCCGCATTTTAGTACATCCCACTTGTTTCTTAATAACCTCATCTTTCACCTTCCTACCGTTATCTGCTTCTGGATTTTTCACTTTCTAACTGTCACTTACCGTGCAAAGCTCCTGCTTTATCACCGTCTACTCGTTACTCGGCTTTTCACTTTCCAACTGTCACTTACTGTGCAAAGCTCCTGCCTTATCACCGTCTACTCGTTACTCGGCTTTTCACTTTCCAACTGTCACTTACCGTGCAAAGCTCCTGCCTTATCACCGTCTACTCGTTACTCAAATATCGCGTCTTTCACTTTCCATACGGATACATCATCTTTTTGCCAGACTACATCTGCCACTTCATACAATCCATTCACGTCAACATTATACGTGCCATACTCTTGATTGCTCAAATAAATATAATTGACATCATACTTCCGGAACAACTCCTTAGCACTCGCCGGACTCGTATACATCGTTTCGACGTCCTGTTCATTTTGCTGATAGTTCAAACCATGATAATACAAAAACGAAGAGGAACCACACACGATACTGCGTCCTGTCAACGCCGGGACCGGACTGTTATGAGCCGTTGATGTCAAGATCACATCCCACGGCGTAGTTTCATCCTCAATATATCGACACGCTTTTACCGCTGACGCGGTATATAATTCATAATCAGATACCCATTCCCGGCCCATCGTCAAAAAGCCGGATATTGCACTAACAAATAACAGGCAGGCCCCCAAAAGCACTACACCAGCCTTTCCGATAGCACTGCACCAATACACAGCGCCGTACCGTTCATAAATCTGAACTAACGCATCTGCCGCGATTCCGCACATAAAGACCGCTCCAACAAACAACAATTTATTGTTATCATAGTCATTCGGCTGGAAAGCCGCAAGCTCAGCCACAAACCAAATCAACAAATATGGCGCACCTATCTTTAGGTTTCTCGCACTGACCACAAAGGAGGACAGCAAAAGCAGCACAAATGGCAGTCCCAGGTTTTTAAGATAAAATACGATATACTGATCACCATTATTGGACCAATTGAAATGACTGCGCACAAAATTATCGCCGGAGGCCTGTGAAAATGTCCACATAAATAACTGTGGAAGTGCAAATATCAATACTACGATCAAAAAAATGCCCCACGTAAATGCCAAACGTTTCCACGATCTATTTTGCAGATAACGCACCAACTTGTATCCCAAAAACAGGACAAACAGTGCAACCCCAATGATCATTATCGCTAATCCATGTTTGTCTGCAAACTCATTCGAGCGGTTGATCATCTGCATCACGCTAAAGAACGCCAGTCCAATATAAAGAGCATATCGAATCCAGCTGTCTGATACCGTTGCATCAGCACTTGAGCTTCCCCTGCGATTTCCGGTTGACGCAGACACGTTTGCACTTCTTCGACCAGAAGATGTTACTTTGCCATTTCTGCGTCCAGAAGCTGTCGCTATGCCATTTCTTCTACCAGAAGATGTCACTTTGCCATTTCTACGGCTGGATCCCCTGCTCGCTGACGCTGCTTTCCACCCATATGCAGCTTTTCCTGTTACAAAAAGACTATTATCTGTCAGATCCAATAGCAACCATACCGCACAGATCATCCCCAACGCCAAAAACGAATGTGTATGGATCATTGGAAGCGCACCAGCCGCCACGCCCGCCATAACAAACAATTTCTTTTTGCGCTCCGCTATCGCCCGGAACAAAAACGCCAACAGCGGAAACAATATGGCCCAGCCAAATAATGTCGCACGCTGCGGGATCAGCATGTCAACCATAACCTGTACCCAGCGCAGATTTTTATCCAAATAATTCGTTGGTGTCATATAAAATTCCGCAAAGATTTTATGTATCTTTTCTGCATTGTCAAAATACACAAATCCTAGTCCACCATTCCAAAAGAATAGGATCCAAGCGATCAACGCTGTCGCTGATCTGCCAAGCCAATATTTGATCAAGCAGTAAAATCCCATAAACACCTGCAAAATTGCTCCGAGCATCGGCAAAACGTACGCCAGCCGTAGACTTGCGCCCATCAGATACAAACTGGAACTAACACTGTCGCACAGAAACGGATAGGATAATTTATGCCCCGGCAGCAAAGAATACTCCGGCGGGAACGTCTGCTGATTAGCAATACTGGTAATAAAGCTAAAATGCATATTCATATCGCCGTAGGTGGACTGCCCCGTGTGCATACTGCCATCAGCATTTCCTACGATCGTATGTGTATACAGACAATAGCAAAAAAAGGCAAAAGTAACTGCCATCAAGATCCAAACCGGATTTTCCCGGAACAAACGTTTCCATTCGTTCACCTTCCGATATGGATGCTGCTGTAGTGAAGATTCTGAACAATGGCATCTCCAACCAACCAGCACACATAGAACTACCTGTAATAGCAGAGCCAATACATGTGCTGTCATCGAAAAATCAAACGCAAAGGCAAAAAGCAAAGGAAACCATTGTAATGCCAAGACACCGGCGACACTTCCCACCAGATACTGCATCACAATACTATATCGTTCTTTGCACAAAAGTTTTCTGCCAATATACATTCCACTGCCCAGAAACAACGCATAATAACCTACTGCTAAAACTGCCCCTGTCACTCCATTTCCACCAAACATACTTTATACTCATCCTCACTTTAATCACTATTCATCACTCTGCGCCAAGACAGCCAAAAAGCAAGGCAATCCCGTTATCTCCATGCACAGAGAGAAACTCCGTTTCATATAAATATCAGAATACCGTAGTTTCATTTCTTTGTCAAACAGCTTGCCAAACCGGCTCTTTCCATTCTTAGGCACACAACTTGTCAGACCGGCTCTTTCCATTCTTTGGCCCACAACCTGCCAGACTGGCTCTTCCCATTCTTTGGCAAAATAAAAACCCCTTAAGCGAGACCGGGATATTTGCCCTGTCCGCTTAAGGGGAAACACTTTAATATGCTCTTTTGTTATTACAGAGTAATGTCAACACTTGTTGTACCTGCTGCTGCCTCAACAGTCTTGCCTGCTACAGTAATCTTAAAGCTCTTGTCTGTTGCAGTGTAAGAAACAGTAACTTTATCACCATATCTTGTTGCTGCGATATCAGTAAGCTTGTTGGATTCCTGATCGTAAATAGTTGCTGTTGCAGTCTTACCATCTTCTAAGCCATATACTACTGCCTCTGCATCCTGCAGATAATCATACAATACATTCATTTTGCCCTCTGCATCGAAATTACCATAAGTAACAATGCTGTTTGGACGAGCAAGGATCGGTGTCTGGAAATAATCACATTTTCTTGTGTAATACTTACCACCTTCGTATGTCTCACCGCTCTGGATATCTGTCCATGTTCCACAATCCGGTACATAGAACTCTGCAATACCTTCTTCATTCATAACCGGAACGATGCACAAGTTGTCGCCGAGCATGTACTGCTGATCCAGATACTTACAAGCAGTATCGTCAGAGAATGCGATGATCATAGAACGCATCATTGGAACACCGACCTGATGAGTCTTGTTAGCCTGTGCCCAAAGATAAGGCATCATCTTACCCTTTAATACAGTGTAGTGACGAAGTACATCACATGCCTCTGTATCGCCATCCTTGTCATAAACCCAAGGCACACGGTAAGAACCAGATCCATGTAGACGGCTGTGTGTAGACAACAGACCAAATGCACACCATCTCTTATATACATCAGCCGGAGCTGTAGCCTCGAATCCACCCATATCATGTGAGAAGAAACCAAAACCTGATGAGCAGAGAGAAAGTCCACCACGAAGTGTCTCTGACATTGCAGAATACTCTGCGTAGCAGTCACCACCCCAGTGTACCGGGAACTTCTGTCCACCAACAGTCGCGCTACGAGCAAAGAGACAAGCCTTATCCTTACCATAATACTCCTCTAATGCTTCAAATACACACTTGTTATAAAGGTATGTGTAGTAGTTGTGCATCTTGATCGGATCAGATCCATCGTAATATTTTACCTTAGTAGGGATTCTCTCACCAAAGTCTGTCTTGATGTTATTAACACCCATGTCAAACAGCTTCTTCAAAAGACCCTTGAACCAAGCACAAGCCTCTGGGTTTGTGAAATCGACAATTGCCATACCAGGCTGCCACATATCACACTGGAATACGCTTCCGTCCAGATTCTTGATGAAATAACCTTTTTCTTTACCAATATCAAACAACTTAGACTGCTGTGCAATGTATGAGTTGATCCATACACAGATCTCTAAGCCCTTGTCGTGTAGTCTCTTTAACATTCCCTCAGGATCCGGGAACATCTCATCATCCCACTCAAAGTTACACCACTCGTAACCCTTCATCCAGAAGCAGTCAAAGTGGAATACCTGCAATGGAATCTTACGCTCTGCCATACCATCGATAAAGCTGGTTACTGTCTCCTCATCATAGCTTGTTGTGAAGGAAGTAGACAACCACAGACCGAATGAATATGCCGGTGGCAATGCAGGCTTACCTGTCAATGTTGTATAGTTCTCTAATACATGCTCTAAGTTCTCACCACCGATGATGAAGTACTCTAATTCCTCACCAGGTACCGTAAATGTTACCTTAGAAACTGTATCGCTCATTACCTCGAAAGATACCTTGTCAGAGCTGTTGACCAATACACCATAGCTCTTAGAAGAGATATAGAACGGTACTGTCTTGTAACTCTGATCAGAACATGTACCACCATCGCAGTTCCATGTCTCTACTGTCTGACCATTCTTTACGAATGGAGTGAATTTCTCACCGAAACCGTAAATACACTCACCGATATCTGTCTTTAACTGCTCACGCAAATATGTTGTGTGAGGATCCTGTGGATAGTTGAAGAACTGATCGTCTTCCTGTGTGTTCATACGAGCGTTTGCTGTGTACTGGCTCTCGTTGATGATGGATGTAGATCTCCATGCACCGCCTGTCAAATGCTTATCTTTGTAGTAATACTGTACTTCCCAGTCATCTGCAATCTTTATCTCTACGCGAGTATCGCCGGACTTCAATGTTACCTTGTCCTCTGTGCGAGTGATCTCAGGAGTATATCCTGTATCCTCGTTCAACTCATAACGAGGAATGTTGTCCAATCCTCCTCTGTAATGATCGATGTGTACCTTGATGATATTCTCTGAAGTAGAAGAATATGTGATCTCAAGGTTTGGTCCAGCCAATGTCATACCACGATTCAAAACCGTATATGGTGTAGCCAATACTTTGATGGAATTCTCTGTTGTCTCCACCTTGTATGCCTGAGAAGCGTAGTTCACATTGTAACCCTGTTTGCTTAACCAAAATCCGTCTGCTACTTTCATGTTTCGTCTCCTTTCAAAATACCTTTTCTCTAATTTTGATGACTTTATCCCCGCTTGTCATATCGGTAAGACAAGATCATCCGATTGCGCATATCTTGCGACTTGATAGTTCTATTATACTTGCATATATTTGTTTCGTCTATAATTATTAGAGCAATTTATAACATTATTTTGATATTTTTGCTAATTTTGGTGAGAAGTTCGCTCATGACATAAAAAAAAGCAAAGCCAGCGCTTTGCAAGAATTGCTAAAGCAATTCTTGGTGATGTCACGCTGCATAACAGCATTTTCCAATTCCATAAAAAGACCGTGATCCGATCTGCGATCGAATCACGGTCTCACTTAAAACCAATGTTTTGTGTTCAAGAATTTGTTTGACTCAATTCCTTCTAATTTTCTATCGAAAATTATTTGAATTTCTTGTATCCACTCTTTTTAAGTTTCTTAAGCTGAGCTTTCTTTGCCTTCTTAGATGCAGCAGTAACTTTGATTGTCTTCTTGCAGCCCTTGAATGCGCCCTTCTTTACAGAAACTTTAGCTTTCAATGTAAGTTTAGAAAGCTTCTTGCAGTTCTTGAATGCACCTGCCGGGATAGACTTGATCGTCTTACCAAGAGTAACTTTCTTAGCCTTAGCACCCTTGAATGCATTCTTGCCAAGCTTGTTGATCTTGTAAGTAGCCTTAACCTTGCTTACAGTCTTAGATACACTAGTACCTACGCTAAGCTTAGAAGCTTTCTTACCCTTCTTGGACAAGCCAACTACTGTTACAACACCCTTTGTCTTCTTAGAGCCTGTAGCTGTTGCAACCTTTGTTACCTGATATTTGAAGTTGCCAGACTCGAACTTAGCACCCTTCTTGTAGCCAATTGTCTTAGCTGCTTCGAAGCTAGCACCTTTGAGCTGGAATGTAATCTCCATGCTGCTTGTAGGAAGAGTTGTCAAACTACTCATTGCAGAATTTGCATCTTTTCCCTTAGGATAAGCTACATTCTTGATTCCGTCATCTTCTGAATATCCATCAGCTACCATGAACTGATAATACTCATCAGCATCCGGCTTGTTAGGAAGTGAGAAACCACTCTTAACAACCTTGCCATCAATCTTTAATGTAGCATTAACAGCAGTTACACCCTTCTGTGTCAAAGGAATCTGAGTTGTAACATAGAGCATGTTGAAGCCCTTAGCTGTCTTAGCATCTTTCTCAACACCCTTGATTGTCTTAAGGTTTACACCGGAGATAGATACTGTATAGTTTGTTCCGTTTGCTTTCATTGTAGCATTAGCAATCTTAGCATTGAATCCTTTCATCTTATCACCTGTGCTAAGTGATACCTGAGAATTATACTTAATTTCCTTGCTCTTAAGACCATTGCTGGCGTTCCATGGATCACGGAAGATGTAGTTATCTGTCTGGAATCCAAGGTATGCATCATATGTCTTCAATGCCGGTGCCTTTGTAGGAGCAACAGTTGGCTTTGGAGTAGGTGTTACTACAGGAGCCTCAGCAGATACTTCCAATGTAACTGCGAGTGTATCACCTGCAACAACCTCAACCGGGTCACCTGCGTTTGTCCATGTACCATTAGCATTTGTCATAAATGGGTTTGCTTTCTGGAACTCATCTGCCTTACTTGCGGATGTGCTGCAGTAGTTATTAACAATACCAGCGCGAAGCTTTCCTGTTGCTTTATTACCATCGTTATAAACGCTTGCCTTAGACCAATCAAGCGTCTGCTTTACTTTACCGTCAGCGCCAGTGATTGTGATTGTCTTAGGCTTTATAGAATATGTGCTAGGTACAACATAATTCTTCTTGCCGGATACATCCTTTGCACCTAAAGTACCAAACTCAACTCCAAGATAAGATGCCTCTGTCAAAAGATCATCTACATCATCCTCTGCTACTGCAGATACTGTATATGTGCCTGTCGTAGAGATGGCTCCTGTAGATGCTACAAATCCACCACTAACCTCTTCTGTCTCGCCTGCTGCAAGTTTGTAAGCATCATCAACCTGTTTAACAGCACCTGTGCTGTCCTTTACAACTCTGCCTGTTCCACTGAAAATCTTACTGTTATTCTGCACAAGATATGCAGTAAATTCTGGTGCGATCTTAGTTGCATCTGCAGCTTTAGACTTCTCACCAGTCACACCAGCACCTAAAGAAACAACCATAGCTGCTGTGAGAATCATAGAGAGTAAACTCTTTGACTGTTTTCTCATGAATATTTTCCTCCTTTTCATTTTGCAATGTTTTGGTCAAACATTGACATGTTCTTGAACATTCTGGTCAGGATATCATACTTAAATGCTGATGTCCCCCAAATCATGTATTATTATACAAGACTCCCCTCTTCCTTTGCAAGTCAAATCACCTACTTTCCCGAATTTCGGCGTTTTGTGTAGTTTTTTTCCAGCCAGCCCAAGATGCCGTACAATCCTGCCGCAACGAGGCAGAGGATCAGGATGGACAGGATTACCCAGTCAAGTCTGAACAGATTTGCCCACCTTTTTGCGGCAGAGACGCTCGTCAGCCGCCCGATTTGCCGCTATCCAGAGCTCTTCAGAGACGATAGCAGGAATTTTCCCCGCATAGACGTACTGCCCGCCCGGCGGTGTAGGGAGCGTTTTTCCGGTGTTAAAATCGTAATGCTTCTTGTTCATGACTACGGTGCCTTTATTCATGGGATTCCGCACCATGCGGATAATGTCTGTTCCAGAGAATGGTTTTCCGGCGCGGCTGCGGACGCCCTCCGCTGCCAGAACCGCCGCAATTTTCCGTCCGCCGAGACCGTCTGCACAGAGTTCGTACATACGGCGCTTCACTGCGGCCTCCTCCGGGATGATCTCAATCGCTCCGTCTGCCGTCCGCCGGTAACCATAACTTTTTGAGGTCAGCACCGGCTTTCCATTATTCTGCTGCCGTTTCTGGTGCGCCAGATTCATCTTCTTGCTCAGCTCCCGGCTGTACTCCTCCGCCAGAATCGCCTTAATGCCGGTCAGAAGCGCGTCTTCCGGCGAATAGAATGTGTTCTCCAGATAAAAATACAGCCGCTTTCCGGCGCAGTTTAAGCGGTCTGCGAACA
>OHAI01001233.1_pt1 | contig 19986 bp, 14 predicted proteins | sample 1577091 | NCBI WGS metagenome assembly OHAI01 (sample SAMEA3541548, study PRJEB24748) | human gut metagenome | biome: human gut; feature: human-associated habitat; material: faeces | place: China | collected 2012
CACTGCCGTATCTGTCCTCGAAAAGCTCAAGGCCGTCGAGCCTGTGCGCGCCAAGCGCGAGTGGCGCTTCGAATTTCCGAAGCATCCGGTATTGGGCATAGGCGTCGCCGCACTCCGCCACCTGTTCCAACTTCTCCGCCGCCCGGTCACGGTAGTCCAGAGAAATATCCTCGTTCTGAATGATTCGCCACAGCTCCCGGCAGGCTTGGGACTCATCATGCACATGTTCTGGTTCATCGGTTTGAGATAAGTCATCGTCCTCGAAGGAGATCTCACCAAGCTGGATGCGCTCCGCCTCCTGAATGATAGCGTTTTTGATTTGCCGGAACTCTTTCTCCTGGGACAGCTTTTTCCGTTCTCTGGATTTGTCGTGGTAGTAGCTCTCCACCTCGCCCTGGAGCCTGCACCACTGGTCGTAGCACGCCCGGACCACCGGCAGTTCCTCCAGCTTGTCCACCACCTCGTCCACGGTTTTCTTCACGGACTTGGGAAGGTAGCCATAGGATTTTTTGCCCTTGACCGTCTCCAGCTGTCCGGCCAGCTGCTCCATCTTCTGCTCAATCTCAGGAACTGTGCAGATACTTTGCGCCATCTCCTGAGTGAGCTGCCGGATTGCGCGGCGGGCCTCCCGAACCAGTTCATCCCGCGACTGTGACTTTTGTTCGTAGGTGTGGAGCATCTCCTGTTTGAAGATCTGATTGGTCAATGTGGATTTGATATTGCGGATGCCGTCCCGCGTCAAGTACGCTTCTCCCGGCTGTGTTGACCACGCCATCATGTGCACATGGGGGTGCTTTCCCTCATCGTGAAAGGCAGCGTACCAGCGGAAGTGATTTGGTTGGATGTTCATAGCGGCAGCGATTTCATTGCGGTTGGCGCGGAGCAGGTTCCGCCACACTTTGGCATTGTCATATCCAAGACGCACAGCGTCCTCACGCTTCAGGGAGAGAATATGCGTCCACACATTCCCGTTGCACTGATCCAGTTCCTGCATGGCCTGTTCCAAATTCACTGTCTCCTCATCACCAAAGAGCCCGTGGTCACCGAGCCGTTCCGCGCGAGGCCGGGTGGCAATGTACTTCATGTAGCCGTCTGACTGCTGCACTTGAGACCAGTTTTCTTCCAATGCTCGAGTGATAAAGACAGAGGCATTGGCCTTGGTGGGCTTGTCTTTGTAATCGGAATACTCGCCCAGCTCCCTGGCCTCTGGGAAATCCTTTGTCAGTTTGGTGATGAGTTGCTCCTGTTTCCGGGTGGGCGGACGGTCATCTGGGATGATCTCCACCCGCTCCCGTGTGCCGATGTACCGCAGATAGCCGCTGACCGAACTGCCGCCTCCGCACTTGAGATAGGGGCTTTTCACAATCAATCCTGCCACTCATCGTCCTCCTCCCAAGCATCACGCACCCGCTGCTCCAGCGAGATGCGGCCATTGGTTTTCCGCACATTTTGAACGCTCTCCGCCCGCCGTCGGCGCAGATCTTCACTGCTGAACTGATACGCGTCGGCGAGGATACCAGCCACCATGTCCTGCTCCACCGCCTGCCGGAAGGCCATGGAGGACAGCCGCTCCTCCAGCTGTCCCATCCTTCCGTCCAGGTAGGACTTGATGGAGGTGGGGAGAAACAGTCCGGCGTTGTTGGCGCTGAGGTAGTCCAGATAAAAGTCCACCGCCCGCTCAATGAAGGCGGTGATGCTCCGGCTCCCGTCCTCCTGATACCGGCGCTCCAGGATGGCCTTTTTCTCCGGTGACAGGTAGAGTGGGAATTTTTCTTTTTTGCTCATAATGTTCTCCTTTCCGGGGTTGACCCCTGTTTTTTCCTTGTGGGAGTAGGCTTTCGGGGATTGTGACCGCAGAGATGATATCACTGCCCGGATTTTGACCCCATTTCCAATCCCCGCAAAAGCCCCTGTAACTGCCCGCACTGCGGGCAGAAGTGCTTCCGACAGGGGGCGCTTGCGACCCCGTCGTTTATCCTGCTTTTTCTTTCGTCCTCGGAGGTACCTCCGAAAGCGGGCCAAATTGGGCCTCCAATCCCAGATTGGCACTGGGACTCGCTTCCGTTCCGAAATGCGCACACAGGGCGTTCTGGGGGCTTTCACGGGCTGATTCTGCGAGGCGTGCCGCCGCCCTCTGACGGGTGGCATCCTCCTCCAGCTGCTGGAACTGCCGCTCGTAGAACAATTCGATTGCCGCCTGGATCGGACGGATGGTGTAGAGCAGATTCCCGTTGAGGGGTCTGCCGTCTTTGCTACGCACCATCGTCGGCTCGGTGCGAATGAGACCTTTCTCCTCCAGGCTGCGCACATACTTGCTCACGGTGTTCTCACTCATACCCAGTGCCTTGCCGATGGTCTTGTAGCTGGGGTAGCACTGGTAGGTTTCTCTGTCCTCGATACTCAGCAGATAGCAGTAGATGGAGATCTCTGGGTAACTGAGACCAATGTGAAATACTTCATTGGGGACCTTGAAATAGTTTTTGTCGGGATCTCGTTTGGGCCACTGTTGGAACTTCATATAGCACCTCCCATATGCTCCTCCACCCACTGCATGAATTTGTCCTTCGGCACCACCATGCAGTTGCCCACACGCAGCACCGGGAAATCCGGTGGGTGCATGAGTTCATACCCACTTAACGGTGATACGCCCGGCACCTTTGCCTCATCGTAGCTCTTGTAGACAGATTCTCTCATGTTGACCATCTCCTTCTCAAAACTCACTCTACTTCTTTAGCCGCGAACATTTACATGTGACATAGATTTGACATAGCCTTTGGATGGTGTCCGAGTTGTCCCTCTACTTGTATTGGGGAAAATATATCCCACTGACATACATTTGACAGAAAAACGGAGCGCCTGCTTTGTCGCAGACGCTCCGTTTGAGGTTGGATTATTTACTTTTGTGCTGGTTTCAGCAGCCGGCATGTTCCCTCCGCCTCGTCCCGCTCTTTCAGCAGAGAGGCCAGAGCAGAGAAGAATTTCTTTTGCTGATAGTCCACGCTGCCACGGTTCAGTTGATGGGCTTCCGCGTACTTGCGAATGGACAGGCCATCCACGAACCGTTCCCGGAAATAGCCCTGGTATGTAACCAGCACCGTTTTCAGGACATTGTCCAGAAACTGCAGGTCCTCTTTCAGTTTGGCGAAGTCACTTTTAGTGATGGCAACGAATCTCTTTTCCTTTACGCAGAGGCGATATTTGTTCCGGTCGAAGTTGTAGTGCTCACAGAGATCTTTTGCGTATGCGTAGTAGGTAAGAGATTGCTGATAATCTCGGGAGTCATAAGATTCATCCAGTTGCCAATTTTTTCGTTTACGAACCGGTCCCCGAAAGCCTTCTTCCTCCAGCCGCTCTATGGCTTCCCCTGAGATCTTCATATTGAGCAGTCGCTTATACTTGGCCCTCCGTTCACCATTCACTTCCACAAAGGCGCAGAAGGACTTTTTGCTGGAGGTGTAGTACTTGGGGACATCTGCGAAGGGATAGGCGGTCCAGATGACACTTTCCTCACCGGTGTCGGCGTCGGTGGCCAAGGAAACTACATAAACCACCTTGCCGTCATACCGACGGTAGTACCCGGCACGGATTTTTCTTTCTGCCATCTGGTCACCTCACATTTCTATATACGCTTTTGGTTACTGCCTACAGAGTGATCATTGCAATTTTCAACAACCACTCTCACGGTTTTTGGAAGATAAATCTGTGCTTGGAGTAGTTACCGAGGTTTACTTTGGGACTGTCTCATCTTTCGTGTTTTCATGTTTGACAGTACCATTGCATGGCTATATGGCCAGCCTAAATGTAGCGTAGAAAAGAAATGCATATTGAAAAAGTCATCGTCACTCAACACCTAAAGCCTTAAACACCGCATCTTCTGCACTCTGGTAGAAAATTAGATTAAAGCAACCGATCAGCTCAGATGGAACAGAACCAAGATCTGCTGCTGATGTGATAGGTAACAGCACTTTCTTTGCACCGCTATCCAGACAAACTTGCAGAGCATTCGCCAGTTCATCAACCTTCATCATTGTTCCGGCTATGCTAATCTCTCCCATAACCGCCAGACTGCTCACAGTAGGCTTATTCAGTGCAATGGAGGCCAGTGCAATCAGAGTGGGAAGAGCAAGCTTATTGGTCATGCCGATTCCCTGCAAATCCTGATAGTTGACAATATAATCCTTCGTCGTGGTACTAATCGTCCCGCTGATGTGTCCTGCATTGGCTTTGAGAAAGTTGAAGGCAGTGTTTGTCGCTTCCTTTACCTCCCGGTCTGAGCCAAGGCCGGTGCGCTCGAACTTTCCGTTGCCGGGAAGTATCTGCGACTCCAGACGAAATACGCCAATCATCCCAGATTTCCCCTGTGACACGGTATAGACCTGGCCGGGATTGCACATCCCCTCCGGGATCAACTTGCCACCACCTTGTTCCGGTACGGATACATAGGTTTCCTCAAAGCTGTCCTTGTCGATGTAGGAGAAGTTCACATCGTAGAATTCCATGCCGCCCAGTTTTTTCAACTGTTCTTTGACACGGCGGCGCATCTCCAGTGCAAGTTTGAGAATCTCTTCCAACTGCTCCCTTGTGAACTCTCCGTCTGGGTAGACCAGCTTGATTAGACCATCCACCATTCTTCTAACTGCAATGGTATCGCGCTGATTGAGGTTGGCGCCTAAGCGGAAATACTTGTCGAGAGCATCCCCATATTGTTCCTTTCGCAGTTCACGAATAAACTCTGCCAGATAATCTGTGATAAAGCCGTAGTCATCGGTGAAATGTTCAGGGCGAAATTTGGGAATTTCCCACCCGGGAAGATAGCAGTGTATACGATCAAGAAAGGCCGTGTCTGTTCCCATTTCCGGCGGGAAAGGATCAAAAAGGCTGGAGGTTTTGAGCAACACATCCACGCTCTGGTTGATGTTGCCCACAAATACCATCGATGCACTTGCAGCCTTTTCTTCTTTGCCACGGGCAAAGGAGCCGGAGGCCATGTAATCCTTCATAATCTGGATGCCATCTTTGTCCTTAAACTTAATCCCGGCAACCTCGTCGAAAGCAACACAGTCCCAGAGTCCGACCAACCCGACAGTCTTGCGGCCCATATTATAAAACAGGTTGGCAACCGTTGTTTGACCACCAGAGACCAAAATGCTGTTCGGGGAAATCTCCTTGTAGAGGTGGGATTTGCCTGTACTTCTCGGTCCCAGCTCACAGAGGTTAAAATTGTTCTCGACTAACGGAATCATACGGATGATGAGTAGCCATTTCTCCCGGTAGGAAAGTGTATCTGGTTCCATACCGATGGATCGTAGCAAAACATCCATCCATTCTTCCTGTGTAAAGGCTTTGCGTCCCCGTTTCAACTCATCAATATCCACATGAGGCATCTGGATAGGTGTAAGTTTGCGGATACTGATTGGTGTTCCGTTCCGGTCTTCTTCCATGTACTCGTAGTCCAGTTGGATGATGCACCAGATGCCACCGCAGAGAAGTCGGTCATATTTGGCAGGGTACTCTTCATCTATAGGAATGTCTTTCAACCCAAGGTTGGAAAACTCCGCCTCATAGAAGTCGCGCTTAATATTCAGGCTTACAGTGATCTTGTCGATTACGGTGTAGCTGCCCCGTTGCCGGAGAATGGAGAGGATCTTCTGCGCCTCATCCGGGCGGACAAAGTTGTCTGCAAGAATGCGCTTGACATTGTTCACCCCGTCTTCAACAACTTCTGGGTCATCTGAGCTGCAATACTGCCCCAGAAGGAACTCCAAAACATAGACCGGAACATTTGCGCCCTCTTTGATTTTCTTGGTCAAGTCCTTTCGGACGATCTTTCCATCGAATTGCTGCCGCAGCTTATCTTTGATTACAGACCGCTTATCTTCGGTCTCCATAAAATCAACCATTGATACCGCCCCCTGTCATGCTCTTTTTTTCAAAACCCATAATCATCGGCAAAAGCCAAGTCCATGATGACAGGGTGACGGAACACTTCAAGCCCTGTTGCATCGTCGCACACGACAAAGAAATACTGCTTGTCCTTGTCGTATTTTTTGTCCTTGAACTGGAACTTCATGCGGAAAATACGCTTCTGCGCATCCTGATCCCGGCTATCCGCAATGTAGCTGTTCTCGTTGGAAATGCGCTCGTTGTCTCCGGAGAGGAAGAACAGCCGGTAGGTCGCGGGCTTCACCACATCGCTGACCGGCTCAGACTGGATGAAGTCCAGAATGGTGATCTTGTTGGTGATCTTGCGCACCATGCTTACCAGTGCAATTCCGGCATTCCGCGTCTCCATGTGTCCGCGCTCCATCTTGATGTCCAGCACCGGAACCAACATCTCCTGCGGGGAAGATCCGCCGTGGACATAGTTCTGTCCACCACCGGCCACCTTGAATACATTGTCACTGACGGGGAAAGACACCCATTTGGTGTCCGTGCTGCGAAGGATTGTCTCCATGCTCATGCTGGCAATACCATCCCCGGAAACCGGCTCCGATGCGACCACAAAGCGCCGATTGACAAAGGCGGTCTTATTTTTAATACCATCGATCTTGTCGTTCTCGGTCACCTTGTCCCGTTTATAGATAAAGCCATGATCCGCTGTGACGATGAAGTGGTATGTATTGGCACTGGTTGAGATGCGCCGGATGAGGTCAATAATTTCTGAGACCGCCTCACTGCAAGCCACAAAGACCTCATCCTCTGTGTTGGGTTTGTCTCCTCGCGCGTCAATCTGGTTGTGATAGACATAGACCACCTGTTTACCGGTAAAGACACTGCGCAGCTCCGCAATTCTCAGCGACTTGATGCTGTCAAACTGCACACAAACTGCGTCTGCGTTGTATTTTTGCAGGATTGCTTCCCGTTCTGAGAGGTTGTCACAGGACAGACCGTCCACCAGAACCTTGAAATCATCGGTCATAGTCAGCTCGGCGTGAGGAAGCAATGCCGCCATACCGAGGCGGGTGTAGGAAGGCAGCACACTTAGCTGTACCTCCAACTTTGCCGAACACTTGGGATCGTCCTGCATTCTGCGGAACAGTTCCTTGCCCACTTCATAGCGCATGGCATCTGAGATGATCACCACGGTGCGCTCCTTGGTATTCTTGACATTCCGAGCATAGAAGTCCCGCTGCAAGGGCAACTGCGTGAAGGCATCCGGCTCCTGCATGGCGCTGTTCCACTTGGGCAGCAGCGTCTCCAGATACTCGTTGGTGTAGATGTTCTCCACGAGGTCACGCAGCGGCTCAAAGGCCGTGGTGTCCTCAATCCTGTCATAGGCGGAGTAGAAGCGGCGGTACTCGTAATCAAGCCCGGAGTCTGTTTCCTGATACTGCCGCAGGATGTCCTTAAAACTGTCCGGGCAGTGATAATTTCCGGCCTGAATCATCTGGTATGCGCTGCTGAGCATCTGATACTGGCTTTCTGCTTTCGCTCCGAAGTGCATCTTGCTTCGCTTCTCACAGAGTTGGGGGATGGTCAGTTCGTCCAGCTTTGCACCGGTGTCCTCAGCCACCAGCCGCTCCACAAGCCATTTTATGAGGATCTGGTCGATGACAGCGAAGGTATCGCAGTTGACCAAATCCTCCGGCGGGTAATCGGAGAAAACCGACTGTACATTCAGTCCAGCTGCGACATGAGCTGACAACTCATCGTACCGGTTGCGGTACAGGATGTTGTTCATCAGGTTGTCCATGAAGGCGATGATGTTACCAGCCTTGTAGGAGGAAAACACCTTCCACGGCTTCGGCAGCTCGGACGGCACATATTTGGCTGTATAAGTGACGAACATAGTCATAACCAGCTTTTCCAGCGTGGGCTTCACATCCGCATAGCCAAAGTGCTGCTCGCACAGCTTCCAGAAGTCGTTCAAAAGTCCATACTTCTCGATCTCAATTAGGAATTTATTGTCTTCCAGCGAACTGTCCGTCAGCATGACCCGGATGACTTCCTCGAAGGAGCAAGTCCGGGTGCGGCAGATGGCCGACAGAAGGCCGGTAATGATGTTTTCCTCGTTGAAGTTCTCGATCTCCAGATCATAGAATCGCTGCGTCCGCTCCTTGCTGGCAAAGAACTTGATGTGCTTTTCAATGATGGGCTTGTACTTCTCATCGATTCCCAAGTCCACCGAGAGCAGCGAGGCACGGTCTGCGAAGAAGCGTTTGGAGTATAGCAGGGTGTCCTCCAGATGGTTATCCCGCACATCCGGCTTTGGGAAGGGGGCATAGATCAGATAATTGGTTGTGGTATCTTGTCGTTCCAGAAAGAGCTTGGTGGCAAACTGGTTGTCCTGCTGCAAGAAATAGACCTTGGCGTTGTCCAGCATCACGGTCTGCATATCTTCCACGAATTCGCAATTGTCATCGTACCAGAAGACAAGCTTACGGGCATCTCCCGTAAATTCGGCGTTGAGGCGATCTACGATTTGTTTGATGTTCATTTCTGCCATTCCGCGTTACTCCTTCTGAATCTGCGCTCAGATCTACCCAGTGAGTCGTATGATCAACTCAATTTAAAAGTCTCTCACATTATAACAGATAATTTATCTCTTCAACAACTTTTTGCTGGTGTCTATCGGAAGCATTTCTATCATAGTAAGCATTGGTCCCACAAGAAGGACATGTGTAGGTCCCGACTCCAGTTTTTTGCCCCTGCACCAGTATCCTTCGCGTGTCCCAGCAACATGAGCAGTAAATCAGGTTTTGAGGATCGTCTTTCAGTGTGATATAGGCGTCCTCATGACGCACGATCTTCTCTGAAATGTCAGAAGTCTCTTGTAATTCTTTGACTTGCGCTCTTAGCCTTTGATTTTCTTCTATCAGGTCGAGTATTTGCTTTTGGGCATCAATCAACTCCCGAACGAGTGGAACATTGTCTGCTTGCTGTGCCACGGCGATTCCATCTTTGATTGCTTCATACCATCCCATAATCTCTCACCTCAAATCTTCGCCAGAACAGGATATTTCTTTCCGTCGCTGGCGGTCTGGATTTTCTCATAGTTGACCTTCACGCCATCGTCCAAGTCCAGCTCAATACGGCTCAGGGCGAGGTGGGCAATCATCTCGTCATATTCCCGGCACTCCTTGAACTGCTTCTGGAGCTTTTCCTTCCGCTTGGTAGCGGCAGCCACTTCACGGGCGTTGGTGCTGTGGTCAATCATGTCCTGCATACGGCCAATCTCCGACTCATAGACCCGCTGCATCTTGTGGAGGTAATCTACGCGGAGGTTGCCGATGGTGTCCGGCGTGTAGCGGTGGAGGTAGATCAACGCCTTGAAACCGTTCTGCTTTCCGCTGTCGAACAGCCAGTAAATAGGCCGTTTGCCAGAGCCGGTTACAGAGTAGGTCTGGCAGTGATCCTTGAAGAAGTCCTTGAGGAAATAATTACGGATAATCTCCCGGCTGCTGTTTCCTCTGCTGCCGAGGGCTTTGGCAATGAAGTCCAAATTTTCTTCCAGCGTATCTTCTCCATAAACTACCTTCAGCCAATCAGACAGACGGGTGACAATATCGTCCCCCAAATACTCTTCATCCGTGATGGGCAGAATGCCGTCTTCGTCCGGGAGGAAAGTCTTGTATTTGCTCTCGTCCCAATCCCCACCAGCGTAGGCCAAGCCTTCAGTATCCAGCGAATAACGGCCAAACATACAGCCAACGGCATAGGAAAGCAGACTCTTGATGTCCCGCTGCAAATCAGCCTTGCGGACGGTCACATCTTTATCCTCTACCTCCGGGGAAAGTTCGTCTTGTAAGCCATAGATGTCGATGAAGATGCAGTTCAGTTCTTCCTCGTTGGCCTTGAGTTGGGCAAAGCGGTTTTCACACTCATTTTCCCATGCACGATATGCGCCTTGTAAAAAGTAAGATTTCGATTTACAGTCGCCATCCGTAACAGTAAATCTCATATTGTCTTTCAAACGAACAAGGGGATGCTGCTGGAAGTCCCATGATGTTTCAAATGCGTCCCATTCATCCTTTGACACATCGATACAAGAGCGTACATATTCGATAACAGTATCTTCATTACCCCAAAGAAGAGGCACATTAGCTACATGGCCTACTTTGTATTCATAAGCAGGGGATAAAACTTTCAAAAAAACCCCACTTACTTTACTGTTCAACATACCAAGGGCATACAACAATGTCTCAGTTGAATCAGAGAATAGGCTTGCTCCTTTTGAATCAAATAACGCACCTTGAGGTGAATAGCGTACCATAATGTCTCCAGAACATATCGCGGTCCATGTTCCACTTTCTCTGAAAGAATATTCAGCATTGTAATTATGGGATCTGATACGCCCTGTCTTCTCATCTTTGAGATTTCGGATTTCTAAACCGTCGTTTTCCCAGTTGACAATTAACTCATTATTTCCATACCACCTTCTATTGGAACCCCCTTTATTATAAGGAAACCATTTTTTGTGACTTATTTTAGCATCATTTATTGAAGTGCATCCAATAAAGATCTTGTTCAAAACAATCTCAGACCAGCTTCTTAAAAAACGATCATTATCTGCGGTTGTCATACCTTCCCGCGTTGTTAGTTTTTTGCTGACTTTGTCTTGTCCAAAGCAACAAAGAGCAGCATGAGAAAGCCAGTACGCCATAGAAGCGTTTGGAACACATTTGAAATCTGAGTATATTGCACTATGAAAAGTGGATTTTCCTCTAAACAACGCTTCTTTTTCAGCTTCGTTGTTCCCCTCGGTTAAATCAAAATAGCTTCCATTATATTTGGAACAGAAATCATTTTTAAGGACAAAAGTTGCGGTTTGAACGACTTCACCATTGATTTCATCAAAACCTCTTGCTCCAAATTGGAGAAGATTTATAAGAGTTACTTTTGATAGTTTTTCTCTCAGCCTGTCGTAGATTGCAGTAAACATCCACGCTTGTTGAGTTATCATTGCCTGATATCCGCTCTTCACAAGCATTTTACTGCAACGCTCTATAAAAACAGCGAACAAGTCTGTTTTACTATCTTTATAATTTTCCTTTACATATTCATTTAGCTTTGAATCGCCATTGCTGACAGTCATATAGGGTGGATTTGTCACTACCACATCATACTTCTGTTCCATCGTCTCAGCAATGTCGATGAGGGCCATCAGCTGTACCGCTGTCACTTCCAAACCGGCACTGTCCAAGGTGACCTGATCGCCGGCATCTGCAGCGGACACAAAGCGGCGCAGCAGCTCCCAGTTGTAGCTGTCCACCTTGAGAATGGAGCCGTACTCCTTGGCATCCCATAGGGTGTCCAGCAACCCGTCCAGCTGCACACGGGCAGTATTGACCTCAAAATCATCCATTCCGGCGCCAAGGTATTTCAGGTGGGCGCGGTTGATGCTGTTGCTCTCCTGAATGGCGTAGACGTGGCAGGGCGTTTCACCGTTCAGAATGCGGCGGTTGTACTGCCGCGCTTTCATCATCACGGCAAAATAGGCCAGCTGATAAGCGCGGTCATCAATATCGAGGCCGTAGAGGTTGTTTTCCAGGATGCTCTTGGCTGCATCCCGTTGGCTGTATCCGGCATCCTCATACATCTGCATCAGCACATCGAAGGCATAGACCAAAATATGGCCACTACCCATGCAGGGGTCAATGACCTTGATGTCCTGCACATCTTTGTACTCGCTCTGCTGCTGGATCTTGTCCAGCTGTTCGCGCACTTCCTTTGTCTGCGTAGCTTCCGGCAGATAGTATTTCCACTCCATCTGCTCGGCGAGGCGCTTTTCAGTGGCAATACGTTTTTCTTCGACCTCATCCCAAGTCATCTCGTCCAGACTGCGCCCATCGGCAAAGACATCCTCGTTCTTGCGCTTGTCGATAAAAATACGGCCCAAGCTATTCTGTACCATGTAGCGGACAATCCAGTCCGGGGTGAACAGCTGGGTTACGGCAGGGATTTCATCCTTGGTGATCTTGCCGTTCTTTGCAAAGGCGGCATTCTTCGGCTCGGTGTTGTAATACTGGTACAGCCAGCCGATGATCTCCACCTGACCGCCCTTTTCGATATTGAAATCATCCTCGTCGATGTCATGGATGAGGTGATAGACCACACCATCCTGATCCACCACTGAGAGGTTCAGCAACAGCTCGGTGTAATCATTGGTTTTCTCAAAAAGGGCGGGAAGAATCTCATTCAGGGCGTTGCACTGCTTGATAAAGAGCAGCCGAAACAGCTCATCCAGCGCATTGTCAGTTTTCAGCCGCAGAATGGTCTCTTCCTCATCATGGGTGAAGTCCAGCTCGGCATCAAAGGGAGTCGTGACCAGATCAGGCTCTACCTTGCCGCTCTCGGAGGACAGAACCCGGATGTGGGAAGGAAGGTAGTCGTTGACCTCCATGAAGCGGATGGCGATGAGGCGGTTGAACCAAGTGTAGGCCACCTCTTCCAGGATGTACTTGTAGGCGGTGGAATAATCGCTATCCTTTTCCTTCCGGCGGATGATTTCCACCAACTTCTGACGCTGCTGAATCGCATTGTCGATGATGGAATAAGGCTCCGTGGTTCCAATATCGTAGAACTCCATGGTCGGGGTGGACTGAGGCAGGGCGTTCTTTATGCCTTGTGCCGTAATTCCCATCAATCCAGCACGATACTGAATGTCTGCAATGAGCTTATTCCGCGCCCAGATTGCAAAGTTTTTAATTGCTGCTTTGTTCATCAGCCTTTACCTCCTCAAGAAGAGCAAGGACTCGTTTCCCCAAGGTCTCCACAATTTCGGCATACTCTGTTATATCTTCTGCTTTAATAATCAGATGTTGTCCAACCTGATAGGAAACATCTCCGCTTTTGGTAATATAGTCTTGATCTACAATGCCATCTTGGTGCTGCAGCAAGTGCCGCTGCTGAAAACATTTCCGCAGCTTTGCATATTGCACATCCGTAATCCAATCATCGTAGCCATTACCGACCAGATCATGCCAAAGTTTATTTCCATCATCCAAGCGCTGAAACACATTTCTTTTCAAGGGTTTTGCCCCTTCAATCTGTGGGTAAACACATTCACACAAACGCTGAAATGCAACAACAAGATCTGGAACCGAAGTTTCCACGAGGGAGGTACAGGTTCGGGCTGCTTCATCTTTGCTAACAACTTCCAAGGCTTTTCGGACTACATTCAGATTATTGATTTTCGCCTTAACTTTATCGATGGTATTGAAGAATGTTAATTTTGCAGAGTTATGGCCACAGCAAGGGCAATAAAATGCAGATCCAACTACTGCATAACGCGCACCACATTTTTCGCATTGGATTTTCTGCTCCATCTCTTCAAGTGCGCTGGCCGGAAGATTGATAAAAGATGTACGCCCAGAAAATTTCATAGACATTTTGATGAAACTCTTTCGAGGTTGTGAGCGATTGAACTCTCTGGCATCAGCTTCCAGAGCTTGGCCAATTTTTGCAGATACTTGGTTGATTGCTTGCTCTTTGGCTTGTTCAATCTGCTCCGTTGTCCACCAACTTCTGGCAGGAGCCGAATGACCGCAAAAGGGACAGAAAACCGCTTCATCGGAAAACAAGTTCTTCCAATCTTCTGCATTTACTTTGAATTTAGACAGACATTTTTCGTTTGGACACTCTTTGTCATAGTACCCATCTTCATCAGGAAGCACATCCATTTTATATGTCATTGTCCCATTTAGCTGTTCCAGCATTCTGAGCGTATTTCGAAACATAGCAGATCTCCTTAGAACTCCACATTCACAATTGTATCCTCGTCCAGCTGTGCCTCCAATGTCTCGCGCAAACCGGCGATATATTTGTCGATGTCCGCCTTGCTCTCCAGACGCCAAGAGGAAGTCCCAGTCATCATCTTGATGGAAACATTCTTGGTTTTGCGGATCTTCACAGGAGCGGGGGCAATCTCCACCTCATCGGTGGAGGTGCCGCTTTGCTTGGCTTCCTCGGCCTTGCGACGAGCCTCTTCCGCTGCCCGCTGCTGCGCCAGCTTGTTGTCCAACGCATCCATCTCATTGAGCAGCCGGAGCTTGAGGGCATCCGCTTTGTCTGCATAGCTGCGGAGAGAGGAAACATTGTTGCAATGTTCCGCGCCGTCCCGGATCTCTTGGAACTGTGCGAAGTAGGTGCTCCGCTTCTGGTCGTTGTATTCCTTGGTGGATAGGACTTCCAGCACCCTCGACCTTGCCTGATCGATGGAATCCAGCACAGGGGCGGATTCCTGCTGCAAAATCTTCACATAGCAGGACATGAACTTCTCTCGCAGTTCCGGCAGCTTGGGAATGTTGGCATAGGGCTTTTCCTGACCGACGATGGAGCGCATCTGCGCCACAATGTCCTCCAGCTCGGCATTCACGATGTAAGTCTTGCTATCATCGTAGATTGCCAGCATATCCAGAGCGCGGGTGAAGATGGTCAGCTGCTCTCCTGCGAAGAATGCCTTGATGGGTTCATAGTCCTCGGCAAAGTCGTAGAAGTCATCCCGCTTCTTAGAAACTGTCGTAAAGAAGTCCATAGCAGACTGAATCTGCACAACAGCCAGCATCAGGTTCTTGCCGGTTTCCAGCACCTTCTTGCCGGGATAGCGGTGTTCCTTGTAGTAAACCTCCAGCCGCTCTATCTCGTAGATGGTATTCTGCGCATACCGCTGGAAGTTCTTCATGATGGTGTCCTCATCCTCCGCCGAAGTGGTGGTCTGGAATACCTCCTTCATCACATCCCGGACAGCCTTTTTATCCTTATCCGGGACGCGGGTACGCTCTTCCATCAGCAGCTTCTCCACAAACGCCTTTTTGGTGATGAAGCCGATGATCTCTTCCTCGGTCTTGTTGTTCAGACTTACAGATGCTCCATTGACGGTGAAGGTCAGGTCTCCGCGCTTAAACAGACGGGCAACCAGCCAAAACACATCATCCTCCACAAATCCATAGGGAGCTTTCATAAAGCGATCCTTCACGCTCTTCATGGAGGTCTTCATGTGGTTGCGGGTATTGAGAGAAATAAAGCCTTGAACATCGTCCAGCGCGTGAGCATTGCTCTCGGTGCCGCCCTCCAGTCCGAGGGACAGCTGATTGCTGGTGTGGAGCAACTTGCGGATCTCCGCCTCTCCCATCGGGGTGTCGATGTACGACAGCTTGTGGTAGACCGTTTGTACCAGACGGCCAATGGCCTCATTGATACGAGTGCCGACTTCCTTGCCGCTCACACGGGCAACATCGCCGTTCACATAGATGGTAGCCTCTTTCAATGCCTCAGTCAGATAGAGCTTTGCATTAGCGTTGCGCTCTCGCATCTCCACGCGCTTTGCTTCCTTGATGGTCTCATACTTTGCCAGCTGGGTAGAGGTGTTCTTGCGCAGAAAGCCTTCAATTTTCAAGTAGGACTGAATTTCTTTTAGGAACTCTGCATCGCCGGGAAGCACAACCAGAACTTCCTTGCCTTGACCGGACATCATACGAAGGGTGGCATCATCAGTGCTGCCATCATACCAAGGAGTCAGAATGCGAACTCCCACATCGTAGCTCTGGTTTGCCTTATAAGGGCGGTCATCCACGGCCTGATTGAAGAAGAATGCATAGCGGCCATTGAATGCAGGGTATATGTATTTTTTGCCAGGGAAAATGTCCTCAAAAATCATCTCCGAAACCTTGGTGATGATCTCAGGGGTCTCCACATTCTCCTTTTCAATTTCGTTGTTGACTTCCTGTTCCTCATCGGTCAGGAAGACATAGATGCTGCCGTTTTTCTGTACGAGCATTTGCCGCATTAGGACCTTCAGCGCATCCTCCACGCGGCCTTTCAGCTCTATGCGGTCATCGTCAATGTTCTCAATCATCAGGCTGGTGATGTTATCGATGTTTGCTTCAATCTCCAGCACATACTTGATCATGAAGAGGGTTTTCAGGACATTGATGGCAAAGACATCCTTATCCTTCTTTTCCGGGTTGATGTAGCTGTTGTCATAGGCGCGGATGATCACACCGCTATGACTGTGATCCAAGAAATTTTCCAGCGCATCATAGAAGCGGTGGAAGGGTACGATCACGCCCATCTCTTCGTTCATGATGTTGACGGCGGACTCCTTGAAGAGCGCCAGCATAGAGCGCTCACCGCCGGACAGATGCTTGCCAGACGCGCCGTGGGTACGGATGGAGGTTAAGACGCTGGAAAGCAAGTTAAACTGATACGGAACAAAGGGATAGACCTCTGCAAAGTCGGTTTCATTGGCATACAGCTTTTTCTCAGCCGTGTCGTTGAAGACGATGAGGTTTTTGATGATGGTTGCTTTTTGCTCATAGAGCAGCCGGAGGGACTGCGCTGCCGCATCCGTCTTTTCGAGGATTCTCTTCTTGATAACCGCATCCACATTGGCAGAAGAGAGGGAAAGACGGGTGTCAAAGCGCCCCTGAATTTTGGAGAAGTCGTTGCCCTTAACCTTGGTGATAGAGTCAATGTCCTGCTGGCTGGTCACGATGACCCATGCCTTGCCCATACATTCCTTGCCCAGTTCTTCGGTCACGGTCTGGAGGTTGAGCATGAGCTTGGAATCCTCTCCGATATACTGGCCAATCTCATCAACGAGGAAGACAACATGATGGTTGTTTCCCTTTCGGTCAATGTAGGATTTGACGCGCCTTGCGAAGTCTTCAATGCTAATAGTATACGGCTCTACGGCCTTTTCGCACCAGTTCCGCGCAGCAGCCTCGCTCATGAAATCCATCGAAACCAGTGTGTCTACAACGCTGTCCTGAATGAAGTCGAAGTCCTGCCGTGATGTTTCCCACGGCTCGCCGTATTCTTCCTCAAAAGAGGCTTTGAACTCATCGTAGCGGCCTTCCTCAGAAAGATGGCGCTCCAGATCCGCAACCTGAGGGATGGAGCCGCAGAAGCCCTGCATCTGGTTGAAGACCTTGAGGAATACATTGACGATGGCATCCTTATTCTGCTTCCCCGTTGACTCGCTCTTGGAATCAATGTTGAACAGAATGACATCGGTAGGGGTCTCGGCGGCCAGCTTCATATCTGCCAGCACCATCGGGTCGATAATCTTTTTATCGTCGATGAAGTAGTCCAGTGCCTTCTTGCCGCTCACCTGACGGTTCTCCAGAAGATAAGAGAGGATTTTCAGAAAGTGAGATTTACCGCTACCAAAGAAACCGGAAATCCAAACGCCCATCTTCGGAGTAGTCCCCACAATGCCCTTCTTATAGGAGGCATAGAAGTCAGCAAAATGCTTTTGTAGTTCTCGGGTCACAACATATTCTTCAAGCTCCTGCGAAACATTGGAGTCCTCGCCCTGTCCGACAATGATAACGCCTTGAATCTCTCTGTCGATCTTCTTGGCAAACATTTCTTTGATCTGCATTGCACTACCTCCATCACTTCACAAGCCGGAAGGCCCTATAATAGTTATCGTCTTTAATCTCGTTGAAGAGAATTAGTTCTTGCTCGTTGTATGTGCCGGGGAAAAACATAACCACCGGAGCGCGGAGGTAGGACTGGTGAAGATTATTCAGCACATGGTGGGAGCGCAGGAGAGGATAACTTTTGCCCACTCCTGTCAGGAAGACGATGGCGTTTTCCGGTGTGTTCTCCTGAATATACCGGACGATCAGGCTGTCGTTTTCGCTAACCTTCATGGAGTTGCTGACTGCCTTTACGATTCGCCCGAAGCCTCGCTTCTTCTCGAAGTCACAGCATTTCTCTACAAAATTCTTGCGCTCCAAAAAGTCAATGATAATGTCATAGAGGTCGAAAACAACCAGTTGATATTCGTCGTTGCCTTTCAGATTTTTGTTCTTCATATATTCGATCCGCTCACGGACTTCCAGTTCCTTCTCTGGCGGATAATCAAAAATCCAGTAGTTAACCTCATTAGCCTTTCCGCTGCTCTGCCGAAAGGAAGGCTTCTTAATTGCCGCCTCCATCGCGTCCAGCCGTGCTGTTAAATCCATTACTTCACCCCCGTCAATGCCTTCTCGTAGATTGCCATGTCATTTTGCTCCAACCAACGGGATAGTTCCGGGTCGAAGATTGGTTTCAATATAGTTCTGACCGTTTTCGATTTATCAATGACCCCGGCTTCGTAGAGCATCGTTTTGTAACAACGACCCAAGCGAACCAAGGTTGCGTCCGTCCATCCGGCCACTTTTTTGTTTTGCTGTTGCTTGTCTTTGAAAAAGACGCGTACATCACTGTCTGTCAGCTCGTTGCTGCCGACGATCATCTTCTCCCGGATGACCTCATAGACAAAATCAAAGAAGAGTGTGTCATACGCCATTGCTGCAATCAACGCATAGAGTTTCTGTGTCGCAAGGTCGCCGGACAGAAAGAACGGGATAAAACTCTGATCCAGCGATTTTATTCTCCCGGCCACGGTACTATAAATCTGATTGGAGCGTAGCGCGGTTGGTGCTGCAAAGATATTTTCGCTCTGTGCGAGTACTTTTATCTCATCCATGCTTTTCCCGTCATGAAGAAACTGGACAACCTTGCGGAACTCGACAAACCAGAAGGACATCTTCACTGCGCCCGCGCTATATTCTTTTCTTTCCATCCTGCTGATTGTTCCTCCCCAATATTACTCTACACCTTGACTTGTCCCATTATCAGGGCTGTCAGGTAGAATTTCCATAATATCATCAATCCCACAGTCGAGCTTTAGGCAAATTCTTTCTAACACTTCGACATTTGTGTTTTCGCCTTTTTCCAGTTTGTTTAAGGTGGAATAGCTAATACCCACAAACTCGCGAAAATCCTTCTTCTTCATATCTCGGTCAATAAGCATTTTAAAAAGTTTTTTATAAGATACTGCCATTTTTCGCACCTCGTCTTAAAACTAACTGTATGAACTTGAATGTCATATTTATTAGTATATCACATTTTTCCGCGTGCGGCGATGGAAATTATGCGAACGCATTAATTTTTGTTCGAAATCATTTGTTTTAAAGTCGATTACTTTTCTATAACTCTATAACAACATCAAAGCCAGACATGAAAAAAAGCACTCTTGGACGGACAACGGCAACAGCTATCACACCTGCTCAAGAAGTGTTTTAAGCACATATGACTATATTGAAGTTTATTAATACAGACATAGGAATGAAAAACTGACTTTTTGAGGTGGCGACCTATCAGATTAGCCGGGATGTGGATGCGGTCCTTCTGTGGGAACGCTGAACCAAGCCTACAAGCAGAATGCCTGGGCAGCTTTTCGAGGGCTGCCCAGGCTCATTTTATATTTCGTCTTCCCATACACAATGAGCGCCCGTTCTCCTGGTCCGACAGGAGAATGAGCGCTCGTTTTCTTCATTTTGCAGTTCTATTGAGAGCCTCCACGCCAGTTCAAAGCCGGCAGTAAAACTGTCGAGGGAGGTCTGTTCTATGATCAAGTTCTGGGCATCAATGATTCGTAGCACCAGCTTGCGTTCCGGCTTTGCCAGCGCCTCGATCAATGCTTTGTGGCACTCCTCCACTTCGTTCTCCTGTTCATCAAGCTCCGGGCGGACATAAAAGTAATCATACAGCTCTTTGAGCAGTTTGTTTTCCATCGTCATCATCTCCTTGTGACCCAAACATATACTACACCTTCCGCAGAATATCCATCAGAATTTCAGAAGATTATCCAGAATATTTGCCGCTTCCCTAAGATCTGCCGTGGATGCTTCATTGGGCTTGTTTTCGCTTTTTGCGGCAGTATGGGCCAGATATGGCGCGTAGTTCTGCCGGGTCATTGCGATCCTGAAGTGGCCCAGCATCTGAGAAACCTCTTCCGTGTCCATTCCATTTTGCAGAGACAGGACAGCGCAGGTGTGCCGGAGATCCGCGAACCGAATGTGGTCCAACCCGGCCTCTCTGATGATTTCATTGTGCAGACGGCGTACCATCTGGGGCGAGTAGGGCCTCTGGGTGGCCAGGTGCATGAACATGAGCGGACTTCCTGGGTGTTTAGCGTGTTCCAGTCGCAGGAGTTCAACCGCTTCCGGGGTCAGACTAACAATCCTGGTGCCGCCTTCGTACTCCACC
>OHAI01001238.1_pt1 | contig 19935 bp, 20 predicted proteins | sample 1577091 | NCBI WGS metagenome assembly OHAI01 (sample SAMEA3541548, study PRJEB24748) | human gut metagenome | biome: human gut; feature: human-associated habitat; material: faeces | place: China | collected 2012
ATAACAACAGGCGGCGTATAAAAAGCGGTCAGCGTTGACTCCATAGCGGCACGGTATTCCTCTGGGGAAAGGCTGGCATATAGCTCCTTAAACTCCTCCGCCCACGCCGCATTGTGTTCATCAAATGCCATAGAAAGACCGCCCCAACCGACATACCGAGACAGGACTTCCTGTTCTTCGGGTGTGGCAAGGCGGTTTTCAATTTCAAGCTCGTGCAGCAGGTTGATTGCCGTCATATTGTTACGGAACTTTTCTTTTGCTCCGCCGATACCGATGGCATCATTGGTAATACGGAAATTATGACGGTCAGTAACAGGAACGGCAGGAGCTTCCGTTTTTTCTTCGGGCGGTAATTCGGTTTTTTCCTGTTCCAATAGCTTTTGGATATAGCCGATTTTCTCCACTCGGTTTATCGGAAAACCCACATTGTTCTGGAATGTGATGTCACGCAGGGACACATCGCCGCTGATTTTGCCAATGTTCTCAATGAGATATTTACGGTTATCTATGGCGATTTCCCTGCCTATGAGGTCGTCTGTGGATTGCTCCGTTTCAATGGCAGGAGCTTCTGAGCCATTCAGTTTATCGGTATACGCCTGTGGTTTTTCTTCGGCTTCCTCGGCTGTCCTGTACCAATCACTTTCGGTAGCCATAATCTCATCAAGGAGCTTCTCGTCCTCTGGGGTCAGCTCGGTGTGCTGTTCCAAGAATGGGATAAACTCATCTCTGCCACGGAGCAGGCTTTCTCGGTCATCTCCATATAGATGTTCGCCCTTTGGCGATAAGGCATAATCGTAAAAATTCTTAATGTGGGCAATTAAATCGCCCTCACCATCGCCAATATCAAACCGCCCTTCATAGTTAAATTCCTCGCCGCCGATAACAGCCTTGATAACAAAATCTGTCTTGTGATACCACCCGATATTTTTATCACCCTCACGCTCACGGTGCTGTTTCTCGTCCAAAATACCAAGCAGCTTATTACCCAGAGCAAAGCTCAAATCCGTATAGCGGTCATTAAGCTGTCTGTCATAAAAGGCAGGGTGCTCAGAAAAACCGATAGAAAACTGTATTCCGTCCTGCTTTTTCTCGGACGGTGTTTCTGTCCTCTGTTTCTCGGTTACGACCACCTTCAGATGGTCGTTTGCAGGATTTTCCGTTAGCTTTTCTTCAAAGTCGGCTCGGCTGTATTCCTTCCCCAAGATAGGGAACTCGGCATTTTGCAGGTAGACCTTTTCCTCAGTAAGTGTTGCAATCTCATATTTATCCGCACCGATATACACCACATCGCCCTCATTGTAGAGGTAGCGGAGTGGGTGCAGCTCCCTTAATTCCTCGGTGAACTTCCACCCATTACTGCGGCTGAAAACTGAGGTCGTTTTCCATTGTACCTGTGCAAGAAAGTCTATGAGCTGTTGAACGGTTGAGGGGTCGGACAGGTGCTGTTCCATTTGCTCGGCGATAACATCTGCAAGGTCGCTTCGTTCCACAACAGATAACAGGTCTTTTTCGTACCTGTCCAAGTCACGGATAAAGTCAGATAGCCGCAAAGCAAGGGTATCCCGTTTGTCAGCAGGCGGCAGGTCACGGTGGGCGTCGATAAAACGCTGCCTTGCTATTTTCCTCTGGGTGTCAATCTCATATTGGGGAGCTGACACGCTCTCAAGATAATCGGCATAATGGTCTTTTTCTTTCGGATTGAGATAGCGGTTATCCTTAATCAGCTCACGCAGACGCTTTTCAACCTCTGACCATTTCAACACAAGGTCGTGATTGGTATAAGTGCCGTTTCGGTCAATGGCAAGACCTTTGCTGTCATGCCAAGAATGACCGCTGAAACCATCGGGGAAGATGTGCGTACCGCCGCCCGTTCCATACTCATTTTTAAGGAACTCAATATTTTTCTGTCTATCCTCGCCCTTTTGAAATTGGCGGTAGATGCGGTATTTTCCGTCCGCAACGCCGCTGCCTTTCTGAAGTACGGAGTCAATATCTTCTTTGGAAATAGCAAAAGCAGGGGCTTTTTCGTCCTCTGCTTTTGCTATCATTTCGATTTGTTCATTTACGGTTGGAAGATTGACCCTGACCTCATCATCTTTGGCAACGCTTACTTGTAAATCAGTTCGGTCAGTATCACTTCCTCCGCTTGGTTGCGGATGTTGTTCATCAGTCCGACCCACTGCATCGGTGCTTTCTCTTTCAGTTCCTCTGTCACGCCCTGTTCGGCTGAGAGCTGCTTCGTCAGAAGCTCCAACCTCTGGAGTGCTGTCTGCTCCACCTCGTTCAGATGCCCGTTCAGCCTGCCCGATGTCAGCAGATTGAGATAGGTCACTCGCTTGTGCTTCTCCAGATAATCCCTGTGCATCAAAGCGTACCTGCCAAGCGGAAGCTCTGGCTCTGTCGGTAATGTTAGGTCGGGAATAAGATAATCCCCCTGTCTGCTGTAAGTGATTTCGCTCATTGTATTCGCTCCTTTCGGGTTGTTGTCTGCCTTTATCATACTGAGCCTGCGTTCTTTGTGCAAAGGTGCGATTCTGGTCTTTTTCCGCCATTTGCACATTTCGGATAGACTGTGAGATTTCCCGTAACGCCATTTCCGCAATATCGCTCGTGGCAATGCCGATGGCGTTTATCGTTGCAGGGGTATTGAAATTTACAATATCCGCAAAATCATCTCGGTCAAAAAACTCATTCGTATCCAGACCGCAGCGGCTGATCAGCATAAAAGCAACGCTGTTTGCTGCCAGCCGCCTGTAAATGACTTCTATATTAAAGTCGTCCAGCTCTTCCAAAAAGCTGTCTTTCGTGCAGTCCTTTAACTGAGAAAAATAGTCTTGCAGATTGTCCTCCACGGCGTTCTTTGCCGTTTCCATTAAGGCAGAAGCAAGGTCAGTGCTTTCCACATCTCCAAACCTGTCCGAGAGCCTTTCCATAACAGCCTGCTCGTATCGCTCATCCATCTGCCATATCGGAACAGGGCGGCTGCCATAATAGCCCTCGTGGGTGTCGGACACATCAAAATAGTATTTCAGCGTATTTCTGCGACCTTTCGGGTCAAATACGGCAATACCCTTGCTGTCCTTATTGACCCAACGCTTGAACTGCCTGTTCCAAGTTTCGAGCTTCGCAACGGCGACAGCATCGGGGCGTTGGGCGTATATTAAAAGCTGTTCGTCAAAACGGCATTTATAGTTGCGGCAGGCAGAGGACAGAAAGCCCTGCCACGCCTGCGGATTTTTTGCAACCGCAACGCCTGTACGCCGATACAGTTCTGTGATTAGCTGATACTTCGCAGCCATTCAACCTACACCTCCTTATCGTTTCTGTTTCAAATATTTCTGTTTACTCACTCCGCACCACCGCCAAGAAAAGAAATGACCTTGTTCGATTTAATGCTCTTTTGCAGGTCATTGATGAGGGTAATATCCGCAACCGTGATGCCCTGCATAGAAAGAATATCGTCCATAGTCATAGCGGCAATTGCTTTTTCATCGGTAAAGCCTGCTTCCAAGACCTTATTCAAGACCTTGACGGCTTTCTGATTAACAGCCATATTCTAAATCCTCCTTATCGTTCTAAATCCTTGTGCTTCGGTGTTTTTTGCGGCGTTTGTTCCGCAGGTTTCGGCTCATAGGTCGCCCCGTTTTTCTGCATACGCTCGGCAAACTCGCAGATGTGGTACAGATTGCTGCCGACTTCGGCATGGTATTCATCAATGAAGCGGCAGGGATACTCCCGTTTCTCTCCCCAAGAGGTCGTAACAATGACATTTCCGCCGTCTGGGATACGGAACAGTTCTTTGTATTGAGGGTCTATAAAGCGGATACCTTGTTCTGCTTTCTGGATATAACTATCAAGCCATTCCTTCACATAGCAATAGCAGTAAAAATTATAGTCGCCTTTGGTGGGATTGCACCGAAGCAAAAAAGCGTGTTTCTCCGTATCCACACGGAAACCGTACTCAGTACAATAGTTGCCCTTTATCGCACTTTCGGGAAAATGCCTTGCAAACGCACTCATATCATAGCGGTTGTGCAAAAGCCCTTTATCCTCCCGTAAAGCATTGATGACCGTATCAAGGTCTGCCTTAAATTCATCAGATTTCCATTGTGGTCTGGTATCAAACCAAGTAGTGTAAAATCCATAGCCCGTCGTGGCAAAGTCACCACGCAGATGCCCGATAGTACCTGTTTGCCCCTCAAGCTGCATACTCTGGGCATAGGTGTATTTCTGTTCTGTCGGGGTCAAAGGTCGTATATCCATATCAGCGTTCCTCCCGATTTCGTTGCTTTTTCTCTTTTTCCTGCTGCTTTATTTTCACAAGGGCTTCCTTTGCCCAATCGGGCATACATTCGGGCTTGATTTCGCCAAGCACATCATACCTTTCCCATCTGGCTCTTTCACCTGTGGCAAGACAAGTTCCGAACACCGCCTGACCTCTGCCGCCTGTTGCTCCGTGTCCACCGTCTGCCAATACAAGCTGATAGGCGGGGTGCTGATATTCATACCGCTTCGGCTCGGAATTGATAACCACCACTTTACCCACAATGTTACGCATACCGTCATCGGGGATACAATGCTCTTTTGTAAACACGGTCTTATCAAAGGGGAATTTGGATAATTCCTCTTTGGTGCGGTCAATCTGTGACTGTACTCGGTCAACAAAAATCTGCATTGCTTCCAGATAATCGTCCGAAGCAACACCCTCTGTCGGCCACGCTGCTGACAGAGGGTTGTTATAGTCGCAATAGCATACCATAAAGGGATGCGGGTCTTTTGTATCAACACCGAACACGACCTCTTTATCTCCGATATAGATGCTCTGGGTAATCTCGTAATTACCGAGCATTCTTTTTTCATTACTCATTCGGCTGCTCCTTTCTTTCCTTTTTCTCTTTCTGCTCGTCTAAAATCTTGCGGATACAGACATCGCAGAAAATAACTGACCCGTCCTTATATCGGGGATAAGGACAGGTCGTGCAGTCATATTTTATTTTATCGCTCACGGTCATCACCGTTTTTCTGCTTCTGGGCAGGCTGATTATAGGGCATACGGCACTCTGACTGGTATCGTTCATTCAGCTTTTGCCGTGCAGCATCAAGCTCATTCGTGTAATAACCCCAGAAATAATTTGAGCCGCCCTTGCAGTACCAACACACATAAGGGTTGGGTGCGTTGGGATTGTGACCGATGACAAGCTCTGTACTCCCGATAGTACAGCTCTCAATGATTTCATAGTTCTGATTGGAGCGTTTTTCTTCGTCCATAAGCACCTCTCTATTCTTTGGCATAACGCCGATAGGCTTTTTCGCCCGTGGCTCTCATTTTTTGCACAGGGTGACTCCCTGCAAGCTCTGGATGCTGTGCCTGCAGCTTGCGGCGTGTCCTGCTGACACTCTCAAAGCTCGGCAGACCGAGATATTTGTGCTGCGTCATTATCTCTGCAAGCGGCATTGCCCCTGCATCCTTCAGACAGGCATTACAAAGTACAAGATACAGCACCATATCGTCATTTCTGGCATCTTCATTCTTTTCCAGAACAGCTCTGACTTTCTTTTCAATGGTTTTTAGGTTTCTCATCTTTACCTCCATAAAGGAAAGGGCGGCATCTTTCAGCCGCCCAAACAACTTACTTATTCTTTCTGTTACGGATATTCAGCCATACCGCCGCACCCACAATGAACACGACAAGCACGATTGCGATAATGGTTTTAGCGTCCATCAATTAGTCCTCCTTTTTCTTCTTTCTGTTCTTATAGCCGACAAATCCGAGAACGCCCGCACCGACAACAGACAGAGCCGCAAGGCTTACCCATAAGCCCAGATTGAAGTCGTCGCCTGTTTTCGGGGTATCCCTGAACTCATTGTGCATCTGCACGATAGCCGTAGCATTCACCTTTACCGTTACCTGTTTATCGGCAGGAAGGATATATCCTGCGGAAGCCTTGTCGCTTACTTCGGATACGGTATAGTCGCCAATCCGCAAGCCCTCAATCACGATTTCTCCGTTCTTATCTGTCTTAAAGGTCTGGTCATAGTCCACGCCTGTCACTCGGAAAGAGAAGCCCTCCACCTTACCGTCAGAGGAAGTCTTTACGATTTTAAGAGAGCCTTTCTGTGCTGCATTGATAAAACCAACACCCGCCTTGTTTTCCACGGTGTAGGTCTTGCCGTTCTCCTCGATGGATACGGCATACACATTTTCATCAAGCACAAAGCCTGTCGGGGCTTTGGTTTCCTTTACCAGATATTTGCCGTAGCGGAGTTCACTCATCTGGTAAACGCCGCCGTCAAGTTCTTTCATTTCGCCAAGCAGTGTATCGTCTTTATCCAGTTTCCCATCGCCATTGGTATCGGAGTAAACCTCAAATACCGCACCAGACAGCTTGTTGTCTGGATAATCCTCATCAACCTTTGTCAAAGCGATATTGCCCTTAATGAAGTAGTTGACAAGTTCGATTTCCACAACTTCGTCCACCTTGCCAATAGTCACGGCGATTTCTTCCTCGGAGAGTACATATCCCTTCGGGCTTTCGATTTCACGGATTATCCAAGTTCCATACGGCACTTTGGCAAAAGAAAAACTACCATCATCTTTTGATGTGGTAGCTGCAATCGCATTTTTCTTTGTAAACTCGGTAGTTCCTGTCTTGAAGATACCGATAACTGCACCGCCCAGAGTTTTTCCGTCCTCATCAGATTTCTTACCGCTTACAGAGCCGTAAATAATGTCATTTGTGATAGCTTCGCCCTCGTTGGCTGTAATGCGGACAGTTTCGGTATCCTGTCCTGCGTATTCAAAAATAACAGGGTATTTTGCATCGCTGACAATATATGCGGAGTTGGTCGAGATTTCCTGCACATAATAGCTACCCATCGGCAGGTCGCTGATAGCTTTCCCGTGACCGCTTTCATCAAGGGAAATGACCTCAATCAGACCGTCCGCAGGAATGGTCTTTCCATCTGCGGCTGTGAGTTCCTCCGCCGCATACAAGCCAAAGGTCACATCAAAGATTTCCCCGTTCTTGCCAATGCCGTAGGCATCATCAATGGCAAGGCTCTTGATGAGGTCGATTTCAACACGCTGTCTTTCATTATAGAAAGAAGTAGCCGTTTCCGTTACATCAACATTCTGTCCTGCATACACAAGCTCAACAGAATGGACTTTCTCATTCAGCACCATTCCATACGGAGCTGTGATTTCCTTAACCTCATATTTTCCGAGATACAATTCTTTGGATTTTGCTGTACCGTCCTTTCCTGTCGTAACGGTATCCACAACCTCGCCCTTTTTGGCTCTGACCGTTCCGTCCAGAGTGACAATATCCTCGGCTGCGGTAATCTCATAGACTGCACCCTCAAGACCGCTGACAGAGAAAATCGGCTGATACAATCCCTTATCGCCTGCCACGGAGCTGAATACCTCGCCAGACTTTTCTACTGTAATTGTACCTTTCTGTGCCATATTGGAGCGTACTACCTCAATAACGGTAATGCCGCTTTCTTCCTCGGAATTTTCCTGCACCACATCAAAATAAACAGGCTCGGAATTTAAGACATACCCATACGGGGCTTGCACTTCCACGAGGGAATAGCCTTTGCCGTATTCCAGCGTCTGCGGTGTGATAAGGTCGCCGTCTGCCGTAGTATAGAAGGTGTCAATGGTCGTCACTTCGGGATAAGTGAAAGTCATAGTCACAAGGTTTCCATTTGGGTCGTAAATCTGGAAGCCTGCACCTGCATACGGGATTGTATTACCTGTTTCCACATCTTTCTTTACGATTTTGATATAGCTCTCAAAGTTAGCGTTGTTGATAAGGTAGCGGTAGGTCTGACCGTCCTTGCTGATAAACACATCAAAGTCTTTCATCAGTTCACGCCCCTCCCAACCAGAGGTCTGACGGACGGTATAAATGCCATACGGCATATCCTTTGTCTGGGCAAAACCGTTCTCGTCACAGGTCAGCACATCACGCTCGGTTTCCTTTGCATTTTCATAGCTGCCTGCGGATTTGAGGAACACTTCAAATACCGCACCTTCTTCGGGTGTTTCAATCTGGGTTTCCCCGTTATCCGTATGCTTGATGATTGCGATATTGCCTTTGATGACCTGTTCATTCACATCGTTTGCGGTACTGTTCAGCTCTACCGTGTATAGCTCTGGTTCTGCACCTACCTTGTGGATTGCGGTATCCAGAAGATACCCCTCGGACGGGCTGATTTCACGGACAGTCCAATCATTGTCACAGATATAATACTTGGTCGTAAACTGACCGTTTTCATCAGTCGTGTAGGTGTCAATCAGTTCCTCACCCTTATAGATGCCGTAAACCGCACCTGCAAGGGAAGCGTCGCCCTGCGGAGAACCTGTTTCTGCATCGGTCTTTGTCACAGTCACTTGGAATTTCTTCAACACATTGTCGAAGCTGCGTTTTGTGACCTTGTTCCATTCAATCGGAGCTGTCTGGGAAGCAGGAACGACATAGCGGACTGCGGTATCCACTTCCTCAACCACATACGGGGTATCGCCACTGATAAGGACATTTTCAAACTTAGCCAGTCCGTTTTTATCAGTCACGGCATACTCGTCAACAGACAAGCCGCTTAAAGATGTGCCATAAAGGTGGAATTTCATTCCCTCCACCAGATTGTCCTCGGAAGTCTTGACGATTTCCAGACTGCCACGCTTCAAAGTATTGCTGAAGGTCACAGTAGAGGTTTTTCCTCCGATAAGTGTGACGGTCTGGGTTTTCTGAGGCTCATAACGGTCAATAGACTGTTCTGTGACCGTATAAGTGCCAGGGAATAATCCCTCCACGGAGACAGAGCCGTCCTTTCCTGTCTTAACTGTTTTATTGAAGTTATCACCTTTGATTGTAAAAGAGATGCCCTCCACAACTCCGTCCTCAGAAGTCTTTTTGAGGGCAATCGTGCCTGTCGGCGTTTCGATATTGATATATGCAGACACGGTATCAGCATTCTCCACACCTGTTACCAAATCCTGCAAGTTCGGGTCGCCATAGGCAATGAGCTTTGCACTGCTGCTGACAGTCGGCACATTGTTCCTCTTTGCCGTAATGCGGACAGAACCGCTGATAGCTGCGGTGGAGCTGATTGTCAGCTTATTTCCAGACTTCGATACACTCACATTGCTGTCAGAGCTTGAAAAGCTGTAATCGGAAAGGACGCCGTTGCTGTCCGTCAATGTGATGCTGTACTTTCCGTCCTTGTAGGCAAGCTCCTTTGTGATGTCATTCTTACCGCCCGACATAAAGCTCGGAATGGTGTTATGCTCACGCAGCATTGCAACAATCTGGTCATACACTGCCCTTGCTCCGCTGTTGGCATAATTTGAACCGAAGTGCAGGCTGTAAACGGTGGTGCTTGTCTGGTTATATGAGCCTGTGGCTTCACGGCAGCCTGTGACAAACTCCCATACGAGAGTCTGCGTGGCAAGCCATTTTTCATCATCACTTCCCGACAGATTATTTCGGTTGCCCTGATACCCATAGAGCAGGGCAAGCCCAACCGCCTTTTTCTGGTTGGCTGAAAGTGCGTTCCAAGTATCAGAGGAAGCCTTTTTCAAGGTGTTTCCTGTTTTCAGCGGTACTCCCGGCTGAATACAAAACGCATTCTCGCCATCCACAAACATACGGTACTTGTAATTTCCTGTTCCGCCTGCGGTATAATCACCGATATTCGCACTGGAATTGTACCTCATCGCATTACCTTTGCTGTCATAGGTGTGAGAAAAGGAAATTGTCCCGATGTCACCCGCAGCAAACGCTGTCGCAGGCATTATAGATAATGCCGTGACCGCAGCCATTACAAAAGCCGCAGCCTTTTTGAACAATTTAGGGATTTTCATAGTTACCTCCTGTAATTTGGATTGAATATTTTGCCTTACTGACCGAAAAAAGCTGCCCGTTATGGACAGCTTAAAGTATTTCTTTTCTCGGATAGTTACTGGCAGTAGTTAGGGGGTGAGGTGTGGAGAGGGGGAATCCAAAATAATGGCTATCCACTCAAATGGGCAGACCTCGCCCTCGGTGTGTGGCTATCTCTCGTGAGCCTTGTTCCGCTGCAAGTGTCGGTTATAAAACTCCAACGCCTTGACAACAAAATCCGTTTCCTGCCCTCTGGGAACAGTCTTTGGAATGAGCTTGGTTATCCTCTCGTCACGGAAAGCAGGTTTTTCCTTCTGATTGGGCTTTTCTTCCTCCATAATGGACTGGATAACCTCGGAAGTGAGCTTGCCATCTTGGTTATACTTCTTCATTTTGATAGCCTGTGCCAATGACGGGGTAGCATCGTTGTACTCCATTGCTTCAAGCAGGGTGTATTGCTGTTCCTCGGTCAGATAAGAAACCTCAACCGCAGGACGAAAAGCAATCTGCCTTTCATCTACCATTTGCAGGATTTCGGGAACAAGCTCCGTTAGACGGATATAGCGGCGTATCTGGTCTTTGCTTTCTCCAACAAGTTCTCCTAATTCCTCATCAGAACGCCCTTTTGATAAATTAGTCGCCAATGGCGACGCATTTTCTTTTGGGGGTCTGCCTGCCTGTCGTTTCATAGCTTCCAACCGCATTTTATACGCAAACGCTTTCTCACTCGGCAAAATAACAGAGCGTTGGAGATTACTTTCCACCATAACAATAATGGCTTCATCACGGGTAAGCTCTTTGACCTCGCATTTCAGCGTTTCAAGTCCTGCAAGTTCACAAGCCTTTTTTCGCCTGTGACCACTGATAAGCTCATACCGTCCGTCCTCTTTTAAGCGAACTGTCGCAGGGGTCATTACACCGTTTCGCTTGATACTCTCAACAAGTTGTTCCATATCTTCGTCCATCAAAACCTTAAACGGGTGGTCTGGAAACTCGTCAATCTCCGATATGGGAATATCCCGTATCTTGCTTAGCTTTGCTTCCTCACGGCTTTCGTCCGTCTGAAAAAGGTCATCGTATGCGGTCAGCTCGATTTTGGTTTCTCTGCTTCTCGCCAATCTCTGCCACCTCCTTTCCTAACTGCTCATAGGCTGCGGCAACCTTGCCGCTTTTGTCGTAAGCAAAAATACTTTTGCCTTCTGCGGTAGCTTCCACCGCACGGATAGAATGAGGTATCTCGGTATCAAATACCTTGATTTTCTTACCGTATGCACTTTTGACCGTTGCCGTAATTTCCTTAGAAATGTTGGTACGGGGCATTACCATAGTCATTAAGATACCGTCTATCCGCAGCTTTGGGTTGATTTGCCGCTTGACCATTGATACGGAGCGAAGCAAAAGCTCCAGACCTTTAGCCGAGAGATAGTGGGGCTGTGTCGGGATAATCACGCTGTCAGCCGCCGCCAGAGCATTGATGGTTATCATACCTAAGCTCGGCATACAGTCAATAAGCACATAGTCGTAATTCTTTTTAACCTCATTGACATAGGTTTTCAGCACACGCTCACGGCTCATTGCATTGATTAGCCTTACTTCAAAGCCCGACATCTCAATGTTTGACGGAAGCAGGTCGACGCCCTCGCTATGGTGAATAATACCCTGTGAAACATCAAGCGTTTTATCGTCTATGATGTTCTGCATCACAGTAGAAAGCGTTATGGGAATATCGTCTGGTCTGTTATAACCCAGAGCCATCGTGAGATTTGCCTGTGCATCGGCATCAATCAGCAGGACTTTTTTACCCTGCTGCACCAGACTTACACCCAGATTGACCGCTGTGGTTGTTTTTCCAACATTATGTGAAGCTTCACATAATGTAAGTTATGAAAAGTAAGTTATTATGCAAAGTGGAGCCCACACTTTGTTGATTATATAAAATATATGGGCTCTTCAGACTTTGCATAATTCGGAAATACTCCTTACAGCGACTTCAACCAATCGAGAAGGTCTTTGTCCTTTTTCCATGTCGGTAATTCATCAGATGCCGGGCTGATGTAAGCCTCCATCAAAGCTTTCCGTTTCATCTTTTCATCTGCTCGTGCGTAGATTTCAGTTGTTGAAATGTCAGAATGACCCAGTAAATCTCTGATATAAACAAGATTGACACCAGATTGAAGCAGATGCATTGCTTTGCTGTGTCTCAGCCAATGAGGTGTAATCTCAGCAGAGATGTCTTTTACTCCCATTGCCTGAGCCTGAGCTGCATACTTTTTCAAAATATATGTTACACCAGCTCTTGTCAGCGGTTTGTTACCACGATTAGTGAATAATGGATTGTGACCATATACAGGTGAAGTCAAGCCAGAACCTTCCATATATTGTTTCAATAATTCTCCGGTTGGTTTCATGACTGGAACAATACGGCTTTTACCACCTTTCCCAGTCAATATGATGGTAACAGTATCATTCAAAGCAATATCACACACTTTTAAATCTACAAGTTCTTGAACTCTTGCACCTGTGTCGTATAAAAGTGACAGTAGCACAGCATCTCGTTTTCCTTGGATCGTGGTTCTGTCAGGTTGTTCCAACAGCCCTCTAATGCTATCCAGAGGAAGATACATGAGAGGAGGCTTGTCCGTTTTTTTCATCGGGATAGCCAGGATTTTCTGACTTTGCTGCATATACTGTGGTTCTTCCACCATTAAAAAACTGAAAAATGAATGAATTGCGGCTAGACGCTGATTTCTTGTCGCTGCTTTGCAGTTGCGTTCATCTTCTAGCCATTGAAGGAAACGAAGTATTAATTCTCGATCTACTTTGGCAATCGTCAGCTTTTCAGGTGAAAGATTCTCCTGATCTCTACAGTATCTTAAAAATAAAGAGAAGGAATCTCTGTATGCTAACTGAGTGTTTCGTTTACTCCCAACCTGCCCCGGAAGATATGTTGACAGGAACTGCGTCAGATATCGGGCAAAATCAGTTTCCTTCATGGCATACCTCCGGGATGACATATGCACAGGATTTTTCCACTTTTTTCATCAAGTCGGGATAAACTTCGGCTGTCAGCCGCAGATACTGTGCAGTTGAGCGTACGGTTTTATGTCCCATATATGTGGAGAGAATCGGGAGCATAGCAGTCAGATCTGCATCTTCTTTGATCCACTTTTGTAAAACATGAACTGCAAATGTATGACGAATATCATGCAGACGAGGTCCTTGCCCTTTTCCACCATGTGAAATACCTGCAACTTCCAGATATCTACGATATCTTTGATATACAGTCATAGGACTGATCATGGTCTTGTCAGGGGCAGGAAAGAAAAAGTCACTGTCTTTTTCCCACCAGGTTTTATCTGCATAGGATATACAAGCTTCTTTCACAGAGTCTGATAATGGGATATATCGGTCACGGTCAGTTTTGGCTTCACGGATTGTAAGAATCCCATCTTCGAGATTTACATCCTTATAGCGAAGACCAACAACTTCAGATACACGAAGTCCACAGCCATAGAGAATACGAAATATCACAGGTAGCGCCAGATGCATGTTTCTTGCAACCTCCCGAGGTTCTGTTTCATCAGCTGCTTTTATCACAGATACTATCTGTTCATGTGTAAATATATAAGGAACAAATGAATTATGATTCAAGCCTTTTACTTCTGGTACTATATAAGCATCATAGCCAAGATTATTCAGGTAGATAGCAAACTGTCTTATACAGGTAATACGGTGTGAACGGCTTTTTTCGGATTCACTTTCTCTTGGTGCAATCCATTTTTCTGCAAGAGAACGGGATATTTCTATTTCTGTGATACCCAGTTCTTCACTGAAACGGCAAAATCGTGATAAGCATTTCGGTTCATCTGCGTATTTAAAACCGACACTTCTTTTGTATTGAATGAATTCCTGAGCGACCTCAGCAAATGCTCCTGTCATTGTTGGTGATTTTCTGATTCTTGTCATGTTAGATTGCCACCTCCAATGCACACTTTCTGAGTTCGGTGATATCAATACGAAGGTATGCCATCGTGGTTTCGGTAGTTGTATGTCCCAGGATTTCTGAAATGACCGGAAGAGGGATCTCATGCTCTAACAGACGACTTGCAAGGCTGTGACGAAGCGTATGGGAACCTTTCTTTTTTCCTTCAAGATGAATCCCTGATTTTTGGAGATGAACTCTTACAAGGGCACCGACTGCACCCGGATTAAAATTCGTATACGGCGGAACTTGCCTCACAAAAACATGATCTGAAGCAGTTTTTGGTCTTGCGTTCTTCAGATAATTGATGATTGCTTCACCCACATCTTCAAGCAGAGGAAGTTCCAACGGATTTCCTGTTTTTACCTGAGTTAAACGGATACTCTCTTTTTCCCAATCGATATTGGAAAATCTGAGATTGGCCACATCACTGCTGCGCAGCCCGAGTCTTGCAATCAGAAGAATGATTGCATAATCACGGATTCCACAAGGGTTTCCAAGATCAATCGAATTAAGAATTTTTTTTACTTCGTCTGCAGTATACGATGAAGGTAAACGGCTTTGCCTGTTGTAATGGGGATTGGGAAGCTTGGAGAACATCTCCGTATTCATAAAACCATTCTCATAGCAGTATTTCAGATAATATCGAACCGCCCGCATTGTATGATTTATGGTTGGCTTTTCATAGCAGCTTAGTGATGCCATGAAATCCAAAACATCTTTAAGAGACAGGACATCCAGAGAAGATATGTTCTTCTTTTTCAAAAACATAAAAAATCTTTCTAGATACAAACTGAAAACTTTATTTGATTTTTTGGTAATTCCCGTTTTCTCTCGATGCGAGAGGTAGGCTTCAGCACTGTCTTTGAAACTGTCAGGAAAAGTGTATACTCTTTTATCCATAACAAGATATAGAGTCACATTTCCTGAATGTTGGTATTCTGCTAAGGCATTAATACAACGGGAATAGGTTACACACCATTTCTTCTGTTCGATTTTAGATGACATGGAATAATGGTCTTCTAAGAACTGCAATCCAAAATCCATACTAAAAGATTCCGCGTCATGTTCTTTTGCGTAGAGTAAAAGTTGCTTTGAAAGAGTTTTAAATACGTTTTGGTAATAGTTGGATGCACCAGCTTCAATGAGAGCCTCCTTGGTTTGATTGATTAGTTGCTGCAAAGTTAAATTTTCCATCTTGTGTTCCTCCTTAAGTGCTTTGATAAAAATACACTTAAATCGTGATGGATTATGAAAAGTAAATCAACCAAAGAATTCTTTATTTATAAGTTTTTCTATCACCTACTTTGCATAATGTGTAGCTTTTCATAACCGACACCGCCTTTCTGGTTAGTCAGAGCAATCACTTTGCAATTTGACATAGATGCGTCCTCCTTTCGCATAGATTTAGCCACTTTGTCAAGGTGGCTATGTAAACAGTACCAGAGAACGCAAAAAAGCCGCCTACTCTTAAAATCAATAAGAATAAGCGGCTTTGTAATCTGCCTTGTCACCTCACGATTTCCTTCTTTTCGAACCTGTCGGAAATTCCGACAGGTTGAAATTTCGTCTAATTCACCCTCCTCATAAATATGCTTAATATGTTCTACTACATTTGTTCGAGAAGTTTGGAATAACTCTGACATCTGCTGTTGTGTCAGCCATACTGTATCATCTTCTATTTTAACTTCTATATTTGTCTGCCCATCATCAGTCTGATATATAAGTATTTCCCCATATTCATCGGTTCCAATTTTATCTGCCATAAGCACTTCTCCAATCCATTACTTTTTAGTTATGAAATGTGAACTCATGTGTTCACTACCCCAACTAAATCTTATCATCATCCAAACCTCTGTTCAACCAAAACTTTTCCCAAGATTCAAATCCGGATTAACCAAATTAATCAACAAAGTACTTAAGCAATGTCCACATCTTACACATGAGCAGACATACTAACCTGCTGTATCTCAATCAACTTTTGATCATAAGTATTCTGCAAATTCTGCCAAACTTCTACACTCGTTCCAAGCATTACAGAAAGCTTCTTTGCTAAGTCATTTGAAATATTAGCCTGCCCATTGATCAACTTACTTAATGTCTTTGCTGTTGTTCCCATCCTTGTGGCAAACTCATTCTGACTTATTTCCATATCGTCAATAATATCTGCAATATAATATCCAGGGTGAAATGCCACTATATCTTTGTATTCCTTCACATTACTCATAATGGTTCGACACCTCCGTCACCTTCACAATTTTAATCATTTTACACGTTTTTGCTGTTCGGTCATAATCAAGAGCTGTCGCATAGATGTCTGTTATCTTTTGATAAAATCTGCGCTCAGAGAGGCGGATTTCACGAATCTGCTCAAGCAAACGGTCGAAATATTCTACTGTAAGTACGGAACCACCATTTTTAAGACGCTCATCATCCATAACCCAGCCTTTGATGGTATAGTCCTTGACAATGCCGTTGGCCCATTTGCGAAACTGCACTGCTCGCTCATTGTTCACCTTGAATCCGACCGCAATGATCATTTGAAGATTATAATGCTTTGTATCACGAGACACCTGACGCGAACCCTCAGTTTGAACTATCCGGAAATTCCGGATAGTTGCATTTTCCTCAAGCTCTGAGTCGGAATAAATCTTCTTAATATGCTCATTGATTGTTCGAACATCCACATCATATAATGTGGCCATCATCTTTTGTGTCAGCCATATATTCTCATTCTCGTAGCGCATTTCAATACTGTCCTGCTGATCACCGACAGAGGCAACATAAGTCAGATATTCTGCTGCACTGGAACGAATAGTTATTTCATCTTTTTTCTTTTTCAAATAGGATTCCCTCCTCTAAGATTCTAAGTCAAATAATCAACTATGTTTTTATTTTAACACTTGCTGTATGGTATTTGCAGTCCTAATTGTAAGATTGCCAACAATGCCTGCATTTGCCGTTTTGTTCCACCTATTGCATTTTTGAGCGCAGTCCCGTCAAATCATCTTATGTCGGTGTTCCCACTTCAATCAAATTCCCATCAAGATCATAAAATCGAATGACTTTCTGTCCCCAACTATGTGTCGTCAACGGATTAACATACTCTGTTTCCGGATATAGGCGTTCCAATTTGTCCACAAAACTTTCTATCTCTGCCTCCTCAAAATAAAGCTCACTATGATTATTTCTTGGCAGAACATCCCCCTGTAAAAAATCTTTCCAACATTCCTCTTCCTGAAGCACAAGCCCCTCGGAAAGAATCATATTTCCACCATTATCCAAAAGCATTTCTAAACCAAATAAGTCATGGTAATACTTCTTGGATTGTTCTATATCTTTAACAACAATAAGCACATTTCGTAACTTCATTTTAATCTCCATTCTGCAAACGATCTGCGTCCAAGCTCCACGAGCAAACTCCAATCCATTGTTTACTTAAAATTTTAAAAATCATTATACGCGAAATCTTACCTTTTTTCCATAAAAATAATGTTTCTATGTATGAGTGTCCCTGCCTAAAAGTTCTGCATTTTTCGCAGCAACACTTCCAAATATCTTTTTACTTTGTACTTTTTTCAATTTTAGTAGTGTCTTTTTCAATAAATTCAATTATACTATTGTACATGGTGCAGTTCTCTTTTGCTTTTTTTGTCGCTTATAATTTTATACAAAGGAACTGCCCTTTTCAATTCCTTATTGTTATGCATACAGATGCTGTTTTCCTTTATGCTGACCGATGACACCTCCAGCTTGAAGGTATGGAAACACTGCGGCAAGGCATTTGCCGCCTCAAGATCAAGCATAGAGTCCTGCTCACCCCAATGCAAGAATCAGTACAATATATAAGAGCAGGGCGAAGAAAAATGATACACCAATACAGGAGGACTGATTATATGAGAAATTCAAGCATAATTATGTACACAACCGAAGATGGCTTAACCAAGATAGAAACTACCTTTGATGAAGATACTGTATGGCTGTCACTAGACCAAATGGCAGAGCTTTTTCAAAGAGATAAATCTACTATCTCAAGACATATCAAAAACATATTTGAAGAAGGGGAATTACAACGAAATTCAGTTGTTGCAAATTTTGCAACAACTGCCTCTGATGGAAAAACATATCAGGTAGATTACTATAACCTTGACGTCATTATCTCCGTCGGCTACCGTGTAAAATCCCATCGTGGTACACAGTTCCGTATTTGGGCTATGGGAATCTTAAAAGAATACATGAAAAAGGGATTTGCATTAGACGATGACAGATTAAAGCGTTTGGGCGGTGGCAATTACTTTGATGAATTGCTTCAGTACGATACTTTTATTGTATCACTAATCGACGGAATGAAAAGCTCTCACTTTGACTTGTACTATTTATATTCTAACACCAGCTTACCAGAGACAGCAGCAAAGAGATGAGGATGAATTAAAGTATAGAAAAGAACGGTTTGAACGTGAAAAGAGAGATGCAGAGTATTATCGTGATAGAGCGGGAGCAGGGTATGAAGATGCTAGAGGGGGCGATGGATTATTTACCACTGCTGTAGAGAAGAGAAAAAACGCAGGAAAAGATTTGGATACTGCAAATTGGCATGCACAGCAAGCATCATATGAAGAACAGAGGATTGCTGATTTAGAGAGAAAGTTAGGAAAGTAGATGAGGTATAAGTGGATATGAAATTATCTGATTTTCTTAAGTTAAATAATCCAATAGAATACAATTTTGAGTTCAAAAATAAGTTATTGGCAGAAAGCGGATTAGATACATATTCAAGGTATTTTACATATAAAGCTAATAATGATAAGGCAAGAAATAGTGGCTATGAAAATGGAAAGAAGTTTGCAGAAGTCGTAAACCAAAAATTTGGTAATATCGCGGATTGCGATGGGACGCTTGAGAACAACGAAAATGATACATGTATGCTTACTCGTGAGGTTTACAGAGCATTGTGGGGGTGGAATGATGTAAGCAATGGAAAGCTTAGTCGGTATGGAAGTAGTGCAATTGATTCTTTTGGTCTGGTAGGCCCTGAAACAATGAATTCTGCTCAAACTATAGTAAATATGATTATTAAGGAATCATTTGAAAGCTGTAAAGAGAAAAATATTGTTTCTCTAAAAAAAGGACGAATTTCAGCTAATTTTATGTTGGAGTTGTTTGCAAACGAGATTAGCAAAAAAACTTTGAAAGTATGGCTTAATGAAGTTAATGGATTATCATCGTATCTAGACTTGTATCATAGCTTAGGCAATTTTGTTTTGGTTCCAGCATATTTTAATCCATATAGAGCGTCTGCCGTAGATGATTTCTGGGATCAATCATTATGTTTATTGGATAGCAAAAACGAAAAATGGCTTAGTAATAATAATGAGGTTGTATGGGATAAAAAGTTATTTGTTAGATATATAAATTATTTCTTTCTATGGGATTATACTGAATCATATAAACCAGTAGTGTTATCGAAATATAGTAATCATAAAGAACTAGAAATCTTTCTAGAGAAGACATGCAAAAAGATAGTTCGTCGTAGTAAATTTATGCTTACAATGCTTAAAATTAATGATATTAATCCTAACTTCTATGCAGAGCTAGTCGATGTTATTTTTAATACAGACAATCAGTATGAAAACTATTTAGATGTTATTAAAAAAATAAAAGCAGAATCATGTTATTTGGATCTAAACATTAAGGAAATAATAGATTTATTAGAGAGGGACTTACAATAATATGGAACTTACAATTTCAATTTTAGGTTTTATTGTATCTTTTGCCACATTTCTTTTTTCTGTACTTGTAACCTATAGGGGAGAGCAAAGAGAAAAAAAAACAAGCAACACTCGATGCGCTAAATATTCTTCAAGAGCAGGTGTTTGATAATTTAAATGAATACACATTTGGAGAAATCAAGGATATTGCAGAGCAGTGGTCTGCATCTATCGAGGCTAAGAATAAATTTGTTGAGAACAATGAGGGAACTGCAGAAGATTTCTGGGAATCGCATCACGAGTCTGAAAAAACTTATGGCAGATTTAAAAATGGTTTATGCAGCACCTGATGAAGCT
>OHAI01001248.1_pt1 | contig 19857 bp, 16 predicted proteins | sample 1577091 | NCBI WGS metagenome assembly OHAI01 (sample SAMEA3541548, study PRJEB24748) | human gut metagenome | biome: human gut; feature: human-associated habitat; material: faeces | place: China | collected 2012
CCATGATTAAAATTTGATAAGGTAAGTATAACATGGTGGGAGCAGAAGAGGATAATTGATAATTGTTATGTGAGGTATTGAGATGGTCTATTGCTTAAGAGCTCATGTTTTTTCATCTCTATTTTATTTCTTGACATATAATGCACCAGGAATTACAATATATTTAACGATTAGGTTAAATGTTAAATGAGAGGGCGGGATGAATTTTTGGGTATACAAGATACATTAAAAGCATTGGCTGATCCAATACGACGCGAGATTTTGAATTTGTTGAAAAATGGTCGGCTTTCAGCCGGAGAGATATGCGAACATTTTTCAGTAACGGGAGCATCTATATCAAGACATCTGGCAGTATTAAAGGAGGCTGATTTGATTCGAAACCAAAGAGAAGGAAAGTTTATTTATTATGAATTAAACACTTCCGTGTTGGAAGATGTCATGTTGTGGATAACAGACTTGAAAGGAGCATCGGACGATGAAGGAAATGATAAAAAATTATAGAGGTACATTAATTAGCTCTGGACTGGTAATTCTTGCAGGGATTCTGGTAGGTTTTACGAGTATACAGGGTAAGTGGTTAAATGTATTTTTTATAGTGATGCAATGTGCGCTTGTGACAATCATATTTTATGATAACAGAAGCCGACAACAGAGTCCAAAAGTTATAGGAATGACTATATGGATGATACCTGTTATTACATTGCTCTATAATGGCATTGCCAGATTGGTAAATACCGGGGCAGATATGGAGAACCTGTTTATGGCATTCATGTATTATGGAACAGGCTTACTGTTCATGGTTATAGGAAATTATCTGCCAAAGGTAAAACAGAACAATACGATAGGAATCAGGGTCGTATGGACATTGCAGGATGAAGAAAACTGGAATGCAACGCATAGATTCAGTGGAAAGATATGGGTGGCATCAAGTATTCTGTGCATGCTTTGCGGTCTTTTTGCAGAAAGCATAGCAGCACTCGTTTTGTATATTGTAAGTATTATGGCAGCCGCGATCATCAGTGTTCTTTATTCCTATCTCTTTTATAAGAAAAAGATAGGAACCGGAGAAAAATTAAAAATTCAGTATAACAAAAAAGTAATGGTGGTGTACGGAATCGTAACAATTTTAACTATTATATTTATTATAGTGACTTTGTTTTGGGGAAGTATTGACATTCACTTCCAAGATAACAATTTTACTATCGAGGCGCAGGGATGGAGCGATTATACAGTAGCCTATACGCAGATTGACAGTATCTCATACGAAGAGAATTTATTACAGAACTCGAATGATTATAGAACCAATGGTTTGGGAAATTTTAAATATGCTATGGGAAATTTTAGAAATGATGTTTATGGAAATTATATCCGTTATACACATTCGTCCTGTCATTCATATGTAGTCATGAGTGTAGATGGAAAAATATTGGTTATAAATGGTGAAAATGATTCGGCGACAGAAGAAATATATCATACTATCAGTGAGAAGATGTCACGGGAATTAGAATAGAGTCATCTCATTCTCAAAACTGATACTATATTTATAGGAGAATTTAAATGCTTCAAATACAACACATAAAAAAAGAGTACCGGACGGAAAGTCTGGTACAGAAGGCTCTGGACGATGTGAGTCTGAATCTGAGAGATAATGAATTCGTAGCAATCTTAGGTCCCAGTGGTTCCGGCAAAACCACGCTTCTGAATATTATCGGAGGACTGGACCGCTACGACAGCGGAGATCTTATCATCAATGGCATTTCCACGAAAAAATATAAGGACAGAGACTGGGATTCGTACCGTAATCATACGATTGGTTTTGTATTCCAAAGCTACAATCTGATTCCGCATCAGACGGTGCTTGCAAATGTTGAACTGGCACTGACAATTTCGGGAGTCGGGAAGGAAGAACGAAGAAAGCGTGCAGTGGATGCACTGGAGAAGGTGGGTCTTGGGCAGCAGCTTCATAAGAAGCCGAACCAGATGTCGGGAGGCCAGATGCAGAGAGTTGCAATTGCAAGAGCGCTGGTCAATGATCCGGAGATCCTGCTTGCAGATGAGCCGACCGGGGCACTGGACAGTGACACCAGTGTGCAGGTCATGGATCTTCTTAGAGAGGTGGCGAAAGACCGTTTGGTCGTTATGGTCACACATAACCCGGAACTTGCAGAGCAGTATGCGACCAGAATCGTTAATCTGAAAGATGGAAAAATCCGTTCGGACACAGATGAATATATTGTAGAAGAGGAAAATCTGGCACCGCCGGAGCATAAGAATATGGGGAAATCTTCCATGTCTCTTCTGACGGCATTGTCACTGAGTTTTAATAACTTAAGGACAAAGAAAGCAAGAACCCTTCTGACTTCTTTTGCAGGATCTATTGGAATTATCGGAATTGCACTGATTTTGGCTCTTTCAAATGGCGTCAACGCTTATATCCGGTCCATTGAGGAGGAGACATTGTCTGAATATCCACTGCAGATACAAAGTACCGGATTTGATCTTACTTCCATGATGGTGGGTATGAATGGGGATTCCGGAAGCAGTGATGATAAGAAAAGTGGAAAAGATAAAGACAAGGTAAAGGTCATGCAGGTGGTCACCAATATGTTTTCAAAGATGAATTCCAATGACCTTGGTGCTTTAAAAAAATATCTGGACAGTGGTGAATCTAAGATTCATGACTATACAAAAGCGATAGAATATTCTTACAATGTGATGCCGCAGTTATTCCGGCAGGACGGTGACAATGTTCGTCAGGTCAATCCGGATCAGTCGTTTTCCTCATTGGGACTTGGTGCATCTGCAGGTTCGAATAGTCTGATGTCCTCCATGATGAGTACCAATGTGTTCTTTGAGATGCCGGAAGATACGGATCTCTATGAAGGGCAGTATGATGTAAAAGCCGGAAGGTGGCCGAAAAAATATAATGAATGCGTTCTTGTGCTGACGCCTGATGGTTCTATGAGCGACTTCTTATTATATACATTGGGACTTAGAGATCAGGTTGAACTCGATGATATGATTAAGCAGTTCATCAACGAAGAGACGATAAAAACTCCCAAAGATATCGGAAGTTATACCTATGATGATATTATAGGAAAGACATTTAAACTGGTAAATGCTTCAGATTATTATGAATACGACGACCAATATCAGGTGTGGAAAGACAAAACGGACAATGCGGATTACATGAAAAAACTGGTCGAAGACGGTGAGAATGTAAAAATTGTGGGAATCGTACAGTCAGCTGAAGATGCGAAGGCTTCATCACTGACACCGGGAATTAACTATACCTCCGATCTTGTAAATCATGTGGCAGAACAGGCAAAAGGCAGCGAGATTGTAAAACAGCAGCTTGCGAATCCGAATGTAAATGTATTTACCGGGGAAGAATTTGGCAATACAGATGGGAACAATGGATTTGACATGAATTCTCTGTTCAGTATAGACGAGGATGCCCTGAAAAACGCATTTGGTTTTGACAGCAGTGCCATGAACAATCTTGGAAGTTCCATGGATCTGTCGGGACTTGATTTTTCCAAGGCATTTCAGATGGACGGAAATTCTATGGATTTGTCCGGTATGGTGAATCTGGATCAGGTAGAAATCAATATGGACAATATGCCGAAGATGAATCTGGGGGATATTCTTACGAATCTGGATGTACAGGTCAATGCGGATGGCATGCAGAAAATGTTATCCGGCCTTTCGGAAGGTTATCAGGAATATGTAAAGAGCCATCCGGAAGCGGATTATTCCAATCTTGGAAATCAGATTGCAGAATATCTGACTTCCGATCAGGCAAAGGGCATTATTCAGAAATATTTGAAAGACATTCTGAAAAATAACGGAGAAGTTACGATTACACCAGAGCAGATTAAGGAACTGTTGACCAGCGTGATGAGTGATTTTCAAAGCTGGCTTGTAGAGCAGAACGCTAATCCGGGCGCAGAGGAATTTGGAACGTACTTCCAGCAGTATCTACAGACCGGGCGTGCCAATGCAATTGTAAATAAATGGGTCAATGAAATATTTGGAGATATAGATTTCAACATTTCCAGTGACACATTGCAAGCTATGGCAAAGGAACTGGCAGAGGGTTATACTGCATATGCAAAAGAAAAGAATTATGCAGATCCGACAAAGATGGCAGAGAATTTTGTGAATTATATAAAGACGGATGATGGAAAGAGGCGTCTGAATCAGGGACTTTATGAGGCAATCAATATGGATAGTCTTCAAAAGCAAATCAGCACGGCCATGAGTAGCTACATGGGTCAGGCCATGAGTGCATATACCGGTGCTATTTCTCAGGCAATCAGTACACAGATGACATCCGCTATGAGTCAGGTAACCACGCAGCTTGCCGGTGGACTTGAAACGGTTATGACATCTGCCATGAGCCGGATTGGAGAAAATCTGCAAAAAGCACTGGGAGGCTCTATGAACTTTAATGCCGATGCATTTGCAAATGCATTCCAGTTCAATATGACGGAAGATGATCTGACGGAACTTATGATGTCCATGTCCGGAACACAGAGTGCTTCCTATGATAATAACTTACAACAGCTCGGATATGCGGATTTCAGTCAGCCGAGTTCCATTTCCATTTATCCAAAAGACTTTGATAACAAAGAAAAAGTGGTAGAGGTTCTGGATTATTATAATCAGCAAATGGAAGACGAGGGAAAAGAAGAACAGGTGATTTCTTATACAGATATAGTAGGAACAATGATGTCATCCGTGACCACTATTATCAATACGATCAGTTATGTATTAATTGCATTTGTGGCAATTTCTCTGATCGTGTCATCAATTATGATTGGAGTTATTACCTATATTAGTGTACTGGAGCGAAAGAAAGAGATTGGTATTTTAAGAGCCATTGGAGCATCCAAAGGAAATATCTCACAAGTATTTAATGCAGAGACATTTATCATTGGACTTTGCGCCGGACTCATCGGTATCGGACTGACACTTCTGATATTGATTCCGGGAAATATGCTGATTCATGCGCTTGCAGGCAATAATCAAGTCAGCGCAATCCTTCCGGCTGCACCAGCGATTGTTCTGATTCTTTTAAGTGCCGTACTTACATTACTTGGCGGATTGATCCCTTCCAGGAAGGCTGCCAAGAGCGATCCGGTGACCGCACTTCGAACAGAATAGAAAAGAAAAAGATTTTATAAAATGGAAACTAGATAAATCTGCCTGTTGTAAAAAACGGGTAAATGAGTTATAATAATTCAAGAAGTAAGAACCTGGGATGCACGATAACTCCTGTTATTTTGAACCTACATCACTTTAAACGGGACTCTTATATCTTCGTAATATGTCGAGCCTTCATTATGCAGAGGATGGCAGAAAAGCGAATGCGGACACCCACCTAGCAGACAGCTAGGAGTCAAAATACAGGAACCGGCATTTTGGGGAACATACAAAAGATAAAGGACAGTCGTTTATGCGGCTGTCTTTTTCTAATGTGAGGGGGACATTTATTTGATTCCCCTTCTACTTGAGTGGGTGTTGAATCAATCATAGGGCATAATGATTAGGGAGAGAATAGAGTTTGAAACATTTTCGAGGAGAAAAGAGATTTTATTATGGTATGTCAGTGCTGGTTCTGGTGTTTATTATTGCAGGACTAACAAGTAATCTCGAAGGCGGAGTCCGTGGAAACCGTCAGGAAAAAGAAGCATTTGACCAGAAGCAGGAAGAAGTTCAAACGGAGCAGAAAAATCAGGGAGAAGAGACGCAGGTAGTGTCTAATCCGAATATCCGGGTTCTTCTTATGACGGATGGATATAAGAATACCATTCATCCGTCTGTGACAGTCAGTTCAACAACAGGACTTTCTATTACGTATGGGGAGAAAGTAGAAGAATGTGAAGCAGGGACGGAAGTGACATTTATGCCAGATGACAGCCGTTTTCAGAGTGGGAATATCCGAATCCAGGCAAAAGAAGGGGAGATTACGGTAAATAGCCTGAAGCGTGGATACGGGAGTCCTTCTTATCAAGGCATACTGGAGCTTCGGACAACAGCGGAAGGAATTGCGATTATCAATGAGCTCCCCGTTGAGAATTATCTGTGCCGGGTCGTGCCCAGCGAAATGCCGTCCGGTTATGAAATAGAAGCGCTGAAAGCGCAGGCAGTCTGTGCCAGAAGTTACGCCTACAGGCAGATGGCAGAATATGGATATCCGGAATATGAAGCTCATGTGGATGACAGTACGAATTATCAGGTCTACGGCAACAGTGCACCGGCAGACAGCGCAAATCTGGCTGTTCAGGAGACGGCAGGACAAGTCGTGCGTCTGGACGGAGAGATTGTGACGACTTATTATTATTCCACTTCTTGCGGAAAGACGACCAGTATGAAAGCCTGGGAATGACGGAAACCGATATCTTCAGTCTGTAGAAGTAAAAGATGAGAACGGTGATTATGAGAGAAATCTGCCATGGTATCGCTGGGAGGCGAAGATTCAGGCAAAGACTTTATCAAATTTGATTGGACTAAATACCGGCAAAGATATTGGAACGTTGCAGAATATCAATATTTTGGAAAATGGACCGGGTGGTGTAGTATTAACAATAGAGGCTGCCGGTGACAAAGGTAGTGTAAGAGTCTCAACGGAAAATAAAATCCGGCGTGCTCTTGGAGGAAAAGGATACACAATTATAAAGCAGGACGGTACAAAAGTCAAAAGCAGCAAACTTCTTCCAAGTGCATTTTTCACAATAAATAAGTCCGGAGATACATTTGTCATAAAGGGTGGCGGGTTCGGACATGGGATTGGCATGAGTCAGACCGGTGCGAATGAAATGGCAAAATGTGGAAAAAACTATCAGGAAATATTGACTTTTTTTTATCAAGGCGTCACCATTGGATAATTGTTCGTAGACAAAATGTATAAAATCGGGTATAATATAAAATTATGTAACTGTTCAGAACAGGCGGTATCACTGGAAAAAGTGGAACGCCGGAACATAAACAAAGCTAGGTAAAAGTGATGAAAAAGATAAAAGAATTATATGATGACATCATGGAGCTGACTGGAGAGATAACGAAAGACCATGTAGGGGCATACGCTGCACAGACAGCATTTTTCTTTATGCTCTGCATGATCCCGATTATATTGTTGTTACTGACTATGGTGCAATATACGCCCGTCACAAAGGCTGATGTCATGACGGCTGTGATCCAGGTATTTCCATCATCGGTAGATTCATTGATTACATCCATTGTCAATCAGGTCTATAATCAGTCATCTGGTATTATCCCGATTACGATCGTGGTAGCACTTTGGTCTGCAGGAAAAGGTGTACTAGCCATGAGTTCAGGACTGAACTGTGTGTATAATTGCCGTGAGACACGTAACTATTTTTTTCTTAGGATAAGAGCAACTGTTTATACAGTAATGTTTATACTCGTTATTATATTTTTACTTGTGTTGTCGGTATTTGGTAACAGCCTGAATATATTTATTGCTGAGCATGTACCATTTTTAAGAAATATGGCCGACTGGCTGATTCGGGCAAGGAATATTATTACACCGATTGTAATGATTGTATTTTTACTGTTGATATATAAATTCCTTCCTAATAGAAGAGACACATATAAAAGGCAACTTCCGGGAGCAGTATTTTCTACGCTGGGGTGGATGGTCATTTCCTGGGTGTTTTCTGTATATGTGGATGTGTTCAAGGGATTTTCCAGTATGTACGGAAGTCTGACAACGATCATGTTGATCATGATGTGGATGTATTTCTGCATGTATTGCATTTTGATCGGCGGAGAGCTGAACATTTGGTTCGGGGAAAAGATTGATGAGAGTGAGGAAAGATAACAGGATAATATAACGAAAGGCGTAGAAAAAATTAATCCTATAGAAAAAACCTATAGATATATGAAAAGAACTGATTTTACGCAAAATTTTCCTGGTGGTATCATAAAAGGAGATAGTAGATGCCTGGAGGGAGAAGAGATGGAAGAAAAAATCAATCTGAATGTCTGTTACAGAAAAGCATTTGAAGCATTAGGTGCAAAAATTGAAATTACTGAAGATTATGTATATGCTCATGCTCCTGAAGGTCTTAGAGGCACTCAAATTTACTTGGATTTCCCAAGTGTAGGGGCCACTGAAAATGTAATCATGGCTGCTTCTATGGCTAAGGGTAAAACAGTTATTGAAAATGCTGCCAAAGAACCACATATCGTTGACGTAGCCAACTTCTTAAACAGTATGGGTGCCAATATCAAAGGTGCCGGTACTGACAAGATCCGTATGACTGGTGTAACATCGCTGCATGCGAGCGAATATTCCATTATTCCGGATCAGATCGAGGCAGGTACATTTATGGTTGCCGCTGCCGCAACACGCGGTGATGTTTTAATTAAAAATGTAATTCCTAAGCATTTAGAGGCAATTTCTGTAAAACTGATGGAAATTGGTGCTACTGTTGAGGAATTTGATGACGCTATCCGTGTTACAAGTGATCATCGTTTAGGACACACCCAGATAAAGACACTACCTTATCCGGGATTTCCTACCGATATGCAGCCACAGATCGCAACATTATTGGCTTTGTCCGATGGAACAAGCATTGTAACAGAAAGCATTTTCGAGAATCGTTTCAAATATGTGGATGAATTATCGCGTATGGGTGCTTCCATCAAGGTTGAGGGTGGCAATGTTGCAATCATAGAAGGTGTAGAAGGCTTTACCGGCGCTGCTATTAGCGCACCGGATCTTCGTGCCGGTGCTGCACTGGTCGTTGCAGCGTTAGTAGCAGAAGGCTACTCTACCGTAGACTGTATCCATTACATTGAACGTGGTTATGAATGCTTTGAAGATAAATTGGCCGCTTTAGGTGGATATATTGAAAAAATTCCTGTTGACGATGAACGTGCAGTTCAGAAGTTTAAGCTCAAAGTAGGTTGATTGAATTTCATTTTCTCTATAAAAAGGATGTCGTCTGATAATAAAAGACGGCATCCTTTTTTATTTCGTTCTAATTTACATCCCTTGCTTTAGCAGTCGAGCTGTGACTGCTATCTGAAAATATCTTAATCTAAAATCATAACATCATTTGTATCGTCACGTCGGACATTTCGCGTAGATCCAACACTTTCCCACTGACACATACGGAAGGTCGCGCCAGTTCATCCGCATGCATTGCAACAATCGTGCCCTTTTCCCCATCAGAAAGCACTACCTCGCATCCAATAAAGGACTTTACAACCCCCTCTAAAAACGGATGCAGATACTTTGGATCAAAACGCTTGTCCCCATCCTGTTCTACAACCATGTTGATCACCTCAAACGGACACAATGCCCCACGATAAACCCTCGCAGAAGTCAGTGCATCATATACATCGGCAATTGCCACGATCTTCGCAAACTCATCAATCTGATCTCCCCGCAAGCCATCCGGATAACCACTTCCATCACAACGCTCATGATGCATCAACGCAACTTTTTTAATCCTCTCATCCAACTTCATTGGTTTCAATAGATTATAGCCGCGTCTCGGATGATTCTTAATTTCTGTATATTCCTCTTCCGTCAAAATGCCGGGCTTTTTGATGATCTCTTCCGGTATTTTCATCTTGCCAACGTCATGCAGTAATCCCGCTAACGTCAACACATCCAGATCATCCTGTGGCATATTGATCCAATGCCCAAACATGTTGCATAATATTGCCACATTCAGACTATGAATAAAAGTTGCATCATCATATTTGCGGATCTTATGCATCATATGAAATGTCCGAATCGGATTTTCGCTCATAACTATGATCTCTTTCGTCTGATTCAGCAATTCATTACTACTCAGATCCCCATCTGCATTCGTGATAAACATAGAAAGCGAATCTTCCAGCGTCTTTGCTGACTGGATCACATTTTCATTAAATTTATTATAACTTATGGATTTTCTAAGCAGATCAGCAATAACCTGCATATCATCCGGTAAATTGGTAGATCTTTTCATTTTCACTCCATTCCACGATGCCACCCTGTGAACACTCGTGGCTCCCATCTATCTTCTACTATTTGCGATTTTCATTATAATCTATATCATATTATAAAGTCAACGCCCCTCAGCTTGCAATGAAGCGTAAAAAAGAGTAAAATAATATGGATATTGGGTTCTTATATCAGAACTCCATGATCACAACAAAAGCCATGCTTTCTTGCATGAGTAGAAACGAGGATTATCATGAATAAGCGAGGACACTTTTTTGTATTTGAGGGTATCGACGGAAGTGGCAAAACAACGCAGATTCATCTATTACAGAAACGCATTGAGCAACAGGGCGTTCGCTGTATGGAAACCAAGGAGCCGACTGATGGTCCCATTGGATCTCTCCTGCGCCAATGTTTGACAGGCCGCATGAATATCGATGAATACTCGATCTCCGCGATGTTTGCAGCTGATCGTCTTGATCATCTGCAGAATGAAACAGATGGCATATGTCACAAGATCGAAGAAGGCATATCCGTCATCTCTGACCGCTATGTTTTCTCCAACTACGCTTACCAAAGTGTCTCCGTACCTTTAGAATGGCTTGTCCAATTAAATGCACAGGCAGCTAAGCTTCTGCGCCCGGACTGTCATATATTCATTGATGTAGATCCAACCGCTGCTATGGAGCGCATGGCCGCAGGTCGTTTTCGCACAGAACGCTACGAAACATCAGATCGCCTTACAAAAGTACGCGATAGGTATTTATCGTTGTTTGAGCAATTTCAAGACACCGAGCGTATTCTTATCGTTGACGGCAATCGTCCGGTAGATACTATTGCCAATGACATCTGGGCACAAGTATCGGCTTTGTACTCGTAGTGATCTAAGGCTTGGAGGATTCATATGGATTTAAAAATACATAATCTGCAGCAGATCAGTCAGCCGGAACGCATTACGCAGACTCCGGAAGCAGACGGCAGCTTTCGCTTTACCCTGCTAAGCAACATCGAGGAAAGCGAATTGCAGGCAGCCCTCTCCGGCATGATGGAAGAGATCACGCAGCAGGGTTACCGTCTTGGCAAACGCAGAGACATCCGTGATATGAAACAGTACCGCAAATTGATCCAAGAATTTATGAACGAGATCGTCAGCCATTCACACAAGTTCAGCCGTGAAAACTTTTTGGATAAACACGGAAGACACCGCGTATATGGCATTGTAAAGCAGGTCAATCAGGCACTGGATGAGCTCGCCGAAGAACTGATGAATGAAGAGCAGGATCACCTCGCCATTCTTAGCAAAATAGACGAGATACGCGGATTACTGCTGGACATTTTCACTTGATATTTCAACCACAACAGAAAGGATGACAGATATGATTCGTTTTAATGATATTATAGGACAGGAGCCAATTAAAAAACATTTACAGACCGCATTGGCGCAAAATAATGTTTCTCATGCATACCTGTTTTGCGGCGATTCCGGTTCCGGACGGCATACCCTGGCAAAAGCCTTTGCCAGAGCATTGTTGTGTGAACAGCCAACTCCGGATCACGATGCCTGCGGGCACTGCAAATCATGTCTACAGGCTGCTTCTGCTAACCACCCGGATATCCGTGTCATTACACACGAAAAGTTCAACATCCGTGTTGATGAGATCCGCGAACAGCTCAACAACGACATTCAGATCAAACCGTATAGCAGCAAATATAAAGTATATATTATCCCGGACGCACACCGCATGAATGAACAGGCTCAAAATGCACTGCTTAAAACGTTGGAAGAACCTCCTGCTTACGCAGTGATCATTCTTTTGTCAGATAATGAATCTGCATTACTACCTACGATCGTATCCCGTTGCATCACACTGCAGATGAAGCCTGTTTCAGAAAAGGATATTGCTGACTATCTGGTACAGAAATTGCAGATGGAACAAGATGTCGCCGAAATCGCTGCAGGATTTTGCCAGGGCAATATCGGTCAGGCGATTCGTTTTGCGCAGTCGGAAGATTTTCAGATCATGAAAAATCAAGTGATGCAATTGTTAAAACAGATCGATGATCTTCCATTATCTTCTATTATGGAGATCGTACACGGTTTTTCCAAAGAAAAGGGTAATTTTTACGATTACTTAGATCTGATGCTTCTGTGGTACCGTGATATTTTAATGTATAAGGCGACGAAAGACACAAATCTGCTCTTATATCGTGATGAATACAGCACGATCACGAAACAGGCAAGCAAACGCAGCTATGAAGAATTAGAGCGTATTATCGAAGCGATCAATAAAGTAAAGCTTCGTCTTGACGCAAATGTTAATTTTGAATTAGCCGTCGAATTGATGCTGCTTGTGATCAAGGAAACGTGTTAAATATAATAGACTAAAAGAAAGGCAAGACAATTCTATGATAAAAATTATTGGCGTTAAATTCCGTAAGCCCGGCAAGGTATACTACTTTGATCCAACCGGCTTTACGGTACAAAAAGGGGATCACGTCATTGTGGAAACAGCACGCGGTGTTGAATACGGTACTGTTGTTCTTGGTCCCAAGGAAGTAACCGATGATCAGGTCGTGCAGCCACTCAAGCCATTAATGCGCGTGGCAACCGAGGAAGACGCTGCCGTATGTGCTTCCAACGAAGAGAAAGAAAAAGAGGCATTTCAAATCTGTCTGGAAAAGATCAAAAAACATGGTTTGGAAATGAAACTGATCGATTCGGAATATACCTTTGACCGCAATAAATTATTGTTTTATTTTACGGCGGATGGTCGTATTGATTTTCGCGAATTGGTAAAGGATCTTGCATCCGTTTTCCACACAAGAATCGAGCTTCGACAGATCGGTGTTCGTGACGAAACAAAAATGCTTGGCGGTATTGCCATATGTGGTCGACCGCTTTGCTGTCACTCTTATCTGTCCGACTTTGTGCCGGTTTCTATCAAGATGGCAAAAGAGCAAAACTTATCCCTCAACCCGGCTAAGATTTCCGGCGTATGCGGACGTTTGATGTGCTGTCTGAAAAATGAGCAGGAAGCTTATGAACATCTCAATCGTTCCCTGCCACATATCGGAACAAAAACTACAACTCCGGAAGGCTATCCCGGAGAAGTTCAGAGTGTCAGTGTACTGCGCCAGCTCGTAAAAGTTGTCTTTACGAATGACAATGGTGAAAAAGAGGTTCGCGAATATCCGGTTGCCGAATTACAGTTTGACCAAAAGAAAAACTTTGGCAAAAACATTCCGCAACAGATTCTTCCGGATGAAAAGTTGGATGAAGAGGATCTGATTGCTCTGGAAGAACTTTCTCAGGAAGAAGAATTGATCGATGAGGAAGATAAACCGGAGCAGGCGAAACGCAATCGTAATAATCGATCAAACAACCGACGACGTAGTTCCGGTAACCGCCGTAACGAATATCCAAACAACCGTGAACGTGGCAGCAACAATAATCGCGAACGTAACAGCAATAGCAATCGCGATCACGGCGGCAGCAATAACCGCGAATCTAATAATCGTGACCACAATAATAACGGCGGCCGCGGCAATCGTAACAATAACCGTGGTGACAAAAATAATAACGATCATCGCCGTGACGAGCATGGTGGCAATGATCGTACACGCAAATATCACAACCGCAAACCACGCAGAGAATCAAGAGAACACAAAGATGCAGAATAAAGATTGTCTCCTACGAGAGGGCGAACGACTGGATGATCTGCAGTGTCAAGGATTACAAATAATACAGCATCCCGGTAAATTCTGTTTTGGTATGGATGCTGTATTATTAAGTTCTTTTGCTGCACTGCGAAACAAAGATACCGTTATGGATTTATGTACCGGTACCGGAATCTTGCCTATTTTGCTGTCAGCCAAAACAAAAGCTGACCACATTGATGCTTTAGAAGTTCAAAAAGAAAGTGCTGAAATGGCGCGCAGAAGCATTATTTTGAACGAATTATCGAATAGGATTACCATTTACGAAGGTGATGTCAAAACCGCTTCCGATCAATTTGGCAAAAATTGCTACGATGCTGTCACCGTCAATCCGCCGTATATGAATCAGGGACATGGTCTCAAAAATCCCAATATGCCAATGGCGATTGCCAGACATGAGATACTATGCACCTTAGAGGATGTCATACGCGAAAGCGCAAATCTTCTTAAACCAAAAGGGCGTTTTTACATGGTTCACCGCCCATTTCGGCTTGCAGAAATCTTTGCTATCATGAATAGCTATCGATTAGAACCAAAACGAATGCAGCTGGTGTACCCTTTTGCGGACAAGGAACCAAACATGGTGCTTATCGAAGGCGTGAAAGATGGAAATCCGATGTTAAAGATCACGCCGCCTTTGATCGTATACCGCCCTGATGGAACATATACCGACGAGCTGCTTGCATTATATGGCATGACAAGAAAATAATTACAAGAATAAAAGAGGTTCATTATGTCAGGTACTTTATATTTATGTGCTACTCCAATCGGCAATTTAGAAGACATCACCTTACGTGTTCTTCGCACCCTGCAGGAAGTAGATGTTATTGCGGCAGAAGATACACGCAATACGATCAAATTATTAAATCATTTTGAAATAAAAACTCCAATGACAAGCTATCATGAGTACAACAAAGTGGACAAAGCCGCCTATCTTGTTGAACAGCTTGCTAACGGCAAAAATATTGCCTTAGTTACCGATGCGGGTACTCCTGCCATTTCGGATCCCGGAGAAGAACTGGTCAAACAGGCTTATGCTGCGGGAATTCCCGTCACCTCTCTCCCCGGAGCCTGTGCGTGCGTTACTGCACTCACTCTGTCCGGTTTATCGACCAGACGTTTTGCATTTGAAGCCTTTCTGCCATCTGACAAAAAATTACGCCGTAAAATTTTGGATTCTTTGTGTACCGAAACACGGACAGTAATAATTTATGAAGCACCACATCACTTACGTGCAACTCTTCAGGAATTATTTGCCGCTCTCGGAGACCGCAGACTGACTATCTGTCGTGAATTGACAAAAATTCACGAAAGTGCAATGCAATTTACACTGTCAGAAGCGATTTATTATTATGAGCAAAACGCACCAAAAGGTGAATATGTTCTCGTCATCGAAGGACGCAATATGGCGGATCTCGAGCAGGAATCACGTGATGCCTGGGCACAACTTTCCGTTGACGAACATATGCAGCACTATTTATCCGAGGGAATGGATCGCAAAGATGCCATGAAACAAGTAGCCAAAGACCGCGGTGTCCCAAAAAGAGAAATTTATCAACAATTATTAAATAAAGACATTTAAGTATATATTCTGTAAAAACGGGAAACATGATAAAGTAACAAATGTTATTTTAAAGGAGGTTACTTTATCATGTATGACAAAAAACATCGAATACGAAATTCATATATATTGATCAGCTTGCTTGCAGGTGTCTGTTGGATACTCGCTTTAACTGCCATCTTGTTTCAGTTATCTGATACTTCTGCAAACGCAGGATCTGCGGTCCCCGCCTATTCATCCCACTCCCCTGTATACTCTAATACCAATTTCCGCTTAAACGCTGTTTCAGAACACACCTATGAACTGACCCCGAAAGACTCTGTCAAAACAAATAATAAACTCAATAATTCTGACGCATTCCCAGAAGGTTCCCAGGTTAGATCCTATTTTGCTACTCTGCTTCATGATTCCTCACTTCAATTACTTTCCTCCCACATAGAAACCAATTATGCAGACTATTATCTGTATAGCACAAAGCTAAATAAACTTGGCTTCCCTGCGTCTTCTTTTGGTCAGAATCTGCATATTGCTGTCACAAAAAACGGACACATATACCTTGCATCACCACAGATCGATTACGACTTTTAATCTTAATGCAGAATACGTTTTTTATGGCAATCACGACGATTTCTTCTGCATCTCATCTCCTTACACAACATGACCTGTACCAATGCATTGTAATATGGATCATTACACCGTTCTCCACAGATTTTTTGCACCATTCGCCCTATTATTATGCGATCAGGATAGCAGTCAAACATTGGACTTCCATCATATTCCATCTGATCACACATCTCCATTACTTCTAATTGTATCTTTTTGGCTTCCATCGGCATTAAGTACTGATCATCCCATTCTTTTTGCTCTTCTGTTACCTCCGTAAATTCCAGTGGAAATGTCATCATCGTTCCTTTTCCATATTTATGCAGCATAGATCGATTCTCCAAAATCATTCTTTGCTAGTTATCCTATGCACATTTTTCGTAAATCGTGATAAGTTATGCACATTTTTTGAGTGATCTACACACATTTTCACAATATTTACTTGTTTATGATCCCCAAAATTTAAGAATATGTTCATTGCCTTTTATGGACAAACATCTTATACTATTGTAGTGAATATTTTTTGAAAATGAATTTCAGTTAAGAAAATTGAGTGTGATAGGAACTTTTCCTTATGACATTCAATCTTGAGGAGGATACCATTGAAACATTTATATAAATTTATTGCTTTAGTATTTATTTTTATGATAGGGATTGCTTTTTTCAGCAAAAGTATTCCATCGATTTCCGTAAGTACAACGACTGCAAGCAGCATTCAGGATTCTACATTTCCTATGGTTTATCTGCAGGTAGGAGAATCGTTTATCAATCCACTGCACGGATACAGCAGCGAGCTTAACAGCAGCACAGTTCGAGAATCCATCACACCACTGGACACCGGCAAAACTTTTGCCGTGAATATCGCCGAAAACGATTCTAAGATCAAGAAACTTTCTTATGAATTGCGCGATATTGCCAATAATAAATCCATTGAAACCGGAGATATTACTGCCTTTGACAAAAACAAAAAATATAAAGTTGCTACCGTCCACTTAAAAGAGGCAATGGACACGAGTACTGAGTATGGATTCTGCATGACACTTATAACCAATTATAGCAAAAAGATTCATTTTTATACTCGTATAAAATATTATGACAATGACTTTTTCCTGTCCAAAAAATTGGACTTTGTAGCGAAATTTCATGCAGCAACTTTTGACCAGGGTAAGTCTCTGGATCTTTCGCAGTATTTAGAAAGTGGCACAAACGATGATTCTTCTTATGAATCCGTTGATATTCATTCCAGCCGCAAGCTTATCACTTGGGGGAAATTAAAACCTAAAAAATTAACGGATGTTGTGCCTACTGTCAAAGAGCTCAACATTGAAACTGCTGCCATCTCTCAGACATACTTTGTGTCTGCCACAACAGCATCCGGTTCTGAGACGTATCAGGTGAAGGAATTTTATCGTGTGCGCTATTCCGGCGGACGCATTTATTTGTTATATTTCAAGCGAACTATGGAAGCAATTTTTGATCCTTCCCTGATTTCAATCAACAAAAGTGAGGTCAAAATTGGTATTTCTTCCGCTGAAGATCTGGATATTACTTCCAGCGACTCCAATAAAAAATTCGCTTTTGTTCGCAATGGCTCTTTGTGGTATTACGATCTCAAAAAAAATGAGCTGAATAATGTATTTAGTTTTGAAACCGGCAACAATGATTATATCCGCGAATACTACGACCAGCATAATATTCGCATACTAAACTTAGACGATGATGGAAATATCAGCTTTGTCGTTTATGGCTATATGAACTGTGGTGATTATGAAGGCCGAGTTGGTATCCTCCTCTATGATTACAGCGTTGCTGATAACCAGATTACCGAGCGTGTATATCTGCCTCTCACCACGACTTACGAGCAGCTTAAAGAAGACTTTGGTGATTTTTGTTATATTAACAACAAAAACATCTTTTACTTCTCGTTACAGGACACGGTATATGCGTATAACATATCATCCAAGCGATATGATATCCTTACACAAAATGCCTCAGCTGATAATTTCTTAATGTTGGAACAGGCTCACTGCTTTATCTGGTCCAATGCATCGGCAAACGGTAACGCAAGCAAGCTGACTATTCTTGACCTTAATTCCTCCAAAGAATTAACGTTAAAGGCTCCTTCCGGCCAAAGTCTGGTTGCCCTTGGAACTATAGACTCTAACGTCGTATATGGATTTGTACGCAACAAAGATATTCACGAATCAACGACCGGTGACATTATTCGTCCCGCTTACAAGCTTGTTATTTCCGACTGTACAGGAAACATTTTGCGCGAATATAATACCCGAAACACCTATGTAACAAATGCCGTAGTCGATGGAAATGTCATCCGACTAAAACGACTGAAACGTGTTTCCGGTGCCTGGAAAAAGGCATCTGATGATAGTATCATGAACCAGAAAAATACAGCTGCGCAGGCGATCAAGCTAACTACGCGTATTACCGATAAAGCATTGACCGAAAAATATATTTCCCTGCCAGCCGGTTATGTGATGCAGTCTCTTCCAAAAATTCACGCAACAAAGAGTGTAATGATCACGGAAGATACTACTTTTCATCTTAAAGAAGAAGATACAAACGCCACTAAGAAATACTATATTTACGCATATGGCGGAATTACCGGATCCTATGCCGATGCTTCTAAAGCGATCACTCTCGCTGATGAACAGATGGGCGTTGTTATGGATAGTGATTCTCATATCATCTGGGAACGTGGCGGTAAATTTTTAAGCAAAGAAATTGCCGGAATCACATATCCATCCGGTAATATTTCTACAATAAAAGCAAGCACGCAAATGTTATTGCAAGCCGCTCAAGTAACTACAACAGTTTCCGAGTTAAAAGGATCAACCATTATGAAAATGCTGCGATCCCATCTCGACACTCCGGTAAATCTCACCGGATGTACTGTCGATGAAATACTCTATTTTGTCAGCAGTGAAAAACCTGTCATTGCGATGGAAAGCAGCGGTCACGCCGTCCTTATCATCGGCTATGATTCTTCCTCCGTTACTTGGATGGATCCTGCCACACACAGAAAACGCAAAGTATCATTAAATCAGGCAGAGCACATGTTTAAGCAGGCGGGATATGTATTTGTCAGCTATATCGATTGATATCGAAATCTAAATTGATCTATAATTTTAAAAAGCTCTACGCAGATTTTGCGTAGAGCTTTTTAACTCAAACCTTACTCATTAAAAACTGCTATCGGGTCACATATTACTTACTAATGCTTCCCATACCTAAAGTTACTGTTCTAGCCACATATTGTGTATTAGGTCAAGAACAAAAAGTCGCTTGCGACTCTTTCGCGCTCGAGCGGTGCTGTTTGCAGCCACAGCATAGTGATCACTACGCTAATGCGGAAAAAATTTAATCTAATATTTTTTGTGTATTTAAACAAACATATGTTGTATTTTTTGTAATGTTTGTCAATAGACAACTTCTTATTATTTTATTACAATACTCATTACTCACAGATTTATATTAACTTGCATTACAAGAAAGGAGTCTCTATGCAGCATATACAACAACTATTATCTCGAATAAACCTTCTATATCTTTGTCCCTTTGTTCAAAAGATATTGCACCTCTCGCTCATACTCTGCCTTGTGGCACTTACTCCGATGTCTGCCTATGCAGCCGGTGACTCTCTCACTTCTTCTATTTCTCTTTCATTCAATAGCACAAAGAAGTTTCAGTTAGAAGCCTATGAACATTTTTATGCCTATTACACCGTGCCGTCCTCTTACTCCCGCACCAAAAATACGCTTTCTGTTACAGTTAGTAATCTCTCTAATTTTTCCATCTCCGTCACGAATAGCGACGGATCCTCTATATCCACCACAAGAAAGAAAAATATCTTATATTTCAAGAACAATGCTTTTATTGCAGAAAACCGCTATTTTATAAAAATTCATAATCAGCGTAATATACGTTCTGCCGGCTCTATTAATATTCGATACACCACCGATACAACTGCTTCTCCCAAAACAAGCCA
>OHAI01001250.1_pt1 | contig 19845 bp, 17 predicted proteins | sample 1577091 | NCBI WGS metagenome assembly OHAI01 (sample SAMEA3541548, study PRJEB24748) | human gut metagenome | biome: human gut; feature: human-associated habitat; material: faeces | place: China | collected 2012
TATTGGATGAACTCAAGCGTTTGAACTCTTCCATCAGCGCGTTCAGTACCGAAGCGTTCCAGGTGTATTCTTTCTTCACATCCTCGGGAAGGGCGACCAGCTCACCGTTCTTGTCATAACGGTACTCCTCGAAAAAGTTCTCGGCCTTTTCGTCTCTCTTCACTATGTTACGGATAATTTCTTCTCGCATCTGTTTCTCGGGCTCGCCATGGCGTTCAACCCAACGTTTCTTGTACTTCTCGGGAAGGGAGGAATAAGAATACAGGGCTACGTTGCCTTCACCACCGCCACGGTTGACGCATTCGATGTGTTTCCGGGCTACATTTTGCCGCAAGGTAGTAGCTTTTATCACTGGATCATCTCCTGATGTAAGCTCTTCGCGGGTTACGCATAGTATATTGTCTACATATTCCATCTTCCTTTCAGATTATCAGTTCTCCAAATCACCCAGCGGGACATGCTTCTTCAGCAACCGCACGGAGTTCCCGAAGTTCAGCACCAGGAAAAGCTCCGGCAACGGATGGATGAAAAAGACAGTAAGCAGAGCTGCAAAACTCAGACAGAAGTAGAGCACGCAAAGGCACTGCTTACGGCTCAGACCGGCGAACTTGCGCAGCTCGTCACCGAATATGTCTAACAGGTCATTCTTCATGGCCGTCCGTATTTTTAGGGGCACCGCCCACCTTGATACCACCACGGTCGAGCGCGAGCTTGCGGATGGAACGCGCTAACTTGCTGTTCTTGCGGAAAGCAAGGGAATGACTTACCATTTCACGGGTACAGCCCATGAGGACGGACAACTTGGTGATCTCGCCCCGTTCTGTTACTATTCGCTCTTTCATAATTTGATAAAGTGATTATTGTTGGGGACGGTCGCGGACTCGAACCGCGGACCATGGCCTCTCCCTTAAGGAGTCTGGCGTGTTCTACCGACTGAACTAACCGTCCGGAAATCTATTTAAGCTCTTCTATCGTAGGAGTGCCCCGGTAATCAAAGCAGGAACGGCAATAAGCCAGGCCGCACTCGTTCTCGCAGACCACGATGCCGGTCAGCGCATCAACCTGATAAGCGAAAATGCTTTCGTCATCATTCAACTCTTTAAGAGTGGCAGCAAACAGATCTGCTTCTGCCCAATCGACGGTAACTTTTAATGCTTTCATTTTCTTCTTTATTATATTTCTCATTGTCACATCAAGCCTTTTTTGTAGCTTTGAGGCGGCGTTCACATTTTGAATACGCTGCAAACATAGTATATTATTGCGACACTCGCAAGATTTTGCGCAATAAAATGCGATTAAATTAGCAATATAATGCGATTATGGAGAAAAAATCAGCTATTTCAGAAAGAATACAGATGTTGATCACAGAATTTTGTGATGGAAAGAACCTGCCTTTTGCTAAGGCTATTGGGATCAATGAATCCAATATTAGAAGTTATATAGCTGGTACACAACCAAGGTTTGATGTGTTAGCTGCTATCGCTAATAAATTCGCAATAAATTGCGAATGGCTTTTAACAGGTAAGGGAGAAATGAGAAAAACGAACCTGTCAACATCAGTAGAGCACATGCACACGAACTATGCTTCTAAAAATAAAGACGATGAAAGATTCGGTAATAACCAAGGTCTTTCTCCTGAAATATTTGATAAACTTCTATCTACTATAAAAGAACAGCAGATAACAATAAAAGAACAAGCAGAAGAAATAGGAACACTTAAACAAGTGATTGCACAGCTCAAACAGGACAAGTCGGGGCATGCTTCAGATGCAAACGATTCTATGATTGCCAATGCCATCTAAAATGTATTTTGTGGGGTGAAGGGGATAATAAACGATAAAGCGCTGATTTTAAGTAAGTAATATAAAAATACATGGTAGTAAATAAATATTATTAATATATCGTTTACCCCCTACAATAGTCTAAAAACAAACAAAACGACGCTATATTTATACAACACATGCAAGCAAATCAATAGAAATAACACGAAAAATGTAACTCCTATTGTAACTCCTTTCGATACGTTTCGTTTTTGCAATAAGGAAAATGTAACTCCTATTGTAACTCCTATTGTAACTCCTTCCCATTTTTCCGACCGTTCAAACCGTTCAAATGAGAAGCAGATTCTTGTCAATGTACTATCAGAATATGTACCGATGCCTATACAACAAAAAAAGCCGCAAGAAGCGGCTTTATAGGGCGTTCTAAGGCGGTTTTAGCCCTTTCTGGTAGTCTTTATCAGGTGTGACTGGATAATCATCGCACGTTTCGTGTATTTTACGGCTCCATCAGTCAAACCGGCATGCAACAGACTGCTTTTGGTGATGCCAACCCGGTTCTCAGTCAAAGTATCAAATATGGCAGAAATACTGCCGAAATAGAGGTTTTTCTTCTCGTAAATCAAGTGCACATGGATAACTTTAGTCATAATTATATAGCATTTATTTGACTACAAATATACCAAATATTATTTATATGGAATAATTTAGATAAAATAAAAAAGGAAGTGCATTACGCATCTCCCCGCTTACTTGCATAAATCAGTTTATTTGACTATCTTTATGGTCAGAAAAGAATCATGGGGAACAATCTGTAATAACACTTCCGAAATATCTCCTATCTCACCTTTAATGTAAAGTAATTCATTTGAACGGCGTTCAAACAAGGCTCAAATGTAAGCCCAATGTAAAGCAATGTAAACGTTTGGTTTTTCCAGCCCGTTCTGCTCTATTCAACCATAACATTTTGAATACCAAAGCAATCAGCCATTTTCAGGCTAACCACATATTGATACGTTTCGTTTTTCCCCCCTTAAGCAAGACAATGAAAATAACACTGGTTGGCGATATTTTTCCGGCAGATGAATTTTTGAGTGTAGGATTTGGTATCAGATCGCAATTTGAAGCTACAAAAGGAGAAAGATGGAAGGATAATATTCAAGGTATCACGCAAGATTCGGATATTGTAATAGGCAATCTTGAAAGTCCTCTTTTGGAACCTTCGCTTGCTGCCGGAAAACCGGATTTCTACGGCAGCCCGGAGTTTGCACGTTTTCTGAGAGAATGCGGTATCGGAGTGCTCAATGTGGCAAACAATCATATACTGGAGCATGGGAAAGGCGGATATGAGAGAACATTGCAAATATTGGAAGAGTCCGGCATTGCAGTTGCGGGGAACGATAATCGTGTATTATATATTCATCGGGATAATTGCCTGATAGGCATTGCGGGCTTTTGCAATGTAGATTTGGACAAGTTTGACAACGACGGCTGTTTTTCTGTGCTGGACGAGGTGAATGCAATGGCGGCTTTAAATGAGATGGCGGACAGGAAAGCGGATTTGAAAATCCTTACTCTGCATTGGGGAAATGAATACATTCACCGTCCCTCGATGATGCAGAGGAATATGGCTTACAGATTGATTGATGCCGGAGCGGATATTATAGTAGGACACCACTCCCATGTCATTCAGCCTTATGAAAAATATAAAGCGGGGCATATTTTCTACTCATTGGGTAATTTTTGCTTTGACAAGCCTTTCCAGTCACGGCAGTTCTCCAAAGGAATGGGAGTTGACCTGTATTTCGATACGGATAGCAAAGAGATAGAAAAGATAGAATTTTTCGGCATAAAACTTTCTTTCAGGCATCTGATGCATAGAATGCCGGCAGACAGTTTCAAACCTTATTTTGCCGGAATACAAAACAAGTATGAACGCTTGAAATGCGACACGACCTATGATACCGGCTATTCCGAAGAACTTTCGAAAAGGCGTATGATAGAGCGTATCTTGATGAAACTATCGCTGATACAGACTTTCTTCTTTGTTTCTTTCAAAGAAAAAAGGATGCTTATTAATAATCTGATAAACTATTATTTTAAAATATGATATCTAATCATTGTGTTCAGGAATGGGTTATCCTGCCTTTGGGTGATATATTGACCGGGCAGTCGGTAAGCAAATATCTGCGTTTTCTGCAAAAGAGCCGGTATTGGAGTAGGGAGGAAATCGACAGGTTTCAGAACGAACGGCTGCGGCTGCTGATTACTCATGCTTACGGGCATGTTCCTTTTTATAGGGAAGAAATGGATAAGTTGCAGTTGACACCCGCGGATATTCGGACAAAAGAAGATTTACGCCTGTTGCCGATTGTAACAAAAGCCATGATAAAAAAAGAAGGTATTGAACGGTTTAAGGCAGCCGGTATTCCTGAAAAAAGTATTGTCCAAGGTGCGTCATCGGGTTCGACCGGTGAGCCGTTTCGTTATCTGACCACGAAAGAAGATTACTCGGTGAATATTGCAGCCAATCTACGCGGCTGGTATGATATGGGGTGGCGACTGGGTGACAGGTATGTCAAGCTGAGTCAGAATCCGAGAAATAATCCCGTGAAACGGTTGCAGGATTATATGACTAACAATCTTTATCTGGCTACCAACCCGTTGACGGATGAGAATTTTGCCAATGTGTTGCGGCAGATAGAAAGTTATAAACCCCGGGTAATCCGTTGTTATCCCGACCCGCTTCTTTTGCTGGCACGTTATAAACGTGTGCATCCGGAATTTACCTGGTCGCCTGTGGCGATAACAACCACCGGCAATACCTTGTTTCCGGAAACGAGGAAAGAGATAGAAGAGGCCTGGGGATGTAAAGTGTTCGACTCATATAGCTGTGAGGGCAATTCGTGCGTTTTTGAATGTCCTACGCATACCTGCTATCATTCAACAGAGGAGTATGGAATATCGGAAGTAGTGGACGAACAGGGAAATCCTGTTAAAAAAGGGGTTGGGAGACTCGTATCAACGAGTTTGTGGAACATGGCACAGCCTTTTATCCGTTATGATACACAGGACTTTGTTGAAGTGGACGATACGCCTTGCGAATGCGGCAGGGAGCATCTAAAGATAGTACGGATTTTAGGTCGGGATAATGATGTACTGGTAATGCCGTCGGGCAGACGGTTCATTGTACACAATTTTACCGCCTTCTTCCAGACGGATATTCCCGAACTGAAAAGGTCTATCGACCAATTTCAAGTAGTAAAGCGAAAGAGTGGTTGCGTAGTGTTCCGGTTAGTGGTGAACGAAAACTATGATACGGAAGTAGGGAACTATATTATTCGTTTCTGGCAACAGGAATTCGGTGTACCGGTTACTATTGAGCTTTTAGCAGAACTTCCTGTTCTGCACAATAACAAACGCCATTTCATTATCAGCGAGTAATAAGGATATTATGAATATACGATACAAATTGTGCCTTTTACTTTATTATGGTTTTGCCAGACATTTGCCAAAATCGACTGTACCGGTCATTGGTACTGCTGCAAAAAGAATGCGTGGAGCAATATGCCGCCATATATTGGGGTGTTGCGGCAGTGGCAATAATATTGAGCAAGGCGCGTATATCGGGAATGGAAAAGACGTCCGGATAGGAAATAATGTAGGGCTTGGCAGGAATTTCAAGGTGCTTATGCGAATGCTTACTATTGGTGATAATGTGATGATGGGAGAAGATGTTCTCTTTTTAGGAGGAGGCCATCGGTATAGCCGTACGGATGTTCCCATGAATAAACAGGGTTCGGAAGGTAAAACTCCTTTATACATAGAAAGTGATGTGTGGATTGGTGCACGGGTTACGGTGTTGCCCGGTTGCAGACATATAGGACGTGGCGCGATTATCGGTGCTTGTGCCGTGGTAACCAAGGATGTACCGGATTTTGCTGTTGTAGCCGGTAATCCGGCTAAAGTGATGAAATACAGGCAATGAAAAGTACGTTTTTATAGATGTACAGTATATTAAATGGATACGGCTCAATGTGAGCCGAAAAGAGGGTCTTGAAAGGAGTTTTGAGCCAAATACCGTGATTTTCCGCAATATTTAACATACATAGAACAGATGATATTTGTAAGTGAAAGAATAGATGTAACAGCTTGGGAAGAGCTGATTGCACAGTCTTCGACAGCCAATTTTTTCCAGACAAAGGAATGTTATGATTTTTATTCGGGTTTGTCTTTTTTGGAAGCTTTTGTATTTGGGGTTACTGAGAACGGATGTTTGAAAGGAATAGTGGTTGGCTATATACAAAAGGATGGAGGAAAACTAAAACAATATTTCTCGCGAAGAGCAATTGTGACAGGTGGAGCCTTGCTGGCAGATGATATCAGTGACAAAGCTTTGTCCGCACTTTTGACCTATTGCAGGAATAAATTGAATAAGAAAGCAATTTATATAGAGTTCCGTAATTTTAAAGATTACAGTTTGTATAGAGATGTGTTTCGTGAGAATGATTTTGAGTATATACCTCATTTGAATTTTCATATAGATTGCAGCAGCGAAGAAGTTATACAAAAGAATTTGCACAGTAGTAAAAAACGCGACATAAAAGCCGGTTTTAGAAAGGGCGCAATATTAGTGGACTCTCCGTCTTTGGATGAAGTTCGTGAATATTATCGGATTTTAGTCGATTTATATAGAAATAAAGTAAAGACTCCTCTATTTCCATTCGATTTTTTTGAGAAATTATACCAATCGGATTGGGGAAGGATTTTATTGATAAAATATCAAAATCAAATAATAGGTGGAGTGACATGTTCTATCTTAAAAAATAAGACTTTATATCATTGGTTTGTAGCTGGTTTGGATGAACGTTTTAAGTCAATACGCCCTTCCACATTGGCTACATGGGCTGCTATAGACCGGACTTTAAAGGAGCGGATTCCTATATCCGACATGATGGGAGCTGGAAAAGCCGATGAGAATTATGGAGTACGGGACTTTAAAGCGGCATTCGGCGGAAAGCTGGTAGAGTACGGACGTTTTTTATGCATCTTGAATCCGGTATTATATCATATCGGGAAAATAGGAGTAAAAATTTTAAAAAGAATAAAACAATGAACATTTCGTTTTTTGGATTAGGTTATGTAGGATGTGTAGGCATGGGATGTTTGGCACAGAACGGCCATAAAGTTATAGGGATAGACATTTCTTCCGAAAAGATTAAAAAAATAAACGAGGGGATGCCTACAATTGTAGAGGCGGGTATAGACGAAATAATCAGGGAACAGCATCTGCAAGGAAGAATCAGAGCTACACACGACTACATGGAGGCTGTGAGAGAAAGTGATATTTCTTTTGTGTGCGTAGGTACTCCTTCTACAACTAACGGACATTTGAACTTAAATTATATTTATCAGACCGCCGAAGAGATAGGAGAGGCATTGAAGGAGAAAAACGGTTTTCATATTATCGTCATCAGGTCGACCGTATTTCCCGGTACGAATAAAGCAGTGGGTAAGATAATAGAGGAAATGTCCGGAAAGACACGGAATGTGCACTTTGCCGTTGTATCTAATCCGGAGTTCCTGAGAGAGGGAACGGCTGTAAATGATTACATGAATCCGCCACTGACGGTAATAGGTACGGACAGTGAAAAGGCACGGGATATTATGACGGAACTGTATGCACCTATGGGTGCACCCATTGAGACGGTTTCTATAGAAGTGGCGGAAATGATTAAGTATGTAAACAATTCCTATCATGCTCTCAAAGTGGCTTTTGCCAATGAAATAGGAAGGGTGTGCAAGGCATACGGCATTGACTCGCACGAAGTGATGCGTATTTTCTGCATGGACAAACAGCTTAATATTTCCCCTTATTATTTTAAACCGGGATTTGCGTATGGCGGCAGTTGCCTGCCTAAAGACCTGAAAGCCCTGAAAACAATGGCGCATGACCTGTATGTGGAAACGCCGGTTCTGAATGCCATAGAAAGCAGCAACCAGCACCACATGGAAAACGCCATTGAGTGGATTCAGGCAGTAGGACATAAGAAAATCGGTGTATTGGGATTGAGCTTCAAGGCAGGAACGGATGATATGAGAAACAGCCCTATTATACATGTGATAGAAACATTGTATGGTAAGGGGTATGAAATAAGGATATATGACAGAAGCGTTTCTTTGGCACGGCTGATAGGAAAGAATAAAAGCGTGATTGAAGAGAAGTTGCCGCATTTGAACTGTATGTTGCAGGATGATATGGACTCTTTGCTGGATTGGGCGGAAACGATTATCATTAGCAACAATGACGAGATTTTCAAATCGGTAAGGGTCAGAGATGGACAGGCGGTAATTGATTTGGTCAGGATAAAGGAGCTGGAGAAAGAAAATGGTTACAGGGGAATCTGCTGGTAGGAGCAGGAAGAGTGTATGGTTTGATATTTGCCATACTCCGCAATATAATTTCTATAAGAATTTCATCATCCGTCTGGCAGAAGAAGGGCATGTTGTGTATCTCACCGTATTGGACAGAGGGAAAATGCCTTTGATTGTTCGGAAAGAACTGGCTGCGTATCCTGCAATAAAGATTTATGTGATAGGCAGGCACAGACTTGCAAAATGGTCGGCTATCGTAGATGCCAATTTGATACGGATTGTCAAACTGTTTTTATGGTCATTGGATAAGCGGATAGATATAGCTTATTCCAATGCTTTCTTAAGCAGTGTCATAGGTAGAGTGAGAGGCTTTCATTCCTACACTTTTGATGATGACCCGCAGACTTTTGATTTCAGGCCCAAAATATGGTTTTCGAAAATATCTCATTACTGCCTTTACGAACTGCCGCCCGGTTATGTCTTATCTTCTAAGGTAAAAGTGTTGCCGGCCCTTAAGGAATGGGCATATCTGGCACCGAATGTGTTTACACCCGACAGAATATTCCTGGATAAATATAAACTGCATCCCAAAGAGTATTTCTTTGTGAGGGAGGTGTCGGTAGGTACGGTTAACTATACGGGACAACATGCGGGTGCTGTTATGGGTATTGCTTCGAAAATACCTCATGGTAGGAAAGTGTTGCTTTCTTTGGAAGATAAATCCATGAAAGAGAGGTATCCTGAAGATTGGATTCTGCTGGAAGAACCGGTCGAGGGCATCCATTCTCTTATTTATTATAGTTGTGCTTTGATATCTTCGGGAGACAGCATGGCGCGTGAGGCTGCTTTATTGGGAGTGCCGTCGTATTATTTAGGAATCAGATATGATATGCCGGCAAATCGTGCTGCATCAAGGCTGGGAATTTTGCATAACCGGAAAAGCATGGATTTTGAGGAATGGATAGGCCGCTTTAAAGCAAAACAGGATTATGCCGGAGAGCAGGAGAGAGCCAGGGATACCATCAATCATTTATTTATAGATGTAAATGAGTACATGTATTCGTTTGTGGATGAACTTGATAACAGAAAAAGCAATAATGGATTTCACTCTTAAAACTTACCGGTCTCTTTTATCCGCACTGGAGCAGTCCGGCTATGCCTTCCGGACATTCGAGGAGTTTCTGTCTGTTCCTGCCGGCGGCAAAGTCGTAGTATTGAGGCATGACATCGACAAAAAACCGGAGAACGCCCTACGGATGGCACAAATGGAACATGCTTCGGGTATCAAAGCTTCTTATTATATAAGGGTTGTAAAAGGAACTTGGAATGAGGAGATAATAGAACGGATAGTGGCTCTGGGACATGAAGTGTCTTATCATTACGAAGACCTGACAATTGCCAAAGGCAACTACGAAAAGGCTTTTGAATATTTCAAGAAGCATCTTGCCGAAATACGCCGTTTTTATCCGGCCAAGACTGTTTGCATGCACGGAAGTCCGCTCAGCAGGTGGGATAACCGGAAATTGTGGGAGAAATATAATTATAGAGAAGCGGGGATTATCGGAGAACCGTATTTTGATGTGGATTATACGAAAGTACTCTATATCACAGATACGGGGCGGGCATGGAATAAGACAGGTGCGAGTATAAGGGATAAAGTAGAAGGCGGCTTGGAACTGAAAGTCAAAAATACCCGCCGACTGATTACTTTAATCGGTAATGACGAGCTTCCTGAAAAGCTGATTATCAATACCCATCCGCAACGTTGGTTTGATTTTGGTTGGGGATGGATGAGTGAGTTTATTTGTCAGCATATAAAGAACGCAGTTAAAAAAGCAGTTGTGGCTTTTATGCACTAATCTAAAAAAACAATCGATAAAATAATATGATAAAGAACATGAAGAAGTATGGATACATAGCCTTTGTACTATGTGTCCTGGCGGGTTGTGCATCGCAAAAACAGATTTCGTACCTGCAAGATGTGCCGGATGACTATCGGCAAAAGATAACCCAGGATTATGACCTCAGGATTCATCCGGATGATTTGCTTTCCATTATGGTGAACAGTAAAGATCCCGAACTGGCACAGATGTTCAATCTGCCGATGGTAAGTTATCAGATAGCTAACAGCAATACCGGATATGCAGGAGGACAGAACCGGGTATTGGGGTATCTGGTGGACAAAGAGGGAAATATCGACTTTCCGCAGTTGGGAGTTATTAAAGTACGGGGAATGACACGTGCAGAACTGACAAAATATATCAAAAGCCAGTTGATAGAAAAGGGACTGGTGAAAGATCCCATCGTAACCATCCAGTTCCTGAACTTCAAAGTATCGGTATTGGGGGAAGTGAACCGGCCGGGAACATTCGAGATAACCAGCGACCGCATCACCTTGCTGGACGCATTGAGCCTTGCTGGCGACCTGACCATTTACGGGCAGCGCGAGAATATAAAGGTTGTCCGGGAAGAAAACGGAGAGCGGGTAGTGGTTTCGCTGGATTTGCGGAACAAAGATTTATTGTCGTCTCCTTATTATTATCTGCAACAGAATGACGTAGTATACGTAGAACCCAATAAGGTAAAGGCAGGACAGCGGGAGATAAACCAGAACAGAACCATAGGTACGTTTGCTTCCATACTATCGGTAATGGTATCCTTGGCCGTGCTTATATTCAAATAAAAAACAGTAAAGAAAAAGTTTATGGGAAAAGACAGGTTTGAAGATTTGGACTTCATAGATTTTAATGACAGCCGCCGGCAGGAGGGCACGGTGATTGCCGATATGCTGTCGGCAGTGTATCGCAACCGGAAATGGTTTATCCTCTCCGTAGCGGTGTGTGTCCTGATTGGTTTTCTGTATCTGAAAAGTTCTCCGAAGATATTTTTGCGTACCGCCACGGTATTGGTGAAGGATGAGCAAAAAGGCGGAGGTGTCAATGGTGCGGCTGCTTTTCAGGATTTGTTTTCGTTAGGCGGTAGCACGGTAGATAACGAAGTGGGTATCTTTAAAAGTAAGCGGCTGATGCGGACGGTAGTCGAAACACTGCATCTGGATATAAGTTACAAGGAGTGGGACGGGCTGAGAAAGAAGGAACTCTATACGTCCACGCCGTTTGCCGTTACCTTCCTTGATGCAACTCCTTCACAACAGATAAGCCTTACTGTTACGATGTCGGACAATGGAAAGGTGACGCTGGCGGATATGACCCTGCAAAATGAAGAGGAAGAAGAGGAATTTGACGAAATCCTGACCGTGCAGCCGGGAGATACGGTGAATACTCCGGTGGGAAAAATGGTGGTGGCATCGACACTGTTTACGGACGAAAACAGCATAGGCAAGACGGTCTACGTGACGAAGGGAAATATGAAAGAAGTAGCGGAGTCATATAACAAGGCTTTGAATGTAGGGGTGGCAAACAAGCAGTCGTCACTGATAGCCCTGAGCATCGAGGACGAGAATGTGCAGCGGGCGGAAGATTTACTGAATACACTGATTGAGGTTTATAAGAACGATGCCATCGAGGATAAAAACAGGATTGTGATAAATACCGCCAGATTTATCGGCGAGCGGTTGGAGATAATCGAAGCCGACCTGGCTGCCGTGGATGCGGAAATTGAGAATTATAAGAAAAAGAACAGACTGACGGATATTGCTTCGGAAAGTGCCTTGTATCTGCAAAGTTCGAGCATGCTTGATACGGAAGGGTTAAGCGTGGAAAATCAGCTTAATATGGCGCAATATATGAAGGAATACTTGCAGGATAACTCGAAGACGACAGAGCCTGTCCCTGCAAGTATCGGGATAGATGATATGGGAGTGCAGAACCTGATTATGGAGTACAACACGGTGCTGACGCGTAGGAACAAGCTGATAGCCAACAGTAGTGCCAATAATCCGCTCGTGCGTGACCTGAACGGTACGCTGATGTCCATGCGCCTGTCTATCGCAAAAGCTGTGGATAACCTGATAGCAAGTCTGGAGATACAGGTGGCGAATATGAAGAACAAGGAGCGGGAGAACAGCAATAAGATAGCATTCGTGCCTACTCAGTTGAAGTATGTGGTAAGCATAGAACGGCAACAGAAGATAAAGGAAGAACTGTATCTGTTTCTGTTGAATAAAAAAGAGGAGAATGAACTCCAGCTTTCCATTACGGAGAGCAATTGCCGCATCATAGATCTGGCAGAAGGTGTGGACTTGCCGGTAGCACCCAAGAAGGCGCAGGTAGCGCTGATTGCTTTGCTGGCGGGGATTATGCTGCCTGCCTTGTGGATTTATATCCGCTCGCTGCTCAATACCAGCGTGCATACGAAGAAAGAACTGAAAGCGGGTGTGAACATTCCTTTCTTGGGAGAAGTGCCGCTTGAAAAGAATAAGCATGAGAAAGATATCGTGGTACAGGAAGGTAGCAGGGAAAGCATTTGTGAGGCCTTCAAGATAGTGCGCGATAATCTGGACTTTATGGATACGGAAAAGAAAACGGTAGGAAAGGTAGTGCTGGTGACTTCGGCAAATCCTAACTCCGGAAAAACCTTTATTACGCTTAATCTGGGCATGAGCATGGCGCTGGCGAATGTAAAGGTAGTGATTCTTGACCTTGACCTGCGGAAGGGCTCTTTGAGCAAAAGCGTAGGGATAGGTATGAAAAAGACCGGTGTATCGAACTACCTGAGCGGCAAGGTGGATGATGTGAAAGAACTGGTGCAGGTGTGTGGAGATGATAACCGGCTGCATATCATTACATCGGGAGCGCTGCCGCCCAATCCTGCGGAATTGCTGAAGAGCGGCAGACTCGACCGGCTGCTGGAGGAGCTGAAAAAGAACTATGATTATATCTTATTGGATAACCCGCCTTATGGTGTTGTGGTGGATACACAGTTGTGCGGACGGTTGGCGGATCAGACGGTTTATGTAGTCCGCTCGGGCTTGTTCGACAAGCGGATGCTACCGGAGTTGCAGGAACTGTATGATTCGGGAAAGATGAAGAATATGAGTATTCTGCTGAACGGAATAGATTATGTAAAGACAGGTTATGGGTATGGCTACGGATATGGTTACGGTAATTACGGGAACGATGAAAACCGGAAGAACAAGAAGCCACTGTACAAAAGGATATTTGGAATTTAAACGCTATGGGTATGTTTTTCTTACGACATAAAACAAAGTTGGCGGATACCGGTTTCTTCAGGGATTTTGTGGATAGTCACAGCCATATCCTTCCGGGTGTGGACGATGGTATAAGGACGATAGAGGAATCCTTGGCGGTGTTGGCGTACTTCGACTCGCTCGGAGTGAAGAAGGTGAGGCTGACGCCTCATGTGATGAATGGTGTGGAACACTGGGAAGATGTGTTGCAGGCTTTCGATACGTTGTGCAAGCGCTATACCGGAGAAACCGTACTTGAACTGGGAGCTGAATATATGCTGGACTCCGGCTTCAGGGAGAGGTTGGAGAAGGGATTGCAGCCTTTGTGTGGGGATTGTGTATTGGTAGAGACGTCTTATTTTTCTCCACCAAACAATCTGGACGAACTGTTGTATAATGTATCGCTCGCCGGATATACGCCGGTGATTGCGCATCCCGAACGTTATCTTTATATGAGGTACGGTGATTATTGCGAATTGAAGGACAAGGGCTATCTGTTGCAGCTGAACTTGCTTTCGCTCTCCGGTTATTATGGAAAACAGGTGATGAAAAATGCTGAAACATTGCTGGAAAAAGGTATGTACGATATGGTAGGGACGGATTTGCATAATCTGGAGACTTTCGGAAAATGGATAGGAAATGTGAGGCTGACGGATAAGCTGGCGAGGGAAATAATGTCTCTTCGCTGACTGTCAAAGTCCGCAATGAGTTAGGAAGCTCCGGAGACCTGTGCTTTTGCAGGTTTCCGGAGCTTCTGTCGTTTTTGGGGTATTTAGAGTTTTCTATTAAAATTGTGAGAGTTGTTTTGATATATTTCCGTATCTTTGCCCCATTATTGAATATTGAACCAACGAATTTTAGGAACCGGACATGATAAAGAAAGTCGTAAAAGTCCTTTGGATTTTCATCGCGCTGATAACATTGACATGCGTTGTTATTTTCTTCTCGATAGCAAAAGGCTGGATTGGCTATATGCCCCCTGTGGAAGATTTGGAAAATCCCAATTATAAATTTGCAACGGAAATTTTCTCGGAAGACGGGAAAGTTCTGGGAACTTATTCTTATAGCAAGGAGAACCGCGTGTTTGTGGGATACAATGATTTGTCGCCCCATATTATCAATGCGCTGATTGCAACGGAAGACGTGCGCTTTGCCGAACATTCGGGGATTGATGCCATCGCACTGTTCCGTGCCGTGGTGAAGCGTGGTATTCTGATGCAGAAGAATGCCGGCGGCGGCAGTACAATCAGCCAGCAGCTTTCCAAGCAACTTTATTCGCCAAGCGCCGACAACATAGTGGAACGTCTGTTCCAAAAGCCCATCGAGTGGGTTATAGCCGTAAAGCTGGAACGCTATTATACCAAAGAGGAAATTCTTACGATGTATCTCAATAAGTTCGACTTCCTGAATAATGCGGTGGGTATAAAGACTGCCGCCTATACCTATTTCGGTTGCGAACCGAAGGATTTGAAGATTGAGGAAGCCGCCACACTGGTGGGTATGTGCAAGAATCCTTCCCTTTATAATCCGGTACGCTATAACGAACGTTCGCGCGGACGCCGCAATGTGGTGCTCGACCAGATGCGCAAGGCCGGATATATCACCGTTGAGGAACGGGATTCGTTGCAGGCATTGCCATTGAAGCTGTCCTATCATCGCGTAGACCATAACGAAGGTCTTGCAACGTATTTCCGTGAATACCTACGTGGTGTGCTAAATGCCAAGAAGCCCGATAAATCGGACTATCGCGGCTGGCAGATGCAGAAGTATTACGAGGATTCGCTCGACTGGGAAACAAACCCTCTGTTCGGCTGGTGCGAAAAGAATACGAAGAAGGACGGAAGCAAATATAATCTTTATACGGACGGGTTGAAAATCTATACTACAATAGACTCCCGCATGCAGAAATATGCAGAGGATGCCGTGACCGAGCATCTGAAAGAATTGCAGGGGTACTTCTTCAAAGAGAAAAAAGGTGCGAAGAAAGCGCCTTATACTTTCCGTTTGACGCAAGAACAGGTAGACGAGATTCTGGACCGTGCCATGAGACTGTCCGACCGCTACCGCATCATGAAGAGAGCCGGAGCTTCCGAAGCGGAAATCAGGAAAGCGTTTGATACGCCCGAACAAATGTCTGTATTCAGTTGGAGCGGTGAGAAAGATACCGTGATGACTCCGATGGATTCCATACGTTATTATAAGTTCTTCCTGCGTGCCGGCTTCATGTCGATGGATCCGCGTAACGGTCATGTAAAAGCGTATGTAGGCGGCCCGAACCATCACTACTTTAAATATGACATGGCAATGGTGGGACGTCGCCAAATCGGTTCTACCATGAAACCGTATGTGTATTCGCTGGCTATGGAGAACGGTTTTTCTCCTTGCGACCAGGCTCGTCATGTGGAATATACATTGATAGACGAAAACGGAAAACCCTGGACACCGCGCAATGCCAACAAAAAACGTTACGGCGACATGGTGACGGTGACAAAATAAATCTGCCTGCTGTCCAGATTTACATCCTCAAGATACTTTGAAAAAGCTTCCTTTGCTGCATTCATATCAAGACCTACCATTTCTCTGACAAATTCTCCCAATGGCTTTCTGCCAAATTCTGCTTCATAATCCTCTTTTGTACCAAGCTCTCTCCAGAGAATTTTTTCCAGTTCATCTACATCTTTTTCTGTAAGTGGCTGATTCTTTTTCAGCTTTGATATCACATAATTATCCTGATGCTGTCGGACATAATATTCTACTCGTACCTTGTAATTTTCCAGATCATTGTTTTCCAATTCTGCTTCTTTCCATTCCGTTGAAAGAATTTCGTCTGTAAAATTGGTCATATATTTATTCCTGCTCTTATCCGGAATATACTTCATAAGATCTCTCAGATTTTTCCTGATATTTTCAAATTCATCAATTCCTGCATTTTCCACATAATCTGTATGCAAAATCTGATCGATCAGCTCTGTCTGTGCCTGAATCTCCGGTATATTTGCCACTCCGGCAATTCCGGAAACCTTTTTTAAAAGATCTTTTCGCGCACTTGTATATTTCTTTCCAACCAGAGATGCAAGTTCTATTCCATACATAAGTGCATCAAAACGTACTGCTGTTACTTCATCACTTTCAGGCAAAATCAAGGGTGCAACCTCTTCCCGTACAAGTAAAGTATCTTCATAAGTAAGCATCTGATAGTTCGACTCTTCTGAATATAATTCTACATATTTCAAATGTTGGCGAACTGTAAAACTATCTCTTGGGAGCTCTTTTACTTTTTCAGTCATGTGCTTTACAAGTGCAGTCCTGTACGCAGTTAATTTATCTGTCTGATATTTAATATCCTGAAGCTTGTACGAAATCTCAAACTGAAGATTAAAAACTGCACTTTGCAACGCCATCAGATTTGCGCTTGCTTTTCCTTTATTCATTCGGAAAAGCTCAAAATTTCCACAAAAATCAAAAATGTAAAACTTTTTCTTATCTTCCCCATCCAACAATCCCGGGCATAGTCTTGTTCCTCGTCCGATCATCTGCCAGAATTTTGCCTTGCTCATTACCTTTTTAAAAAAGACCAGATTTAAAATTTCCGGCACGTCGATTCCCGTATCCAGCATATCAACGGAAATGGCGATCTGCGGCAGTTTATCCGGCTCCGAAAACTGATCGATCAGGCTCTGGGAATGGCTGATACGATTATCGATCACTTTTGCATAACCCGGCAGATGTGAATATTCTTTATTGAACACCTCAAATATTTTTTCCGCATGAGCATGATTTTTCGCAAAAATAATCGTCTTGCCGAGCTTTTCTCCGTAGTCTGTATGGATTCCATGTCTCATCAGAATGTCCAGCACCTGTCTGATCGTATCGTCATTGAAAATCCAGGTATTTAGTGCTGAGGACTGGATCCGCTCCACAACCTGTCCGTTTTCATCCACAAAGGTGTTCTCGTATGCTTCTTTATCTTCGTCCGAAAGCTCATCGTACGCAATGCCCTCTTCCAGAAATTTCATCTTTGTTTCCACCGAAAGGAAATCCACCAGATAACCGTCTTTTACCGCCTGTGCCAGCTCATAACCGTAAGTCGGCACGCCCTTCTCCAGCTCAAAAATGCTGTAGGTATTTTTATCGATCTCATCTTTCGGCGTCGCAGTAAGACCAACAAGCGGTGCATCAAAATATGTGAAAATGTCTTTGTATTTATTGTAGATCGAACGATGTGCCTCGTCACAGATCACAAGGTCAAAATGGCCGCTCGTAAATAATTTTCCGTCTTCGTCCCGTGTGGCATCAATGCAGTTGATCATCGTCTGATAAGTTGAAAAAATACAGTGTGCATGCAGATTGCTTTTCTCCTCACACAGATTTGCCACCGAAAGATCCGGCAGCATATTGACAAAGCTTCTTTTTGCCTGTGTGACAAGGGAAGTGCGGTCTGCAAGAAACAAAATATTTTTCACCCAGCCGTTTTGCAGAAGCACATCACAAAGTGCGATCACCGTCCTTGTCTTTCCCGATCCAGTCGCCATGACAAGCAGTGCTTTTCTTCTGTTCTTTTTATCAAAGCTTTCGCATACTGCCTTGATCGCCTCTTCCTGATAATACCTTCCGGCGATTTTTTTATCAATTCGGACACTGCCAAGATCGCCCCGCATGGTTTTTAAATTAAACCATTTTTCCAGATCTCTCCTGGAATAAATGCAGGAAACCTGCCGTTCCGGATACTGTCCGTCCACAATCCTCGTCTCAAATCCGTTCGTAAGGAAAATGACCGGTCTGCGTCCATACTGCCGCTCCAGAGAATCCGCATATAACTCTGCCTGCTGCCGTCCGCTCGCCACATCTGCACAGGTCTTTTTCGCCTCGATCACCGCCAGCGGCCGGTGTGCATCGTCATAAAGCACATAATCCGCAAAACCGCTGCCTGATTTATTTGGCATGCCATAGACTTCGACTTCATTCAGCCAGTTCTTTCCTTCCATCCATCCGGCATCAATCAGCATCGTATCGATATATTGTTTGCGGGTTGCATACTCCGACAACTCCAGCGGCTTCGGAACATACGTCTGCTTCTGCTCCTCACGCCTGGAAGTCAGTTCTGCCTTCAATGCTTTATTTTCTGCGATCAAAGCCTCCAGATCAATATCCGGAAAGGCTGTCTCCGCTGCCAGGATCTCCTGATTCTGCTCCGGAAGACCTGCATCAAACTGCCCCTCCTGATAATCATCCGCATAACAATAAGCTACAAAATCCAGAAATATATAAAGATTCTCAAGGCACAGCTTCGCCTGATCCAGCGTCAGCTTTCTTCCCGTATGTGCCACCTGATTTGCCACCCTGCGAATAAAATCCATTCTCCGCAAAATGTCTGCATCCACAATTCCTTTAAACTCTTCCGTATTCAGCAGGCTGACCAGCTTGTCCTGATATGGCATCACCAGCATATCGTCAACCGAATACATCCATTTGACGGCAAATTCCATCGCCCGCCGGCAGTTCATCACACTCGCCTCCGGGTCGATCATCAGGATCTTTTCCGCTGCCACCGCAACATCCGCAAAGGCTGCAAACTGCGGAATATCCTTCAGGAAATCAAAGTTCGTCACGCCGCCACCCCCTCTTGTTGTATTTTCGTGAAATGTCTTCTGATATTTTAACACGAAGTGGTTTTTCTCACAAGAAAGTTATAAAAGGAATCCGACAAATCCCGTAAATCCAGCCTGAAAACACATATTTCACAAAAAACGACAGGTTCCGTTCCTGTTCACAAAAAAAACATTGTACAGATGGCAGATTCCTATTACAATGGTATTTAACTTAAGAGCTTACCATTTTGAAAATACATACGCTAAAGGAGGAACGCTTATGATTTTATGCTGCAAACACTGCGGAAATTGCAGAGAAAGCAATCATCTTGCAGAAAACTGCGATTATTGTGGAAATGAAATGGTTCAACTGTTATCCGACGAAGAGTTAAGCCATATTGATCCTAAAGAATTACCTCAGATCATCGAAGCGATGCGTGCAGGTTATCAATACAGCAATCCGGATTATGACGAAAAATTGTGGGACAGTCGTGCAAAAAAAGAAGAAATACAACGGGCAGAAAACGAAAAACAGGATCTGGATTATCGTGAAAAAACCCACATGGTAACAACCGGATTTCAGTTTGAAGGTTATGAAATCGTATCTTACCTGGGGATTGTCGCCGGCGAAGTAGTTCTTGGCACCGGATTTCTCTCAGAATTTACTTCTTCATTTGCTGATTTCTTTGGCGTGCAATCCGGGATGTTCGAGGAAAAACTTGAGATGGCAAGGCACGCTGCCATGGATAAACTGATCAAAAAATCAGCTGCATTGGGTGGAAATGCAGTCATTGGCATTGACATTGACTACAATATGTTTTCCAATAATGTAATCGGAGTCATTGCAAACGGGACATCTGTTGTAATCAGAAAGATCAGGTGAATTACCGCTAATTACCGGTAAAGCGGACATTCGCAATCCGCTTCGCTACTTGCTCATGAACGCAGTCGCTTC